>ENA-OQCV01000117-OQCV01000117.1-human-gut-metagenome-genome-assembly--contig:-NODE-117-length-22596-cov-3.085273_pt1 | contig 22596 bp, 26 predicted proteins | sample MGYA00242766_ERZ504592 | MGnify/ENA primary metagenome ERZ504592 (study PRJEB26092, sample SAMD00036315) | human gut metagenome | host: Homo sapiens | study: EMG produced TPA metagenomics assembly of...
AAAAGTTTGGACAATTAATTCATAAGGAAAAACTGATTATGGTTGATTTCTGGGCACCTTGGTGTGGTTATTGCCGTAGAATTGGAGCAGCTTATGAAAAAATAAGTGAAGAATACAGCGATATTCTTATTGCAGGAAAAGTAAATATTGATGAAGAACCACAGATTGCAGAAGCTGAAAGATTGAGATAATTCCTACGCTAGTTTTTATATCGAGATGGAAAGGCAATAGATTCTATTGTTGCACCCGAATCAAAAAAAATGATAGAAAACTTTATTAATGAAGCTTTGGAAAAATAAAATAGGAGGACTGTTGTATGAATGAAAATCATGTTTACGATATGATTATCGTGGGAGGAGGACCTGGTGGGTATACATCAGCATTATACGCAGCCAGAGCAGGACTTGAAACAATTGTTTTAGAAAAATTATCTGCAGGTGGCCAGATGTCACTGACATGGCAGATTGATAACTATCCTGGTTTTGAAAATGGAATTGACGGATTTTCATTGGCAGAGAAAATGCAAAAACAGGCGGAAAAATATGGTGCTAAAAGTGAATATGCAGAAGTTTTTAATATGGATTTAGCAGGAAAGCTTAAGAGAGTAGAAACTAGTTCGGGAATTTATATTGGGAAAACAGTAGTGATAGCTACAGGAGCAAATCCAAGAGAACTTGGTCTTGATAAAGAAAAAGAATTGATAGGTCATGGAGTTGCTTATTGTGCCGCCTGTGATGGTATGTTTTATAAAGATAAGATTGTGGTTGTTGTTGGTGGTGGAAATTCTGCTGTATCAGATGCTACTCTTTTAAGTCGAATTGCTAAGAAAGTTATCATTGTTCATCGAAGAGATACATTACGTGCAACAAAAATTTTACAATGACCAGCTGATGAAAACTGAAAATATAGAGTTTCGATGGAATAGTACAGTAAAAGAACTGCTTTATGGAGAACGATTGACTGGTGTGCGGTTGAAAGATACAGTTACAGGAGAAGAAAACATTATAGAATGTGACGGCTTGTTTGTGAGCATAGGAAGAAAACCGACAATAGATTTTTTAGAGAATCAGATAGAACTGGATAATAAAGGATATATTGTGGCAGGTGAAAATACGGAAACGAGTATTCCAGGTGTTTATGCTGTAGGAGATGTCAGAACAAAGTTACTTCGTCAGATAGTAACAGCTGTTGCAGATGGTGCTATGGCAGTACATATGGCAGAAAAATATATAGGGGAAATGTAAAGTGAATTCCGTCTTTATGCATAGGAATTGTTTGGTTAAGTTAAATAATGAAACAGAAAATAGTCATTTTGATAGACCATATTTACTATAAATAGTCAGAATTTGAATACTGAACTTTTTGATACTGAAATATGTACGATTTCAATAATGACATGAACTTAAGGGAACGTATTGCGGATACTTTGTGAACTTTATCCTGATACAATGATTATGCTGATGAAAGAAGGCATGTATTATTGTTTTCTATATTGATATTAGGACAGAATGTTGTCAGCTATAATGTGCAAAATGAATTACGTTTAGTTAAAAAAGGATTTCCGCTCAGATATTCTTTAAAAGAAAAATTACAATGCAAGTCAGTTATTGGAAGAGTATTCAAAACAAAAAGTAAGTGAAAGATAATATACTTTATCCCCATTCCAGACAGGTACGCAGAGCATGACACTCACAAAGCAGTGTCCATTCAGATAGTTGGAACCGTTGTGTGCGGCATGGTCAAACAGTTTTGAAACATTTTCAAATTTTGTGCCAAATTTAGATACCATCGTATCATCCACGCACAGAAATACAGGCTGTGTCTGCAATGAATCCGGTATCAGCTTCAAAACAATCCTGACAGTAGTATTCATAAATCTGGAATAATCAACCTTTGCATAGGAACATGCATAATAAAATACATTCAGTGATTTCTCCGTTATTCTGGATAAAAAATGCTGATATAGAAACCGGATGGAATGTGCGGATTCTAAGGCCAGTATGGATAATATCAGCAAAAATAAGGTATCTGCTGTCGGAACAGAAAAAGTTGTAAAGTGGTGTAAATTATAATAATCAGAGTCACTTCCTATAATATAAGAAATGACTCTGACTTCATTTGTCATGAGTTTCTAATAAAAATATTTATTGTGGAAAAATGTTAGAACCCGTCAGTTGGAAGTATTTCTCTCTAAAATTTTTGCGGCGCTTAAATTCTAATGGCGAAGCGTTGAACTGCTTCTTAAATGCCGAAGAAAACTTGCTTTGATTCAAATAACCAACTTGTTCTGCAATTTCCGATACAGATAAGTTTGTAGTAGTGAGTAATTCAGCAGCTCGTTGCATACGAACTTCACGTAAATAAATTGATATATTTTGACCATAAACTCCGCGAAAGTAGTTCTTCAGGCTGGTTTCACTGACGGAAAACTGTGCAGCCAGTTCCCACGCAGGATGGTGTTGGCGCAGATCAGAAGTGATGATTTTTTCCACACGTTTTGCAATGTCTACCTGTGTTTCTGTGAAGAATTGTGCAGGCTTGGGAAGGTGGTATTTCTTTCAGATTTTGAAGCAGTGAAAATCAGGGCAAGGGTATAGATTTTCATTTGTGGGATTGCCAGCGGAACAGAAATATCCAGTAATGACCACAGCTTTTTTGAAGACTTCTTCTATCTCAGTCGTAACCGACGCAATATAAGTACCCCCATCCGGGCAGTAAAGATCTCTGAGTCTGTGGAAATCAATATCAAATTCAGCTTCTACCCAGGAGCTTTGAGCATTTACGGTATCCATATCCACAAAAAAGCTCAATTCCTTCATAGATTCGGCGGGGATAAACGTATTGCTGTCTGGCGAATCGTTCGGTTAAGGATATCTCCCCATCTTTCACATACACAAAGTTCCCGTTATTCAGGATGAGTTCGCATCGTCCTGTTACACAGTAATTTAAGAGCAATGGTCCTGTTTCCATGGAGCCATTATCGTGAAAGTCTGGGGCTGTCCAGACAGGAGAGTTCACAAAAATATAAGCCAATGTAACTCCTGGGAACAGAGGGAAAAAAGTCATGGAACCTTTCCCGTCTCTCTCCTTTAGAATGAGTTCTGCGCTAAATTCGCCCCGTTTTATAGATATACCTGGAATTTCAATGCTTTTCTTGATAATTTCATCTATCTTCATTTTCTAACTCCTGTCATTTGGTCTGTTAACCGCTCTGTTTGGGACTTGCACTTCTATTATAAGATCACAGTCAAAGTCAGTCAACAGAAAAACTCGGTGCTGTTTGGAGCTAAAAAGATGATTGGTTGTAGAGAATCAGCCGGTACTATGCTATCCTATAAAAAAAGGGTTAGAAGATGCTAACTGAAAAATGAATGTGGAGGTATTCATCATGAATAACAAGTTACAAGCAAAAGACCTCATTAACCTTGGTCTGTTTACGGTTCTTTACTTTGTCATTGGCTGCTGTGTCGCCATTCCGATTGGGTTTGTCCCGATCTTTCTTCCTGTTCTCGGAAGCCTGTGGTCGCTGATTACCGGTATCCCTTTCATGCTGTTCCTCACAAGGGTTAAGAAATTCGGCATGGTTACAATCATGGGTGTTTTGAGCGGCCTGCTGATGGGACTTACCGGCATGGGATTTTGGGGTGTTCCTATGGGACTGATTTTCGGCCTGCTTGGGGATCTCATTTTGAAATCCGGCGACTATAAAAGTGCAAAGAAAAGCATCCTTGGTTATGCTGTATTTAGCCTGTGGATGGTAGGTACATATATTCCGATGTATTTTATGGTCGAGGACTCCTGGGCCAGCTTTGCCGCCAGCTTCGGGGAGAAATATGCCGACCGGGTAATGGCGGTTATGCCGATGTGGAGCATTATTCCTTGTGGTTGCCGGGATTTTGTCTTTGCCAATTTTGGGCGGACTGCATTGGAAAAACGCATTCTGAAAAAACATTTTGCGAAAGCGGGCATCGCATAATGGAGGGGGTATCCTTTTCCGCCACAACGGACAAAAGGAAAGGAATCCGGCTCGACCCGCGTACGAAGTTGATTTTGCTGTTGACGGTTACTACATTGATGTTCAGCACCAGCAACGAAGGGATTATGAATTTTGTAAAACCTGTGTTAAGCCTAATCCCCTTTGTGCTGATCCTGTCGGAACGCCGCTTCAAAACGGCAGGCAAGTACCTGCTTTTATATCTCGCCTGCTTTGCACTGGAACGCATAGCGCTGACGACATTAAGCGATCTGCTGTCCTTTGTGGTTTTGGTGATGACATCCATTATGACGCGGTTTGCCCCTGGTATTATGACGGGGGCCTGGCTGCTTTCCTCCACCTCAGTCAGTGAGTTTATCGGTTCGATGGAACGTATGCACCTGACAGAGAAAATCGTCATCCCTTTGTCTGTTATTTTTCGTTTTTTCCCTACGATCAGCGAAGAATACCAGGCGATCAGTGATGCAATGAAAATGAGGGGTATCCGGTTTGGAGGGAAAAATCCATTTTTGATGGTGGAATACCGTCTTGTACCGCTGATGGTGTCTGTTGTGAAAATCGGAGATGAACTTTCCGCCGCTGCACTGACGCGGGGGCTTGGCGCTCCGGTCAAACGGACTAACGTATGTCAGATTGGTTTTCATGTTCAGGACATGATTGTGATCCTGCTCTGTGCTTTATGTTTCGCTCTGTTTTTGCTGGGACAGTATTTTTCTTTTTAAGGGGGTGAGCTTATGATAAAGATTGACCATATTTCATTTTCTTATGGAGAAGAGAATGAAAATACCGGCGGTGTTCGGGATATTGATCTAAATATAGAGGATGGTCAGTTTGTTGTCCTTTGCGGTGAAAGTGGGTGTGGAAAAACTACGGTCACCCGCCTGATTAATGGACTGATCCCCCCATTATTATGAGGGAAAGATGACGGGAGAAGTATGGGTAAATGGAGCCAAGGTTTCCGAACAACCCCTTTACGATATAGCTGCAGTTGTGGGCAGCGTGTTTCAAAACCCCCGGTCCCAGTTTTTCAATGTGGATACCACCAGTGAAATTACATTTGGCTGCGAAAATCTTGGACAGCCAGAAAAAGACATCCGGGAACGGCTGGCAAAAACGGTTCGGGACTTCCGGCTGGAGAAGCTGATGGACCGTAATATCTTCCACTTATCTGGCGGGGAGAAACAAAAGATTGCCTGTGCCGGGGTATCCATTATGGAACCGGATGTTTTCGTTATGGACGAACCCTCATCTAACCTGGATGCGGCTTCCATCCTTGATTTGAGAAAGATTCTTGCGTTTTGGAAATCGCAGGGGAAAACAATCATTGTATCGGAACATCGGCTTTATTATCTTCGCGGTCTAGCGGATCGGTTTATCTATCTGGCAGACGGGCAGGTGAGTCATGATTATTCTGCGGCAGAATTTGAGCAGCTCACGGAGCAGCAGAGTTCCGATATGGGACTGCGCACGTTTGCTTTGGAGCGTCTCCTGCCTCCGGTTTTACCGCAGCAGGCAAAGACCGCCCTTGCGCTTCGTAATTTCCACTTTGCCTATAAAAACGAACCGGAAACCTTACATATCATGGATTGTGAAATCCCTACGAACCGGATCGTTGGAATTATCGGGAATAACGGCGCCGGGAAATCCACTTTTTTCACGCTGTTTCTGCGGCTTGGAGAAGCGCTGTGGGGAGATTGTCTGGAACGGAAAGAAATACCGTCCGAAAGACCGGCTGAATACCTGCTATATGGTCATGCAGGAGGTAAATCATCAGCTTTTTTACCGAGTCGGTCCTTGATGAAGTGCTGATCAGTATGGAGGAAGCAAACCAGAAGCGGGCAGAAGAAATCCTAAGTCGGTTAGATTTACTGGATTTTAAGGACAGGCATCCCATGTCCCTGTCCGGTGGCCAGAAACAAAGGGTTGCGATTGCTTCGGTAATCGCTTCAAAACGCTCGATCCTGTTTTTTGATGAACCGACCAGCGGCCTTGATTACAGGCATATGAAAGAGGTTGCAAATGTATTGCGGCAGGTCAGGGATGCCGGAATCACTGTGTATGTCATTACCCATGACCTGGAACTGATTTTAGATTGCTGTACGGACATCATTCATCTTGAGGATGGTTCGATTATCGATCAGTACGGAATGGATGAAGATGGTCTCAGAAAAATAAGAGAATACTTCATAAAGGGGGTATCTGAAAAATGAAGGAAGAAAAGAAAGCGTCGCCAATAAGTGTTTTATTGGGATGGGGCAAACCGTATCACGGAAAATTCATCGACAGTGTCGTCCTTGCGGTTTTTGGGTGTTGCTTGTCAGATGATGCCTTATTTCTGTGTGGCGCATATCGTCACAATGATGTTGGACGGGGAGCAGGATTTTTTCCTGTTATGTGACAGCTTGCATGGTCGCACTTTGCGGCTACCTGGGGAAAGTGCTGTTTTCCAGTCTGTCAACGACCGTTTCCCATACAGCGGCCTATTACACGCTGCGGGATATCCGGGGGAGGCTGACAGGGAAACTGGTCCGCGTTCCGATGGGGACGATCCTGGATACTCCGTCCGGTCAGTATAAAACAACGATTGTTGACCGGGTGGAAGGGATGGAATCCACGTTTGCACATCTCATCCCGGAGATGACCGCAAACATCCTGGTTCCGGTGGTAATTGTCGTGTATCTTTTCATTATGGACTGGCGCATGGCGCTGTTGTCCCTTGTTACGCTGGTAGTCGGTCTTGCCGTAATGTCTGTCGGTATGATGAGTTACCCAAAGAAATGGGAGGGCGCGGTCAAAGCCGGGAAAGATATGGCGAACGCCATTGTGGAATATATCGGCGGGATTGAAGTTGTCAAGGCGTTCAGCCAGTCGGCCGGTTCATACAAGAAATATTCGGACGCCGTGAATTACAATGCGAATTACTATGTGGAATGGATGCGGGAAAACCATGAGTGCCTACAATGCGATCCTTCCCTCAGTGCTGATCTGTGTGCTGCCTTGTGGGTTTGCCTTCTGGCTGTCCGGCAGCCTGGAATTATCTGCGTTCCTATCCATTGTGATTTTCTCCCTGGGGCTTGTGGGGCCGATCATGTCCGTCTTTACCTATACGGATGACCTGGCTGTACTGGGAACCAATGTGGAGGAAATCAGCCAGCTATTGAACGCGGAAGAACTGGATCATAAAGATACGCCGGTAAATCTGGCAGATACCAGTATCGGACTCGACCATGTTTCCTTTTCCTATGATGGGGAAAACGAAGTGTTGCATGATGTGAGCCTTTCCATCCAGCCGGGAACCATGACCGCCCTTGTAGGACCGTCCGGTTCCGGCAAATCTACCGTGGCGAAGCTGGTCGCTGGGTATTGGGATGTTACGTCCGGCAGTATTACCCTGGGCGGCCATGAACTGAAGGAGATACCGCTGTCTGAAATTGCCGCCCAGATTTCCTATGTATCGCAGGATAATTACCTGTTTAACCGCAGCATCCGGGAAAATATCCGCATGGGCAGGCCGGACGCCACAGATGCGGAGGTGGAGCAGGCAGCAAAACAAAGTGGCTGTGACACTTTTATCCGCAAGTTGGATCAAGGGTATGATACCGTTGTCGGCAGCGCCGGTTCCCATCTTTCCGGCGGTGAGCGGCAGAGGATCGCCATTGCCCGCGCCATGCTGAAGGACGCCCCTGTGGTCATTTTGGACGAGGCGACTGCATATATCGATCCAGAGAATGAGGCAGTTGTGCAGAAAGCAATCTCTGCCCTGACAGTGGGTAAAACGCTGATCGTGATTGCCCATCGCCTGTCTACCATTATCGGTGCGGACAATATTGTGGTGGTCAAGGATGGAACTATCCATGCCCAGGGAACGCATGATAAGTTACTGGAAACCTGTGCCCCTTTACCGGGATATGTGGCAGGCGCATATCGGCGCAAAGGATCAGATGTAAGGGGGTGTTGTCAAATGTATGGAATATTGAAAAAAATTATTGCGTTTGCTGGCAGCAAAGAGGGACTGCTGAAAAAATCCCTGCTGTTTGCGTTACTCTCCGGTCTGTTTGCAGCTTTACAGTTTGCCGCCCTCTTTATCGTGGTGGAGGCGCTGGTATCCGATAACCGGGACAGCCGGTTTATCTGGATTTCTTTGGGCATCATGGCTGTTTCCCTGGTTGGAAGGATCATCACGACCTATTTCTCCACGATGGAGCAGACGGAAACCGGCTACTGTATGGTGGCGGAAAAGCGTATCCACATCGGAGACCGGCTGCGTTACATCCCGATGGGATATTTTAACAAGAACAGTATCGGGAACATTACCGCTATCGTTACCACCACGTTAGGGGATGTGGAAAATTCGGCGGCGCGTGTGCTGGTATCTGTGTTGGGCGGATTTTCAATTCGGTGGCGCTTGTCATCGTCCTGCTGTTTTTTCGACTGGAGGATCGGTCTGATTGCCGCTATCGGAGTCCTGCTTTATCTTGCAGCGGCGGAGCTTGCGCTCCGTAAATCTGCGCGCTTAAGCGGAGTGCGGCAGCATACACAGGAAAGCCTTGTGGAATCCGTCCTGGAGTATATCCAGGGGATGGGGATCGTGAAAGCCTTCGGTATGGAGAAGGACAGCACACAGTCCATTGACAGCGCAATCAAGGCAAGCTGCCGGGACAATCTGAAACTGACAAAAGCCAGTGTCCCCTATGATGCCCTGAAACAGGTTGTTGTCCGGGTGTTCAGTGTTTTGCTGCTCCTGGCTTCCATTTACTTCTGGCTGAACGGTTCCCTGTCATTGGCCTATGGCGTGATTTTGGTGATCGCTTCCTTTATGGTGTTCAATGATTTGGAAAACGCCGGAAACATGGCCTCCCTGCTGCAAATGCTGGCGGCTTCTATGGATACGGCAAACTCTATTGACGATACGCCGGTCATGGATGAAAAGGGGGCGGATGTGGTTCCGGCATCCTCGGAAATCGTATTTGATAACGTGGACTTTTCCTACAAGGTGAATGGCTGCGGAGCAGACAGAGAAGGTGGTCTGGGCCACGCAGACCGCAAGATTCTGGATCACGTCAGCTTTACGATTCCGGCCGGAACGACCACGGCCATTGTCGGCCAGTCCGGTTCTGGCAAGACGACTATGTGCAACTTAATTGCCCGGTTTTGGGATGTAGACGCCGGGAGGATTACGGTTGGCGGCAAAGATGTGCGGGATTTCAAGCTGGACAGCCTGATGAAGAATATCAGCATGGTATTTCAGAACGTGTATCTGTTTGCCGATTCGATTGAGAACAACGTCAAATTCGGCTGCCCGGATGCCACGCACGAACAGGTGGTAGAGGCGGCGAAAAAAGGCTTGCTGCCATGAATTTATTTCTGCCCTGCCCGACGGGTATGATACGGTGATCGGGAAGGCGGAGGAACCCTGTCGGCGGTGAGAAGCAGCGTATTTCCATTGCCCGCGCCATACTGAAAGACGCCCCGATTATCATTCTGGATGAAGCCACAAGCAGCGTTGACCCGGAAAATGAAGAAGAATTGCAGCGGGCGATTGCGGAATTGACGCACGACAAGACTATTATTATGATCGCCCACCGTCTGAAAACTGTCCGGGGTGCGGACCAGATATTGGTGCTGGATGATTCCCATATCGTTCAGCGCGGCACTCATGCAGAACTGATCCAGCAGAAGGGCCTGTATGCGGACTTCGTATCCGCAAGGCAGGAAGCTATCGGCTGGAAACTGGCACAGTAAAGGAGGCGGCAATGAAGATTTATGCGTCGGGCGCGGACTATTTAGAAGCAGTCCTTGTATTGCAAAAGAAAAAAGGCATGGTTCGTTCCGTTGATCTTGCCCGGCACATGGGATTCAGTAAACCGAGTATCAGCCATGCAGTAGGCGTGTTAAAGAATGGCGGTTTTCTGACCGTGGATGAAGATGGATATCTCCATCTGACCGAAGACGAGCGGGAGGTTGCTGAGAAAATTTATGAAAAATATATTGAGAGTCAGGGATAATAGATAACGATTTACAAGGCTCCTCACACCGCCTAAAGGCAGTGGGTTTCTGCCTATGACAAAGGAAAGGATTTATTTATGAAGACGCTGAATGATTATATGTCAATGTCCTATCGTATGGAAGTTGTAGAAGATAAAACAGAAGGAGGATTTGTAGTTTCGTATCCGGATCTCCCTGGTTGTATTACCTGTGGAGAAACAGTGGAAAGTACAATTTCAAATACCCTGGATGCAAAAAAAGCATGGCTTGAAGCTGCATTAGAAGAAGGAGTAGAAATTCATGAACCGGATAGCCTTGAAGATTATTCCGGACAGTTTAAACTGAGAATTCCAAGAAGCCTGCATAGACTATTGGCAGAACATTCTCAGAGAGAGGAAATCAGTATTGCGTATATCTTCTTTCGAGGAATGATGCGGTATTCTCAAAATAGCAATTATAAGTAAGATAAGTAAGCAGCAAAGCATGTTATTGAGAGCGGAATGCACAGTAACATGGAAAGAGCCGATGAAAAAATAAGCAGTTGACAAAAAATAGTCATGTTGTTATAATTGCCTACATGAACAAAGGCGTTCTTTCTATAGAAAAGTAACTGTAGAAAGTGCGCCAATTTTTTATATCATTATATCAAAAGAAGCTATAAAACTTCCAGACAGGACAAAACTGTATCGAAGAATTATTAAGAAAGCAAAAACAGCAGAAATTATGCTGACAAGGAGTGAGTGAAAATGGGGAATTATACCAGAGAAGAAATATTACAGATGGCTGAGGAGGAAGACGTGGAATTTATCCGTCTCCAGTTCACAGATATGTTCGGAACGCTGAAAAACATCGCCATAACTGCCCGGGAACTTCCCCGTGCACTGGATAACCGATGTATCGTAGATGGTTCCTTTATCGCAGGAATCGCAGGAGAGTCTGAACCGGATATGTATTTAAGACCGGATCTTGACACTTTTGCAATCCTTCCGTGGAGACCACAGCAGGGAAAAGTTGCCAGACTGTTATGCGACATCTATTGTCCGGACGGAACCCCTCATGAGAGAAGTCCGAGATATATCCTGAAGAAAACCGCCCGGGAGGCAAAGAAGGAGGGATATACCTGTCTGGTAGATCCGGAATGTGAATTTTTCCTTTTTCATACAGATGATAACGGAGTTCCGACCACTGTAACACATGAGAAGGCAGGATATCTGGATGTCAGTCCTGTGGATCTGGGTGAAAACGCAAGACGTGATATTGTATTAAATCTGGAAGACATGGGGATTGAGGTAGAATCTTCTCACCATGAAACTGCACCTGCCCAGCATGAAGTAGATTTTAAATACGGCGAAGTGCGTACGATTGCAGACCGGATCATGTCATTCAAGATGACAGTCCGTACCATTGCTAAACGCCATGGACTTCATGCGACATTTATGCCTAAACCGCGGGCAGAAGTAAACGGCTCCGGAATGCACATTCATTTCTCCTTATTTAAAGATGGAAGAAATGTATTCGTCAATCCGGGAAATCCCCAGGAATTAAGTGAAGAAGCTTATTACTTTGTAGGTGGTCTTCTGGCTCACAGCAAAGAGATGGCACTGATCACCAATCCTATCGTAAATTCCTACAAACGTCTGGTTCCGGGCTATGAAGCACCGACAGAACTGACATGGACAAAGAACAACCAGAATTCACTGGTAAGAATTCCGGGATCCAGAGGTATGGAGACAAGGATCGAACTGAGAAGTCCGGATGCAGCAGCAAATCCGTATCTGGTATTTGCAGTATGTCTGGCAGCAGGACTGGATGGAATCAATAAGAAGATTTATCCGACTAAGTCCTCCAGCAGAGAGTTATCCGAAACAGACCAGAAAACAATGAAGATTGAAAATCTTCCGGGAAATTTGAACGAAGCAATTGATTACTTCGAACAGAGTGACTGGATCAAAGAAGTACTTGGAACAGAATTTTGTAAAGAATACGCAGAAGCCAAGAAAAAAGAATGGTTGCGTTATACAAGAGAAATTTCAGCCTGGGAAATCGAGGAATACTTATACAGAATTTAACCGAATCAAACAAGTCCCCTGTAGAAATTGTAAAAGGCAATAAGCAGTGGGTGGGGACTTGTTTGTATCAGGAGGAGCGAAGCTCCTTCTGATAAACTGCGAAGCAGTTATTCGGTTATGAGCAAGTAGCGAAGCGGATTGCGAACATCCGCTTGATCAAAATCAAACAAGTCCCCTGCGGAGGTTGTAAAAAGCAATAAGCAGTGGACGGAAACTCAGGCTGTAACAGAAATAGGAGTGGCAGAGTTATGAGCAGCAGCATTGTGATTGCGTTACCGAAAATTGAAGACGCAAAGAAAATCCGCACAATACTTAACAGACATGGGCTCACAGTAGCCTCTGTCTGCAGCTCTGTCTCTAATGCGCTGGCCAGTATCTCAGAGCTTGACAGTGGTGTTCTGATATGTGGGTATAAGTTGACAGATGCCTATTATAAAGACGCTCTCGATAACCTGCCACAGTATTTTGAAATGCTGCTTCTGGCTTCTCAGCGTATTATAGATGAAGCACCAAATTCCGTCAGCACTGTACAGATGCCGATGAAAGCAAGCATACTGATAGATACGGTCAATGACATGCTCTATCATCTGGAACGCCGGATCAAAAAAGAAAGAAGAAACCAAAGCCCAGATCAGAAAAAGAACAGAATTATATCTCGAATGCCAAACGCCTTCTGATGGCAAAAAAACCAGATGACAGAAGAGGAAGCATATCGACACATCCAGAAATGCAGCATGGATTCAGGAACCAACATGGTAGAAACTGCACAGATGTTACTCATGCTGATGTATGATGAAATCTGATTTTTCAAACACGTTCTAAATAAAATATCCGAAAATAATAAGGAAAATTTTGTAAAAAATGACGATATTATTTTGACAGAATATGTGGTAATATACAGAATATATTTTGTTCATATCAAGTTAGAGGCAAAATACATTTTAACCCTAACATTATATTATATATATAGAAAGAACACAAACAAACATAAAATAGATAATAACAGGAAGAATGATTACAAAGGCGTAATCAGAGAGTCCAGGGGATAAGTGTCTCCGGATTTTCTGATTACGCCATTTTTGATATTCCAGGGATTTTAAGCCTAAAAAAGTCGTTGTGCTTGCACGAAAAGCCATTTTGAACTTGAAACCAGTGAAGATATCACAAAGGTTTTCAGAAATGAAGAAATGGAGGATGAGGAAATGGAATTATGGATGGAACATGGAAAAAAGAAATCAATACCTGGGAGGAACTCGTAGGTAATAATCTCCTGAACCAGGAAGCCGTAATCGAAGGCGCTGTTCACAGCATCCGTAATATGGGTGATGTGGCATTTATCATTCTTAGAAGAAGGGAAGGCTTATTCCAGACAGTCTATGAAAATGAAATGGCAAATGTTTCCATTCATGAATTGAAGGAAGCAATGACGATCAGGGTGAAAGGAATCCTGCATGAAGAGGAGAGAGCACCCCACGGAAGAGAGCTTCGTATTCGTCATATTGATATTTTATCAACACCGGCAGAGCCACTTCCAATGGCAATCGACAAATGGAAATTGAACACTTCCCTGGAAGCGAAATTAAACTACAGACCGATTTCCCTGAGAAACATTCAGGAGCGTTCCAAATTTAAAATCCAGGAGGCACTGACAAAGGCATTTCGTGATTATCTCTACGGACAGGGATTCACAGAAATCCATACTCCGAAGATCGGAGCCAGAGGAGCAGAGGGTGGGGCAAACCTTTTCAAATTCAGCTACTTCCACAAACCTGCAGTACTTGCGCAGAGCCCACAGTTCTACAAACAGATGATGGTTGGCGTATTTGACAGAGTATTTGAGACAGGCCCCGTATTCCGGGCTGAGAAACATAATACCAAACGTCACTTAAATGAATACACCAGTCTGGACTTCGAGATGGGATATATTGACAGCTTCGAAGAAATTATGGCAATGGAAACAGGATTACCTGCAGTATGCCATGAACCTTCTGAAAACAGAATATGCAAAGAAGTACAGATCCTGAAACTTGAAATCCCGGACGTGTCCAAAAATCCCGGCAGTCCGTTTCGATGTAGCCAAAGAACTAGTATCTCAGAAATACAATCGTAAGATCAGAAACCCATTTGACCTGGAACCGGAAGAAGAAGTATTGATCGGACAGTATTTCAAAGAAGAATATGGCTCAGATTTCGTATTTGTTACACATTATCCGTCAAAGAAACGTCCATTCTATGCAATGGATGATCCGGAAGACGCAAGATTTACCTTAAGCTTTGACCTGTTATTCAAAGGCCTTGAGATCACAACAGGCGGACAGCGTATCCATGATTACAACATGCTGGTACAGAAGATTGAAGACAGAGGTATGACACAGGAAGGTATGGAACAGTATCTGGATACCTTTAAACATGGCATGCCGCCTCACGGTGGTCTGGGAATCGGTCTGGAACGTCTGACCATGCAGCTTATCGGCGAAGAGAATGTTCGTGAAACCTGCCTCTTCCCGCGAGATATGAACCGACTGGAGCCGTAAATGAGTCAGAAACTTGGAAAGCTGTCTATATATTGACCGGAAACGGCAGGTTGATTCCGGGCAGAAAGAAATAAAAGCAATATAGAATGTTACAGGCAGTATATATAAGGAGAAAATCATGGCAAAGATCATAGATGATGAAACAATGGAAAATGTCTGCATCCTGGCCAAGCTTTCCCTCTCGGAAGAAGAAAAGGAAAAATGCAAAAGCTGAAATGCAGAAAATGCTTGATTATGTAGAGAAACTGGATGAACTGGATACATCGGAAGTAGAGCCTATGTCCCATATTTTCCAGGACGAAAACGTATTTCGTGAGGATGTTGTCACAAACGGAGATAACAAAGAAGCAATGCTGGCAAATGCACCGAAGGCAAAAGAAGGACAGTATCAGGTTCCGAAAACCATAGGATAGGAGACAGGACAATGGAGTTGGAGAAATTAACAGCCCTGCAGCTTGGGGAAAAAATAAAACAGCGTCAGGTCAGCGTCCTGGATGGAGTAAAAACTGTTTTCGCACAGATCGAGAAACAGGATTCAGAAGTACACGCTTATCTTGACACATATAAAGAAGAAGCATACAAACGCGCAGAAGAAGTACAGAAAGGCATCGAGGATGGTACTTATACCAGTCCTCTTGCAGGTGTACCGATCGCGATCAAAGATAATATCTGTATTAATGGAAAGAAAACTACCTGTGCATCAAAGATTCTTGAGAATTTTGTGCCTCAGTATAATGCAGAAGTCATTGATCGTCTGGAAAAAGCCGGACTGGTCATTATCGGGAAAAACAAACATGGATGAATTTGCCATGGGAAGTACAACAGAAACCTCCGCTTACGGCATCACCAGAAACCCATGGAATCTGGAACATGTACCAGGCGGTTCTTCAGGTGGTTCCTGTGCAGCAGTAGCAGCAGGAGAAACTTATCTGGCACTTGGTTCAGATACAGGCGGATCTATCCGTCAGCCAAGTTCCTACTGTGGTGTAACCGGAATTAAACCAACCTATGGAACAGTATCCCGTTATGGTCTTGTAGCTTATGCATCTTCCCTGGATCAGATCGGTCCTGTAGGAAAAGACGTATCTGACTGTGCAGCTCTTCTGGAGATCATCGCAGGACATGATACAAAAGACAGCACATCCATGAAAAGAGAAGATCTTCAGTTCTCCAAAGAACTGACAGGAGATATCAAGGGGATGAAATTCGGAGTTCCTGAAGAATATCTGGCAGAGGGACTTGATCCGGAAGTAAAAGCATCTTTTATGGGTGTTCTTGATACGCTGAAAGAACTGGGAGCAGAAGTAGAATTCTTCTCTATCAAAACCATGGAATACATGATTCCGGCTTATTATATTATCGCCAGTGCAGAAGCAAGTTCCAACCTGGAACGTTTCGATGGAGTGAAGTACGGTTTCCGTGCAGCAGAATATGAAGGTCTTCACGACATGTACAAAAAGACCAGAACAGCAGGTTTCGGTGAGGAAGTAAAACGCCGTATTATGCTTGGTTCCTTCGTGTTAAGCTCCGGTTATTATGATGCATACTATCTGAAGGCACTCCGCACAAAAGCCCTGATCAAGAAAGAATTTGACCAGGCATTTGGCAAATATGATGTGCTCCTTGCACCTGCATCTCCATTTACAGCACCGAAGATCGGTGAAAGCTTAAAAGATCCCCTTGCCATGTATCTTGGAGATATCTACACAGTAGCAGTCAATCTCTGCGGTCTTCCGGGAATTACAGTTCCATGCGGAAAAGACCAAAAAGGTCTCCCAATCGGTATCCAGATGATCGGGGACTGCTTCATGGAAAAGAAAATCCTGCGTGCAGCACACGCCTATGAAACCAGCCGCGGCTCCTTTGCCGTGCCAGGAGAAGGAGGCACCAGATAATGAAACAGTACGAAACAGTCATAGGACTTGAAGTCCATGTAGAACTTGCAACAAAACAAAATTTTCTGCGGATGCTCCACTGAATTCGGAGGAGCACCCAATACACATACATGCCCGGTCTGCACAGGTATGCCTGGTTCCCTGCCTGTATTAAATAAGAAAGTAGTAGAGTTTGCCCTGAAAGCAGGTCTTGCAGCAAACTGCCAGATCCACCAGTACTGCAAATTTGACCGTAAGAACTATTTCTATCCGGACAACCCACAGAACTATCAGATCTCTCAGTTATATCTGCCAATCTGTCATGACGGATGGGTAGAGATTGAAACCTCTGCAGGCAAAAAGAAAATCCGCATCCATGAAATGCATATGGAAGAGGATGCAGGTAAACTGATTCATGATGAATGGGAAGACTGCTCTCTGGTAGACTATAACCGAAGCGGTGTCCCGTTGATCGAGATCGTATCCGAGCCGGATATGAGAAGTTCTGAGGAAGTAATCGCCTATCTTGAAAAACTCCGCTGCATGATGCAGTATCTGGGTGTATCAGACTGTAAGCTTCAGGAAGGCTCCATGCGTGCAGACGTTAACCTTTCTGTCCGTGAAGTGGGAGCAGAAGAATTCGGTACCAGAACAGAGATGAAGAACCTGAACTCTTTCAAAGCCATTGCCAGAGCAATCGAAGGCGAAAGAGAACGTCAGATCGAACTGATCGAAGAAGGCAAGGCAGTTACACAGGAGACACGCCGTTGGGATGACAACAAAGAATATTCTTACGCCATGCGTTCCAAGGAAGATGCCAAAGACTACAGATATTTCCCTGATCCAGATCTGCCTCCAATCCATATCTCTGATGCATGGATTGAAAAGATTAAAGCAGAACAGCCGGAGCTTCGCGAAGTGAAACAGGCCCGTTATCAGGAAGAGTACGGACTTCCGGCATACGATGCGGGAATCCTCACAGAATCCCGCCATCTTGCAGGTCTTTTTGAAGAAACAGCAGCAATCTACGGAAATGCAAAGAAGACAGCAAACTGGTTTATGGGTGAGGTACTCCGTCTGACGAAAGATAAAGCTATGGATCCGGAACAGGTATCTTTCTCACCGAACCATCTTGCAGATCTTCTGGTAATGGTAGAAAAATCCGAAGTCAGCCCTCAGAATGCCAAAAAAGTCTTTGAGAAAGTCTTTGAGGAAGACATTGATCCTGTAGCCTACATTGAGGAACATGGTCTGAAGATTGTAGAAGACACAGGACTTCTGGAAGAAACCATCAACAGAATCCTGGATGCTAACCCAGGACCACTTTCAGAACTTCTGGGAGGTAAAGATAAAGTCATGGGCTTCTTTGTAGGTCAGATCATGAAAGAAATGAAAGGCAAGGCAAATCCTGCAAGCGTCCGCGAGACACTAATGAAAGAAGTAGAGAAGCGCAAATAAAATAAATCACCCCGGACATTATGCCCGGGGGTAAAAAAATGTTAATATTAAAAATTATTCTCAGAAAACACTTTGAGACTTTACATTATTAAATAATTAAGTATAATAAAACTCGAATAAAATATATTTGCAGAAAAGACACAAATAGAAATGGAAAGGCAAAGCAGCAGCCTGCTGTAGACAGGTATATAAAAAGCTGCGAAACATGCCAGGGAGGAAATCAAACATGGTAACAGTAAACCACAACTATCTGAAATTACCGGGAAGCTATCTGTTTTCCACAATTGCAAAAAAGTAAAAGCATATAAAGAAGCCAATCCACAGGCAAACGTGATCTCACTGGGAATTGGTGACGTAACTCAGCCTCTGGCTCCGGCAATCATTGAGGCACTTCATAAATCTGTAGATGAAATGGGAGATGCAGCTACTTTTCATGGTTATGCACCGGATCTTGGTTATGAATTCTTAAGATCTGCTATTGCAAAGAATGACTACAAAGACAGAGGCTGTGACATTGAAGCAGATGAAATCTTTGTCTCTGACGGTGCAAAGAGCGATTCCGGAAATATCCAGGAAATCTTCGGACTGGATAATAAGATTGCAGTGTGCGACCCTGTATATCCTGTATATGTAGATACAAACGTAATGGCAGGCCGTACAGGAGAATACAACAAAGAACGTGGCAACTTTGATAACGTAATCTATATGCCATGTACAGCATCCAACGGCTTCCTTCCGGAATTCCCGGAAGAAGTACCGGATCTTATCTACCTTTGCTTCCCGAACAATCCGACCGGTGGTGCGATCACCAAACCGCAGCTTCAGGAATGGGTAGACTATGCAAATAAAAACGGTTCTGTAATTATCTATGATGCAGCATACGAAGCATACATCTCCGAAGAAAATGTACCGCACAGCATCTATGAGTGCGAAGGAGCAAGAACCTGCGCCATCGAACTGCGCAGCTTCTCCAAAAATGCAGGTTTCACAGGTGTCCGTCTCGGCTTTACAGTTGTACCAAAGGATCTGGTTCGTGACGGTGTAGATCTCCACAGTCTCTGGGCAAGACGTCATGGCACAAAATTTAATGGTGCGCCATATATCGTACAGCGTGCAGGAGAGGCTGTATACTCTCCTGAAGGAAAAGCACAGCTGAAAGAACAGGTAGGTTACTACATGAGCAACGCCAAAGCCATCTACGAAGGTCTGGCATCAGCAGGCTATTCCGTATCCGGTGGCGTAAACGCTCCGTATATCTGGCTGAAAACACCTGATAAGATGACTTCCTGGGAGTTCTTTGACTATCTCCTTGAAAAAGCCAACATTGTAGGAACTCCAGGCTCAGGATTCGGTGCACACGGTGAGGGATTCTTCCGTCTCACTGCGTTTGGAACCCATGAGAATACACTGGAAGCAATTGAACGAATTAAGAATCTGTAAGCAGCTTCCTGATAGGGACGAGTGGGATTATAATTTCGCAAAATTTAACCGAATCAAGTAAGTCCCCTGCGGAGCAGTTATTCGGTGTAGAGCTGCATAGCAAAGCGAATGATTTTATCCGCCTGACTATGAAAATGAAAAACGGCAGGACGAAAATCCTTGAAAATCAAGGGTTTCGGACCTGTCGTTTCTATTTTATAAAAATATATATGGAATTTGATTACTATTTAAGTATTAATGTTGTTTTCTGAGATAATCTGTCGAATTTGTTCCTTTGCAACTGCCATAAAAAATACTCCTTTTCGATAAGAATTGTCATATCTGAATTCTTACCAAAAAACGGAGTTATTTTTTTGACCAAAAAAGCACAAACTATTTTACACTACCTGATATCCAGTACCAGCGTTATTGATTCCACAGGGGCTTGGGGGTGTAGCCACCAAATATTATTTGTTTTCGTTTTCGAAGCCATGCCGAGTTCTTTCTGAGTGAGATGATTTTTCTGTCTTAACATCAGCTGGAACGTAGCTGATAATGTAGTGGTGACTTTTGATATCTTCACGTTTCTCATTTTTGTAAAAATGAGCATTTGTCAGTTCGCATTCCTTGTCAAAAGACACCGGATCACAGTTCAGTCCATCCATATAAAACTCTTTTCGCAGGATGCTTCGTCTGGATTCATCTACAATCTCCGTCATACTAAAAATATCTCCATCATTTCAAAAGAGAATGACGGAGATATTTCGCCTTATTTATTCTTGTAGTAACCAATCGGCTATATCGTGAATTTGGATTCCTTCATAGCTATATTGGGGATGTTTGGTTCTGGCAATAATCATTTTCGGATAAGCATCTCGAATCTGAAGCAGAGGAGAGCATTCTCTCTCAAATGTTTCCTGCCCGGAAATGTTGTCGCTGACCTGAATATAAATCTTTTCGCTACCTCTCTGAGCAACAAAGTCGATTTCCTTTTGATAGAGCTTGCCGACATAGACATCATATCCACGGCGAAGAAGCTCGATACAAACAACGTTTTCATATACTCTGCCATAGTCTATATTTCTGCTTCCCAGTATTGCATATCGAATACCGCTGTCACACAAATAGAACTTTTCAGAGCTTTCAAGGTATTTCTTACCTCGGATGTCGTATCTCTTAATATCATAAAATACAAAAGCATTGCACAAATACTTAATGTACTTTCCAACGGTTACATGATTGGTTGGAGTCTCATTTGCTGTCAGTAGCTGACTAACCTTATTCGGAGAAGTCAGGTTGCTGATATTATCCATCAAGAACTCGCTCAGACGCTGCAAAACCAAAGTGTCCGGCAGAGCATATTTCTGTACCAAGTCCCTTGTAACAATGGTTTCGTAGACTTCTTTTATATAGTTTGTTCTGTCTTTTTCGGTTCGATAGGCATAGGAACCTGCTAAACCGCCTTTGATAGCGTACTCATCAAAGAGCTTATCTTTGTCGCTAATATCATCATAAAATTGGCAATATTCCTGGAAACTGAAAGGAAACACATGAATTTCAATATAGCGTCCGGTAAACAGAGTTGCCAGATCCGCACTCAACAGGAAAGCATTAGAGCCTGTTACATAGATGTCGTATTTTCCCTTAGAATACAGGCTGTTGATTGCCAGCTCAAACTTGGGACACATCTGAACCTCGTCTACAAACAGGTAGTTCGTTTTGCCTTCCTGATAATGTTCTTCCACATAGGAGTGTAAGGCATGGTATTCCTTGATTTCTTCATATGCTAAATCCATGAAGTCAATGAAGATAATATTGATGTTTTCAAAGTTGTTTTTCAGATACGCAATATATGCCTGCATCAGTTTAGACTTACCAGATCGACGAATACCCGTGATGATCTTGATGTCAGGAGTGCCATTCAGTTCAATGATTCTATCGAGATATTTTGCTCTCGTGATTGTTTTCATTTAGTCACCCACTTTCAAAAATTGAAGTTTTTTCATTTTTCGAAACCGCTTTGTTGTACTTAGTATACTGTCTGCTAATAGTATATGCAAGATGTCACTTTCAAAAACACAGATTTTTTCACTTTTTTTGAAAGTGGAAACCAAATCATCAGCCATTCTGCTCAAAATTCTGCGCACCACCGTTCCATTAAGCAGAAGCCCCTTGATTCTCGGATCAAGGGGCTTTATAATGAAGCTACTGGAACAACTTGTTCCGTTATCGTTTGAAAGGAATATAAGCCATGAGAGTTATGAGCGAAGAAACGATGGCAAGCATCATTTCCTATATTGATCAATATTACTGCGACAAGCATACTACGCCTTCTGCAGGTGAAATCTCTATGGGCGTTGGTATTCCCAGAACGACCGCTTATCGCTACCTGGTCGAAATGGACAATCGCGGAATGATCGAATACGATGGTAAATCTCGTACCATCCGTACTCCGATGATCAATAAGTTTGCTCCCGACTCTGCACCTTGTCCGCTTGTTGGATCCATTCCATGCGGTTCAGCACAGACAGAGGAAGAAAACATCCGGGAATATATCAGCCTTCCTGTTTCCCTTTTCGGGAATGGCCAGTTTTATATTCTGGAGGCCGCCGGTGACTCTATGGTTGATGCGGGCATCGATGACGGGGACCTGGTTGTTATCCGAACAGATTGCACTGCTGAAGTTGGCGACATTGTAGTTGCTCTTACCGAGGACAACGAAAACACATTGAAGGTTTATGGCGGTGTTGATCACGATACGAAGAAAGTAATTCTTGAGTATCGGAATCAGGACAAATATCCCAATGAGGTTATTCTCGTAAGATATCTGGTCGTTCAGGGCGTAGCCAAGCATGTAATCAAAGCTTTATAAGAAGACATCAATACCATCGGAAGTGACACGCGATTATGAATACATACGACGTGAAGTGCCCTATATGCGGCGCTGTCAATCGCAGTCTTTTCCTGGAGGAAACAGACGGATGGATGGAATGTGATCACTGTGGCTGTGCAGTAAGATACTGCTGGAGCCCACAGATGAGAAGACGGTCCCGATATTCGTAATCCGAAATCTGCAGGCACAGACACTGCCCGCAGACTGAACCCACGCAACAAGAAGGGAGATATGGAATTGTCTTATGAAAACTCGAAGTGGCGCTCTAGAAAGGTATATTGCCCAACTGCCGCCATTTGGTCATTGGCTATGAAGGAAAAGATGGAGCAACAAGAATGACTTGTGACAGATGCCAGACTGTAATGGTCAG
>ENA-OQCV01000118-OQCV01000118.1-human-gut-metagenome-genome-assembly--contig:-NODE-118-length-22578-cov-2.264487_pt1 | contig 22578 bp, 33 predicted proteins | sample MGYA00242766_ERZ504592 | MGnify/ENA primary metagenome ERZ504592 (study PRJEB26092, sample SAMD00036315) | human gut metagenome | host: Homo sapiens | study: EMG produced TPA metagenomics assembly of...
ACTCCGAACTTTCTTGCCATTTTGTAACCTGAAATGTGGTCTGTGCAACTGCAAACAGGGGTTTTTGCGGGTCAGAGGGGCCTTTCCATGCCTTCAACTCGGCCAGATCGGCAAAAAACGAACACCTCTCCGCGGGTGTGGCCCACGATCCCCTGCACCTCCGGATGGGTCTTGTCGCCTGCCACAAGCAGCACTGCCCCCGCCTTTTCGGCCTCGGCGGCAATGCGCTGGATCTTCTGCACGAAGGGACAGGTGGCATCATGGTAGGTGATGCCGCGCGCATCCAGCTCGTCGTACACGGTGCGCGGCACGCCGTGACTGCGGATGACCACCTCGTACCCGGCGGGCACATCGGCGATGGCATCCGCCACAAGGGCACCCCGTTTTTTCTGCATATCCTCCACAGCCTGCGGGTTATGGATCAGCGGGCCGAGGGTGGCCACCTTGCAGCCTTCGTTCAGCAGGCCATAGGTCAGGTCCACCGCCCGCTTGACACCAAAGCAGAAACCCCCGCCGCTTTTTGGCAACTCGGATCTCCATCTTTTACGCCCCCATCGTTTTCCCACGCATCCAGCAGGGCCTGCTTGTTGGCACGCAGCATTTTTGGTGTCGCGGCGGCTCTCCATGGCAAACTGCTCTGCAGGCATCGGCTCGCCGTAGATCACCCGTACTTTGCAGAACAGGTGCATTTTTCCATCCGGCGTATCGTACAGGATGCGGCAGGGCACTACGTCCACCCCGGCCCCCGCCGCAATGACGAACAGTCCGCTCTTGGGCGGCAGAAGCTTCCCGTCCTTTTCGCGGGTGCCCTCCGGGAAGATGAGCAGGGTCTTGCCGTTTTTGCAGGCCTCAACGGTCTGCTCGATGGCAGCCATCTCATCCTTTGTGCCGCGCACGCACACCGCGCCGCAGCACCGGAAGAACCATGTGAGCAGGGCGTTGATCTCGAACAGTTCCTTCTTGGCGAACACGATCATCCGCCTGCCCCACCGGGTGACCACGATGAACACCGGGTCGATGGCGGAGACATGGGTGGGCGCAAGGATGCAGCCCTTTGTCTGCACCTTATTCAGGTTTTCGCGGCCCTCTACATGGATGCGGAAGCCGATATGCCACAAAAGCCACGCAAAGGGTACTAAGATGTAATATAATATCATTTTATCGTTTATTCACTTTCTCCGCAATGATCTTCTTCATTGCAGCAAGGCTCTGTTCAAAATCCAGCTCCGAAGTGTCCAGCAGTACGGCATCGTCCGCCTGCTTCAGGGGTGCAGCGGCACGGTGGGTGTCCTGATAGTCCCGCTGCTTCACATCGGCCAGCACCTCTTCATAGGGAGTATCGATGCCCTTGGCCTGATACTCTTTCCACCTGCGTGTGGCGCGGGCTTCCGGCGTGGCGGTGAGGAAGATCTTCACCGTGGCATCCGGCAGCACCACCGTGCCGATGTCGCGGCCGTCCATCAGCACATCCTGCTTTTTGGCCATATCCCTCTGCAGCTCCAGCAGAAAGGCGCGCACAGCCGGGTTTGCGCCCACGGCAGAAGCAGCCATGCCTGCAGCCTCGGTGCGGATGGCGGTGCTCACATCCTCTTCCTTTAAATAAATGTGCTGCTCGCCCTCAATGGAGGCCAGCCGCAGCTCGATCTGGGGAAGCAGCGCGTTCACTGCGTCGTTGTCCTTGGGGTCCTTGCCTGCGCGCAGGGCATACAGGCCGATGGCGCGGTACATGGCACCGGTATCCACATAAATATAGCCCATTTCAGCCGCCAAACGGCGTGCCAGCGTAGATTTGCCTGCACCTGCAGGCCCGTCGATCGCAACAGATACCATGTTGTATCTCTCCATTTTTAAACTGAACGATTTAAAATGGCCTCCGCATTCGCTGTGGCCATCTTCAACGGAAAATTAGTTTTAAATATTTACAAATCTGGGAAAATCTGCGGATTTTCCAGATTTGATTTTTCACAAGCGGGGCCGCAACGGCCAACTGAATCTGCTGCTCGTTCCCTTCGGGAACAGTTGCGCAGTGGTCTGTGAGACTATCCCGGCAACAACCCTTTTTGTGAAAACGTATTTTGAAAACGACCGCAGTCGTTTTCAAAATACAAATCAAAAAAATCTATTCCTATAAATATGCCCAGAGCAGCGCGGAGGGCATTTAAAATTGTTTTATCTGTAATTACAGATTATTTGCAAATGCCTGTGCAGTGCAGAAGGCGATCTGCAGGTTGTAGCCGCCGGTATAGGCATCCACATCCAGCACTTCGCCTGCAAAGTAAAGGCCCATCGCCTTTTTGCTCTGCATGGTTTTGGGGTCCACCTCCCGCACCGACACGCCGCCGCTGGTGATCACCGCGTGGGCCAGATCGCCCCGGGCATCAATGGACACCCGCCAGTGCTTCATCAGCTGCACCAGCTCCCTCTTCTGCTCCCGGGTGATCTGGTTTGCCTTGGTAGCCGGGTCGATGCCCCAGCGCGCCACCATCACCGGCTGCATACTGGACGGCAAAAGCTTTACCAGCGCGCCCTGCGCCGCATGGTTTGCCAGCAGGGCAAAATCCCGCGTGATGCGGTCGTAAAGCTGCTCCTCGCTGAGAGCGGGCTTGAGGTCGATCTCCGCATGATACTTGTGTTTTTTCCATGTCGCCCAGATGGCTGGACGCGCTCAAAGTCAGCGGGCCGCTGATGCCAAAATGAGTGAACAGCATTTCGCCCTGCTCGTCAAAAATTGGCCTTGCTGTCCTCGAACAGGGTCAGGGTGACGTTTTTCAGCGCCAAGCCCATCATCTTTTTGCAGTCCGCGTCATGGCTCACAAGACTGACCAGACTGGGCACCGGCTCAATGAGGGTGTGCCCGGCCTGCTGGGCCAGTTTGTAGCCGTCGCCGGTAGAGCCGGTGGTGGGGTAGCTCACGCCGCCGGTGGCCACCAGCACGGCATCCGCCCGGTACTCCCGGCCGGAGATGCCCCGCACACCGATGCACCGCAGTGCCGGGCCTGCCTTTTTCTTTTTGGGGTGGCGCGGGTTTTCCGGTGCGGCGGGAGCTGCTTCCGGCTCCGGTGTTACCTCTTCCAATAGCAGCTTTTTCGCGCCGTCATGCACGAGTTCAGCATCCTGCGCATAGCGCAAAAGAGCCTGCCGGATCTCCTCGGCCTTGTCGGATACCGGGAACACCCGGCGGCCGCGCTCCACCTTCAGCTCCACGCCAAGGCCCTCGAACAGTTCCATGGTCTTTGCCGGTGGAAAGGCCCCCAGCGACGAATACAGAAAGCGCGGGTTCGTGCGCACATGGCGCAGAAACTCCTCTGCCGGGCAGTCGTTGGTCACATTGCAGCGGCCCTTGCCGGTGACAAGGATCTTCTGGCCGGGCTTGTCCATGTGTTCCAATACCGTCACCTGATGCCCCTGACGCACGGCGGCACCCGCCGCCATCAGTCCTGCCGCGCCTGCGCCGACGATCAATACTTTCGCCATCCGTTTTCTCTCCCATCGCCTAATAATACGAGTATATCATACCAGAATCGACACACAAAAGCAATGTGTTGCCATATTTCTGCCAATTACAACAGCTGGGCAAGGATGCTGTTCTGCACGATGAGACCCGCCGGGGTCAGGGCAAGGGTGCGGCCATCAAAGCTTGCATAGCCCGCCCGGACGCAGTTTTGCACAAAGGCCAGCTGTGCGGTGGAAAATTCTTTCCCGTAAAGCTTTTTTGTATGCATCCAGCGAAAGGCCTTTGCGCAGACGCAGCTGTAAAATAAGGTAGTCCTCTGCGCCGCAGCTGCCGTCCATCACCGGGGCGGCGGCATCGTTCAGGAAAGCGGCGGTGTCCGGCGGGTAGTAGAACCGTCTGCCGCCCATGCAGGAGTGCGCCGCCGGGCCAAGGCCCAGATAGTCGCCGCAGTCCCAGTAGATGAGGTTGTGTCTGCCCTCATAGCCGGGCTTTGCAAAGTTGGAGATCTCGTACTGTTTGTAGCCGTGGTGTTCCAGCTGTTCCACTGCATAAAGGTAAAAATTCGGCGGCTTCATCGCCGGTGGGCAGGCCTTCGGGCGGATGTTTACCAAAGGCCGAATCCGGCTCGATCTTCAGCAGATATGCCGAAATATGGGTAGCCCCACCACCCTCGATCAGTTCCAGCGTTTCGTCAAACTCAGCTTCGGTGTAGTGGGGCAGTGCCAGCATGATGTCGCCGCTGATGTTCGCAAAGCCTGCCCGCCGGGCGGCGGCAAAGGCAGCCCGCGCCTGCTTTGCTGTATGCGGTCTGCCCAGCGTGCGCAGCTGGGTATCCCGGGCAGACTGCACCCCGAAGGAGATGCGGTTCACGCCCGCCTCCCGGAAGCCTGCAAGACTTTCTTCCGTCACCGTCTCCGGGTTTGCTTCCAGTGTGATCTCGGCCCCCGGCATCGGCCGGGCCGCATCGATCAGCCGTTTTGCCTGCTCCGGGCGCAGCAGGCTGGGCGTGCCGCCGCCAAAATAAAGGGTGTCCGGCTGCAGAGGTGCTTCCGGCGCAAAGCGGGAAAGCTCCCGCAAAAGAGCCTCCACATAGGCATCCGGCACGCCGCGCTCACCGGGATGGGAATAGAAATCGCAGTACCTGCATTTGGAAAAACAGTAGGGTATGTGTAAATAAAGCCCAAGAGACATACAATATCACAGCCTTTTTCATGAAACGTTCATTTCTATGCAGTATACTATATTCCGTAGACCGGAGCAAGGAAAAAGTGTTCCGGCAGAAAGAGACTGGAGGAGTCCCATATGGATTACAATTACAATGGTTACGATCGAGGCTACACGGAGCCTGCCATGACCTCGGCTGACTATATGAACCGCACCTATCGCTGGATGGCGGTAGGCCTGCTCATCACCTTTGCCGCGGCGTTCGTTACAGCCGCTACCCCGCTGCTGTACGTTGTCAACTCGCTGTATCTGGTGTTCACCATCGCAGAGCTGGTGCTGGTGTATGTGCTCAGCTCCCGCGTGCAGAACATGTCGGTGGGCGGTGCAAGAGCCACCTTCTTTGCCTATGCACTGCTCAACGGCATGGTGCTGAGCTACTACTTCCTGGTATTTGATCTGGGCACTCTGGTGCTGGCCTTCCTTGCCACCTCGCTGTACTTCGGCCTGATGGCGGTCTACGGCACTACTACCCACAAGGATCTGTCCGGCTGGGGTCCCAAGCTGATGATGGGCCTGTTCGCGCTCATCATCACCGGCTTTGTGGGCATGCTGTTCGGCATGAGCTTCCTTACCACGGTGCTGTACAGCGCTGTCGGTCTGGTGGTGTTCATGCTGCTGACCGCCTACGACACCCAGAAGCTGAGCCAGATGTTCTCCTACTACGCCTATGACGGCGAGCTGGCCGAGAAGGCTTCCATTTACGGTGCACTGACGTTGTATCTGGACTTCATCAACATTTTCCTGTATGTTGTGCGCCTGCTGGGCATGAACAGCCGCCGCCGCAACTGATTTTTGATCCGCAAAGGCTCTCCCGAAAAGGGAGGGCCTTTTTGTTTGGTAATATCATTTAGAATATCCTCCGCTTCGCTCTGGGCATCAACACAGAAGGCCACAGAGGGAAGATGCATTTTCCGGCTGCGGCCCTTCCTGTGAAAGTGCAGCCCAGCCAGACCCGCAGGTCTGGCTAGGCTGCTATATTACAAAATATCATTTCCTCTAAATATGCCCAGAGCAACGCGGAGGGCATTTAAATAAAAGAATGCATAAAACCTGCCCTGCTGTCCCACACTAAGCCCAGAAGCAATGCGTACACAATGCAGCAGATGGGAGTAACGACAATGGAGCAGATCAAAAAGGTTTTTGCGCAGCAGGGGCTTTACACTGGCACTGCTGGCCTGTCTCGTCGCAGCCGCAGCGGCGGGCGTGTGGGCAGTGCGCACCGTGCGGGATGAACTGAAAAAGAGCTACGACGACCTAACGACCCCGCAGGAAGAACCTGCACCGGAGCCGCAGCTCACCCTTGACCCACAGGAGGACGATGTATGGCAGCAGCCCGTGACCGACGCCGCAGAATCTGCGGCAAATGTACCCAAGCCCGCATCCTCTGCGTCCTCTTCTGGGGCGCAGTCTGGCTCTGGTTTGGTGCACGAACCCTCCGCACTGCAGGGCGCATCCTCGCCTGCCAGCAGTTCAGCTGCGCCTGCCTCCACGCAGCCCGTCTCGGGCAGGTCTTGAACGCCTACAGCGGCGATGAGCTGGTGTACAGCAGCACCCTTGGCGACTGGCGCACCCGACAACGGTGTGGACTACGCCTGTGCGCAGGATGCACAGGTGTGTGCTCCCGCCGCCGGTAAGGTGACCGCCGTGGACACCGATAGCCGCTGGGGGCAGTGTGGTGTGCATCGAGGACAGCGCCGGGCACCTGTGGCGGGTGTGCGGCACAGCCGACCCCACGGTGCAGACCGGCGATGAAGTGAGTGTGGGTCAGATACTTGGCCGTGCAGGCAGCATTCCCAACGAATGCGCCGAGGAGACGCATATCCATCTGGAAGTACTGCAGGGTGAGCAGTACCTTGACCCGGCAAAGCTGCTGAACTGATGCAGTTCGCCGTATCCCCTGCGTATTTTTCAGTAAAATATTCCAAGCAGCAAAAAATTCGGAAAGGCCGTTCTGGTCTTTCCGATTTTTTACATTCTATAGGATCGATGCAGGCTCAGGCATTTTTCCAGCTCAACCACCGGCCAGCCCAGAAGGCGGATGGCTTCGCGGTCGTGGGTAGCCAGCAAGACAGGCTTTTTGCTCCGCAGCGCTCCCGCAGCAGCGCCGCAGCGGCGGCAAGGGTGTCCGGGTCCATGCCGGTGAAGGGTTCGTCCAATAGCAGGGTGTCGCTGGGTGCCCACAGGGCCCGCAACAGGGCGGTGCGCCGCTTCTGCCCGCCGGAAAGCCGTGCTGCAGGTAGAGTCAGCGCCGCATCATCCATGCCAAGCTGTTGAAATCCGATTTAATTTGCTCTTTGTATTGTTTTTCACTGCCGGGCAGCACCAGCGTCACGTTCTGGAGCGCCGTCAGCTGCGGGCAGAGCCTGTCCTCCTGAAACACTGCCGCGGCCCGGCCCACGCCCCGCACCCGGCCTGCAGTGGGCGTGTCCAGCCCCATGAGGATGCGCAGCAGGGTGGTCTTGCCCCAGCCGCTGGGGGCCCACAGCACCGCCGGGCCTTCCACCGTGAGGCATAGATCCCGGAACAGTGTTTTCTTCCCGAACTGTTTTGTCAGATGCTCGATGGTCAGCATTGCGGCACCTCCCCGGTCACGGCGCGGGTCACGCAGTCCAGAAGCAGCAGGAACAGCTTTTCAAACCCGGCGCTGAGCAGGATGATCACAAACGTCCATGCGAACAGCTCCCCGGTGGAAAGGGTGATCTTGGCCCGGTAGAGTGCATCGCCGATGCTGCCATTGGGCAGGCCGATCACCTCAGCGGCAACGCCGCTCTTCCAGCAGATGCCAAGGGCCACGCTGCATCCCTGCCGGAAAGCCGGCAGCACCGCAGGCAGCCACACCGCCCGCAGCCGTCGGCCCAGCGGCAGGCGAAACACCTTCGTCATCTCCAACAGCTGTGGGTCTGCGCTCTGGATGCCGGTGCGCACCGCACCGTACAGCACGGGCAGCACCATTAAAAAGGCTGATGAGCACCGAAAAGCGATGCCCCCCAGCACCCACACCAGCGCCAGAATGATAAAGCTTGCCACCGGCGTGGCTTTGACCAGCTGCAGCACCGGAGCAAGCAGCACATCTGCCGTGTGCCACGCCTGTGCGGCCACAGCCAGCACGATGCTTACGGCCACGCCCAGCCCAAAACCCAGCAGAATGCGCCCGGAGCTGAACCCCACCCGCTGCCAGAACTCTGCCTGCGGCAAAAGCTGCAAAAGAGTGCGCACCGCCTGCACCGGCGAAACAAGGAACACCTCCTGTCCCACCGCCATGGCGGCGCACTGCCACACCGCCAGCCAGAAGGCCGCAGCGCCCAGCCGCTGAAAAAAGTTGTTTATGTTGCTTCATAAACTTACCTGCTCCTGATTACAAATAAATGCAGGACGGCAGGGTGTTTCTTCAGCGAATGATCCGAGGATAGGACCCTGTTGCCATAAGGCAACAGGGCGGGAGCTGGAAGCCCCGAATTTCGCGGAGAAAGCGCCCTGATGGCCTGCCCAGTTCTACATTATACATTATAATACCATATCTCTTTCCAAACGCAAATGACCCGTGCATCATGATGCATAAGAGCTTATCATGCCTGTCATTACTTTTCTTCATGTTTTTCTTTCTTGACATGAAATCAATAAAACGATAAACTGAACTGTATGAATCTCTGTCATCTTTGATGCAAGAAAGAAATGAGGTGTCTGTCCTATGCAGAAGCTTTCCGGCAAAAATCTGCTTCTGGTCGGCTTTACACTGTTTTCCATGTTTTTTTGGGTGCAGGCAATCTGATCTTCCCGCCGCATCTGGGCGCACAGGCCGGTACCAGCCTCTGGCCTGCCTTTGCGGGCCTTGCCGTCAGCGCCGTCGGCCTGCCCATTGCGGGCGTGGTGGCTGTGGCACGGGCAGGCGGTCTGGACAGGCTTGCCGGCCGGGTGCATCCGGTGTTCGCCATGGTGTTCACAATTTTAGTGTATCTTTCCATCGGCCCGTGCCTTGCCATCCCCCGCACCGCCAGTACCTCCTTCCAGATGCTGGTGCCGCTGATAGGCGGCGGTACCGGGCTGCAGCTGGCCTACTCGGTGCTGTTTTTGCAGCGGCCTTTCTGGTGGCGCTGCGGCCGGAAAAGCTTACCGACTGGCTGGGCCGCATCCTCTGCCCTGCCTGATCGTGCTCATCGTGGTGCTGTTTGCCGGGTGTCTCATCCATCCGCTGGCGGCACACTACGGCACACCCAGCGCAGAGTACGCAGCCCTGCCCGCTGTGCAGGGCATCCTGTACGGCTACCAGACCATGGACACGCTGGCCGGGCTGAAATTTTGGCGCGGTCATTGCCCTGAACATCCGCGCCCGGGGTGTCACAGAAAGCCGTGCCGTGGAAGGCGGCACCATCCGGGCCGGTTTTATTGCAGGCGGGCTGATGCTGGTGGTCTACGCCATGCTGGGCCACGCCGGGGCCGAGACCGGCACGGTGTATCCGGGCCTTGCCACCGGTGCCGAGGTGCTCACCGCTCTGGCACAGCAGCTGTTCGGCCGGGCGGGCCTTGTGCTCATTGCGGCCATTTTTTGTGATCGCATGCTTCAACACCTGCGTGGGCCTGATCGCCTGCGTGGGGCAGTATTTTCATCAGCTGCTGCCCCGCATCCCCTACCCTGCCCTTGCCGCCTTTTTTGCTGTGGCCAGTATGCTGGTATCGAACCTCGGCCTTGCTGCCATCATCCGGCTGTCCACTCCGGTGCTGAACGCCATTTATCCCGCAGCCATCGTGCTGATCCTGCTTTCCTTTATGCCGGGCCTTGAAAAGCACCGGGCGGTGTATCCGCTGTGCATGGGCCTGACCGCCCTGCAGAGCATCGCCGCTGCGCTGCCGCTGGGGGCAGTATCTGCCGCCGCCAACGCTCTGCCGCTGGGCAGCATGGGCTTTGGCTGGGTACTGCCTGCGCTGGCCGGGCTTGCTGGCGGGCTGCTTTTAAACAAATCTGATCTGCAATAAAATAACCTGAAAGGCCCGGTTCCCATGTTACAGGGAGCCGGGCCTTTGCTATTTACTGCAGTTTTTTGCGTTTTTCGTAGTCGTTCAGGGCGGCAAGCGCTTCCTTTGCCATGGGCACCAAAGCTATCATGTTGAAAATAGTCATCAGGCCGATGCCCACGTCGCCCAGATCCCACACCACCGTGTAGGCCTGCATACCGCCGATCACCAGCATGGCCAGCGCGATCAGCTTATACACGGTCTGGCCTCCACCAGTTGTCGCCGCACAGATAGGCCACATTGCCGCGGGCATAGTACAAAACGCCCAGAAAGGTGGAAAAGCTGAACAGCGCCAGCGTGGCCGCAATGAACACGACACCAAAGCCGCCCAGATGGTACTGCAGGGCAGTCTGCAAAAGGGCTCCATGCCCGCAAGTCCTTCTGTGATCTCCTGCGGCACCAGCAGCATCAAAAAAGGCCGTGCAGCTGCAGATCACCACCGTATCGATCAGCACGCCCAGTGCCTGCACAAAGCCCATCTTGACCGGGTCGTCGCACTCTGCGGCGGCAGCTGCACAGGGTGCCGAACCGCTGCCCGCTTCGTTGGAGAACAGGCCGCGCTTGACACCGTTCATCAGCACAGCACCAAAGCCGCCAGCCACGGCCTGCCGCAGACCGAACGCTTCCGCAAAGATGCGCCCGAACACCGCCGGGAGCTTGGGCAGGTTGAACAGCACGATGCCCACGGTGATGACAAAATAGCACACCGCCATGATGGGCACCATCACGTCCAGACTTTTCACGGTGGCATTCTTGCGCAGCACGATCACCGCCGCAATGGCCGTGAGCACCAGTGTGGTAGTAAGCGGCGGAATATGAAACGCATTTTCAAACGCAGAACTGACCGAGTTGGAGATTACCTGACTGATGCCGCACCAGCAGATGAGGCCAGACACCGCAAACAGCGCCGCTACCACAGAGCGTTTGAGCTTTTTGCCGCGCCTGCGCTCCGCCAGCACATGCAGATAGTAGGCCGGTCCGCCGCGCCAGCCGCCGTACAGCGGGTCGGGCTGGCGGTATTTCTGGGCAAGGGTGGATTCGATAAAGGAGGTGGACGCACCCAGAATGGCAGTGACCCACATCCAGAACACCGCACCGGCACCGCCTGCAGAAACAGCGGCCACCACGCCCACCAGATTGCCCATGCCCACGCGGGTGGCGGTGGAAATGACCAGCGTCTGGAAGGAGGAAAGGCCGTTCCTGCCTTGCTTTTTCTCGCACACGGCGGCGATCATATCCCGGAACAGCCGCACCGGCAAAAGACGGGTGCGGCAGGTGAACCAGATGCCCGCCGTGAACAGCAGCACCACCATGAAGGAAATGCCGATGCCGCCGCCCAGCGGGATGGTGAACAGGTCGCCCCACAGCAGGCGATAGACGGATTCGATAAGATTTACCAGCAAGGCAGATTCCTCCTGTAGATCAATGGAATGAAGACGATAACTTCATTATAGTACAGTACAGAAGAATTGTAAAATCTAAAATATTGATAGAAATAATCGATGGAACAGGATAACTTGACAAATCACATAGCTTCGATTATACTACAAACAGAAGGGGCGCTGACTGCAAAGGTCAGCTTTCCATCCCGTTAGTCAAAAAGATTGACCGCTCGAGTTGGGGAACTGTGAGGCGGTCAATCTTTTTTTGTTATCATCGCTTTTCATCTGGGAAAACTTTGCCATGACCTCAACGGTCAGACGGATCACATCCACGACCAAGCTCAACAACGCGAGAATGAACGTGAGCAATGCGAGAGTCTCCAGCAGATTCATTCGATATATCCGGGTTGCGGCTCTCTGCATCTGCTTCGTGCCTTGGGCGGCACTCGTATCTTGCAGGCCGCGGCCCCAACAGCAACTCCCTGTTTCCGCCACTGGCGGCGGTCGTTGCCGTTGCTCTTCGCCTTCAAGGCTCCGGGCAGGGTACTTTCGAAAAAAGTTTCCTCCCGGACCTCTGCTTGTTCTATGTAGAATAGAAAAACCAGCGATACGGGATAGAAAGCATGACCACCAATTTTGCAATCAGCGCCTTATTGTTATTTTAACACAATCTTTTTGGAATTACAACACAAAAGCCGCCCGGCGGTCATACCGGGCGGCGGAGGAAGATGCACGCTGCTGCGCGCAAAACAGAAGATTTTTACAGAATGTCGATGTACTCACCGGCCAGCGCCTTGTTCATGCTGCGCACGGCACAGAACTTGCCGCACATGCTGCAGGTGTCGCTGTGGTCGTCCTCCGGCAGGCGGGCATCGCGGATGGCCTTTGCGGTCTCCGGGTCCAGTGCGCAGGCGAACTGTGCATCCCAGTCCAGCACACGGCGGGCATCGCCCATCTTATCGTCGATGTCCCGGGCGTGGGGGATGCCCTTGGCGATATCGGCGGCGTGGGCAGCGATCTTGGAGGCCACGATGCCCTGCTTCACATCGTCCACATTGGGCAGAGCCAGATGCTCGGCGGGGGTCACATAGCACAGGAAAGCTGCACCGCTGGCTGCAGCCACAGCGCCGCCGATGGCAGCGGTGATGTGGTCGTAACCGGGGGCGATATCGGTGACGAGGGGTCCCAGCACATAGAAGGGTGCGCCCATGCAGATGCTCTTCTGCACCTCCATGTTGGCAGCCACCTGATTCAGGGGCACATGGCCGGGGCCTTCCACCATCACCTGCACGTTGTGTGCCCATGCGCGCTTGGTCAACTCGCCCAGACGCACCAGCTCCTCGATCTGGCACACATCGGTGGCGTCAGCCAGACAGCCGGGACGGCAGGCATCGCCCAGCGAGATGGTCACATCGTGCTCGGCGCAGATCTCGCAGATCTCGTCAAAGTGCTCGTAGAAGGGGTTCTCGTTGCCGGTCATGCTCATCCATGCAAACACCAGAGAGCCGCCGCGGCTGACAATGTTCATCTTGCGCTTGTGCTTGCGGATCTGCTCGATGGTCTTGCGGGTGATGCCGCAGTGCAGGGTGACAAAGTCCACACCGTCCTCTGCATGCAGGCGCACCACATCGATGAAGTCCTGTGCGGTCAGTTCAGCCAGATCGCGCTGGTAGTGGATGACCGAATCGTACACCGGCACGGTGCCGATCATCACCGGGCACTCGTGGGTCAGCTTCTGGCGGAAGGGCTGGGTGTTGCCGTGGCTGGACAGGTCCATAATGGCTTCGGCACCCATGTTGACGGCGCTCATCACCTTCTGCATCTCCACGTTGTAGTCCTTGCAGTCGCGGGAGACACCAAGGTTCACGTTGATCTTGGTGCGCAGCATGGAGCCGACACCCTCGGGGATTCAAACACTCGTGGTGCTTGTTGGCCGGGATGGCTACCTTGCCCTCGGCGACCCACTGGCGGATCTCCTCGGTGGTGCGGTATTCCTTTTTTGCCACGATCTCCATCTGCGGCGTGATGATGCCCTTGCGGGCAGCATCCATCTGGGTGGTATAAGTCTGCATACGTTCTGTTCCTCCAAATGACAGTTTATCTCTGAACAGCAGGGTGCTGGTCATACAAGGGTAGGGAAAGGCAGCCGTCATTCGCAAAAAACAGAAACGTTCTGGATGCCGGCACCTGCGCAAAATACGCTTTTCATGTTGGTTTTCTCCATGAATTTTATAACGCGGCCCAAGGTGGTGTCCCCGGTTTGCCGCGGGATCGGTCAGATGATCTGCTCCGACAGGGCTTTCAACTCTTTGCACTCGGTCTCGATGTCGTCTGCTGCAAAGATGGCGCTCACAAGGGCCACGCCATCCACACCGGTGCCCTTGAGCTGCAGGATGTTCTCCTTGTGGATGCCGCCAATGGCCACCACCGGGATGTCCACGGCATCACAGATGGCCTTCAGGGTCTCGTGGGGCAGAACGTCCACATCGGTCTTGGTGTGGGTGGCAAAGGCTGCGCCCACGCCAAGGCAGTCTGCGCCGTGCTTGACGGCTTCCCGTGCTTCCTCCACACTGTGGACGGAAACGCCGATCATCATACCCTCGCCCACACGGGCGCGCACCTGCGCTGCGGCCATATCCTCCTGTCCCACGTGCACACCCTCGGCGTGGCAGCGGATGGCAATGTCCACATTGTCGTTCACAAAGAACGGCACGCCGTAGCGCTGGCACAGAGCATGGATCTCCACAGCCTCTTTCAGAAAGGCTTCGTCGTCCAGCTCTTTTTCACGCAGCTGCACACAGGTGACACCGCCCTTCAGGGCGCTCTCCACCTGTTCATAGAGGGTCTGTTTGCCCACCCATGCGCGGTCGGTGACGGCATACAGAAGCATGTTCTGCTTATCGCACTTCATAGTTTGCTCCTTCTTCCAGCTGATCCGGGGTCATATTGTAAATGGCATCGATGATATAATTGCGGTAGGTGGAGTTGCCGTCCAGCGGGGTCAGGCGCTTGTGGGCGGTCTCGCCCGCAAGGCCCATGGCGCACACTGCAGCTGCAGCGGCTTCCAGCGGATGGCCGGGGTTGGCGGTGACGAACGCCGCCGTCAGGGCCGAAAGCTGGCAGCCCGTACCGGTGATGCTGCTCATCATGGCATTGCCGTTGCGGATGCAGTAGGCTTTTTTCGGCATCGGCCACGATGTCGATGGCACCGGTAATGGCAATAACGGCACCCGTCTGGGCTGCAAAGGCCTTGGCAAAGGCCACGGCAGAATCCAGATTTTCCTCAGTAACTTTATCGGCCACATCGGCATCCACGCCCTTGGTGGTTCCCGCGCCGGAGGCCAGCGTTTTGATCTCCGAGATGTTGCCGCGGATCACGGTGAACTTTACGTCCCGGAGCAGGCGGAAAGCCGTGTCGGTGCGCAGGCGGGATGCACCCGCACCCACCGGGTCCAGCACCACAGGATGGCCCAGCTGGTTTGCCTTTTTGCCCGCCAGCAGCATGCTGGTGATGGTGCGGCTGTTCAGGGTGCCGATGTTGATGTTCAGACCGCCGCAGATGGTGGTGATGTCCTCCACCTCGGCGGCATCGTCGGCCATGATGGGCGAAGCACCGCAGGCCAGCACCATGTTGGCGCAGTCGTTCACGGTGACGTAGTTGGTAATGTTATGGATGAGCGGGCAGGTGCGGCGCAGGTTCTCGAATTCTGTTTTGAACATTCGGGTGCCCCTCCGTCAGGAAAGACTGTTCTGCATGGAGCGCAGTGCGCCGGAGCGCTGCAGGCTGTACACCAGCACGCCCGCAATGATGGAACCCACGGCGGTGGAAATGAGGAAGGGCACGATGTAGGCATAGAACGCGATGTCGCCGGCGCTCTTGCCCATGAGGAAGATGGCCACCGGGTAAGCGCACAGGCCGCCCAGAATGCTGGTGCCGAACACCTCGCCCACCATGGTGGCAAGGATGTTTTTGGTCTTATGGTACACAAGGCCGCACAGCAGTGCGCCGAACATGCTGCCGGGGAAGGCCATCAGGCTGCCCAGACCCAGCAGATTGCGCAGCAGCGAGGCCACAAAGGCCACGCCCACGCCCCACCACGGGCCAAGCAGCACCGCGCAGGTCACATTGACCATGTGCTGGATGGGTGCACATTTGCTGCCGAACATGGGGAAGCTGAATACGCTGCCCACCACGCACAGAGCGCACAGCATGCCGGCCAACGCCAGCTTTTTCACAGAGAGTTTTTTCATAAGGCAAGGCTCCTTTCCAAACCTGCGGAAGCAGCAAAAACCATACAGCGCCTCCGCAAACAGCCCGCACCCGGTGCCAGACCCGGCGCAGGAACTATAAGAAGCGGTCGAGACTTGCTGGTCTCCTCTCACGCCGGAACACGGCTTCCCATCGCTGACGGTCACCAAAGCTCAGGGCGCTGCCCCCCTCAGCCCGCTGCGGCACTTCCGCAGAAAAGTACAAGGCATCCTCCTTAATGGTAATAGGTACACACGAAAAAACAGGAGACACCTTCCGCGGTGCCTCCTGCCAAAAAATCATCCATTCTGACTTCCTACGGCGGCATTATCCGCATCAGGTAAAAGGGTCGAAGTTTGGGTACTTCCTCTCAGCCTGCTTTACAAGCTCCCCTGTATTTGATTGTGACTGTATTTTACACCCTTTGCGCACAAATTGCAAGAGGGGCAAAGGCGCGCACAACGGTGCAAAACGTTTTTCACGCAGGTTTTTGGGGCGTTTCACGCAGGTTTTATTGAAAAAGAAGGTGAAATATGGTATTTTCAAGGTGGACGCAGCACGGATATTGTTCTGGTCTGCACCAATGATACACGAATGGACGGTGGCCTGGGCCTTACCATTACGGGTATGCGCAATGTTACAATCACGGGAAGCAATGCAAAAGGCTCGATGCTGGTGTGGAACACCGCAGGCAGGCCCGAACCCGCAGGCGCACCCGCCTTTGCGGATGTGACCGACCCTGATATGGCCAAGGCCGCACAGTGGTGCACCGAGCAGGGCACCATGGCTGCCAAGGGCGACCGCTTTGAACCCGAAGGCTGGACCCCGAAGTTCAAGGTGATCGAAGTGTGGAACAAGACATTCCCCGCAGCCTGATGCCGGCAGTGTGGATGCCGTGCTCGGTTCGGACCTTTTCCGTGAAAATGGGGCTGTTGCAAAATAGCTCTCTGAAAAAATCATGAACAAAACCCGGAACCTTTTCTCGGCCAAAACGGCTCAAAAAGGGTTCCGGGTTTTTGATGTTATGCTGTTTCCGCCTTATCCGTTCCACCCTCTGGCAGAGGGGTCCAGCATTTCGGCGGCAGAGTAAATGAGGGCGTTGCAGATGGCTGCAGCCACATTGCTGCCGCCTTTGCGGCCCATGGCGGCGATGGCAGGCACGCCGTATCGCTCGCAGGCGGCAAACAGCACTTCCTTGCTTTCCACCACATTCACAAACCCCACCGGCACGCCAATGACCAGTGCAGGCCGCAGACCGGCTTCCATTTCCTCCGCAATGGTCAAAAGGGCCGTGGGCGCATTGCCGATGGCCAGAATGGCCCCCGGGTGCTCCCGGGCAGCGCGGTGCATGGCGGCAACGGCACGGGTGGTGCCCGCCTGCTTTGCGGCTTCGGCCACAGCGGGGTCTGCCATGTAGCAGATGGCTTCACCGTTCAGTTTTTTCAGGCCCGGCTTTGTGATGCCCGCCAGCGCCATATTGGTGTCGGTAACGATGAAAGCACCCGCGTGCAGGGCCTTGACTGCGGCTTCCACCGCGCCGGGTGTAAAGCGCAGATTTTTGGCATAGTCGAAATCCGCGGTGGTGTGGATGACCCGCTTGACCACCGCAGCCGTCTCCGGCGGCGGGGTCAGGCCCAGCTCGTCCAGTTCCCTTGTGATAATGGAGATGCTCGTCCGTTCAATGTCGGCGGGCAGATGATGCTGCGGTGTCATGTGTTGTCTCCTTTTTGCATTCCCATGGCGGCATAGATGGCGGGCATATCCAGTGCCGCACGCACACCATCGGCAAGCAGATCAAACTGCTGCTGACGGTACTGCTCCATGGGGATAAGCTCGGCCCCGGCCGGATCGATGCCCTTCCGTTTGCACAAAAATGCGGTCAGTTTTTCGGTCAGTTCGCCGGTATCGAACAGGCCGTGCAGGTAGGTACCGAATACACCGTCCTGCACACAGCCCTCCGGCGTGCCGTCTGCAAGGATGCAGAACGCACTGCCCCGCACCTCGGTGCGGCCTGCGTGGATCTCGTAGCCCGTCAGCTTTGCGCCTGCAAAGGGTTCTGTGGTCACACAGGCTGCGGTCTGGGTCAGGTGCTTTTCGGTGCCGAACACCGTCGTGGTGGGCAGCAGGCCAAGGCCCCGCAGGGTGCAGGGGGTGCCGCTCTCCTCCCCTGCCGGGTCGCAGAGCTGTTCGCCCAGCATCTGATAGCCGCCGCACACACCCAGCACCGGCGTACCGGCTGCCGAAAGCCTGAGCACCGCCGCTTCCAGTCCGCTTTCCCGCAGCCAGCGCAGGTCGTCCATGGTGTTCTTGGTGCCGGGCAGGATGACGAGATCCGGTGCACCCAGCTGGCGGGTGCGCTGCACATACCGCACGCCCAGCAGCGGGTGCTGTTCCAGCGGGATAAAGTCGGTGAAGTTGGACACATGCGGCAGGCGCAGGATGGCGATATCCAGCGGCTTGACCGCAGCTTTTGTATCCAGCCGGTCGGAGAGGGAGTCCTCGTCCTCGATCTCCACCCGCAGGTACGGCACTACGCCCAGCACGGGCAGCTGCGCTTTTTTCTTCCAGCATGGCAAGGCCGGGCCGCAGGATCTCCACATCGCCCCGGAACTTGTTGATGATGAGCCCCCTGATGCGGGCACGCTCGTCGGCTTCCAGCAGCTCCACAGTGCCGTACAGCTGCGCGAATACGCCGCCCCGGTCGATATCGCCCGCCAGCAGCACCGGCGCATCCACCAGCTTTGCAAGGCCCATGTTCACGATATCGTCGGCTTTCAGGTTGATCTCTGCCGGGCTGCCCGCGCCTTCGATCACGATGATGTCGTTCTCGGCGGCAAGGCTGTTGTAGGCTTCCAGAATGTCCGGGATAAGGCTGCGCTTCATCCTGAAATAATCGGCGGCGGACATCTGGCCCCGGGCCTTGCCGTTCACGATCACCTGACTGCCCACATCGCTGCTGGGCTTGAGCAGGATGGGGTTCATGCGCACATCCGGCTCCACGCCTGCAGCCTGTGCCTGCACCACCTGAGCACGGCCCATCTCTGCACCGTTGCGGGTGACGAAGCTGTTCAGGGCCATGTTCTGGCTTTTGAAAGGGGCCACGCGGTAGCCATCCTGCGCAAAGATGCGGCACAGCGCCGCGCACAGCAGGCTTTTGCCCGCACCGCTCATGGTGCCCTGCACCATAATGCATTTTGCTTTGCTCATTGCGCCACCTCCGGCAGGGTTTCGGCCAGCAGTGCAAGCAGCTGCCGGTTCTCATTTTCTGTGCGCACGGCGGTGCGGTACCAGCTGGCATCAAGGCCCGGATAATTGCCGCAGCTGCGCAGTACCGCACCCTTGCGGCGCAGCGCTTCGCCCAGCGCTTCCGGCGCGCGGAACAGCAGATAGTTAGCCCGGCCCTCGATCACCCGCAGGCCCAGCGCCCGCAGGCCGTCTGCCAGCACAGGCCGCTGTGCTTCGATCAATGCACGCACCTTCGCCACATATTCCGTCTCGTCCAGCGCAGCAATGCCCGCCGCCTGTGCCAGACTGGAAACCGCCCACGGCTGGCCCGCTGCCCGCATCCGGGCAAGCAGCTCTGTATCAGAGCACAGGCAATAGCCCAGACGCACGCCTGCCATGCCGTAAAGCTTGGTGAAGGCTTTTAAAATAATCAGTTTTTTGCTGTTTTTCAGCAGATGCTTTGCCGAAAGGCCTTCGCCCTCCGGCAGAAAATCCAGAAAGCATTCGTCCACGGCCAGTACCGCACCCACGGCTTCGCATCTGCGCAGCAGCGCCTCCACAAGGGCAGGCTCTGCCAGCTGGCCGGTGGGGTTGTTGGGCTGACAGAGGAACACCATATTTGTACCCGGGTGCACCGCGTTCAGGAGATCTTTCGTCACCGCAAAATCGTTTTCTTCCCGCAAAAAATGCCGTTCCACCGTGCAGCCTGCCGTTTCAAGGGCGGTGGCATACTCGGCAAAAGTGGGGGCCGTTACCAGTGCAGTGCGGGGCTTTGCAGCCAGCGCCAGCCGGAAGATGAGGTCTGCCGCGCCGTTGCCGCACAGCAGCCATTCGGCGGGCACTCCCTCAGCCACCGCCAGTTTTTCACGCAGGGCCCGGCACAGCGGGTCGGGGTAGCGGTCGGCCGTGGCAAGCGCTGCCGTAATGGCCTTTGCCACCCCTTCCGGCAGGCCCAGCGGACTGACATTGGCCGAAAAATCCAGCGGGTCGCGGCCAAACTCGGCGCGGTAGCCCGCCCAGTCGCCGCCATGGGTCAATTGTTTCATGCAAGGAATCCCCCGTATTGCTGCAGCCCCATGCCAGCGCAAAGCCGCTTTGCCACATACATCATGCGGTTGGCGCGCAGGATGTCCTGTGGCTCAATGGGGCGCAGGGCATCACCGATGGTGGGCTTGGGGTAATATTCGCCAAAATAGTAAGCCGGGCCGGCCAGCTGCACGCCCAGTGCACCGGCGCAGGCGCTTTCGGTCTGGGCGCTGTTGGGGCTGGCGTGGTTGCGCCGGTCCCGCCGCCAGATGCGCCATGCGCCCTTGGCATCGTTGCCGGTAAAGGCCGCAGCGGCCACCCACAAAAGGGCAGCAATGCGGCTGGGGATGTAGTTGGCAAGGTCGTCCAGCTTCGCGGCTGCGCGGCCAAAGTAAAGATACTTCTCGTTTTTGTAGCCCAGCATGCTGTCCATGGTATTGATGGCCTTGTAGGTCAGCGCCAGCGGTGCCCCGCCGATGAGCATATACAGCAGCGGCGCAATGACGCCGTCGCTGGCATTTTCGGCCACCGTTTCCACCGCAGCTTTGGTCACACCCTCTGCGGTCAGGTTCTGGGTGTCGCGGCCCACGATGCGGCTCACGGCTTTGCGAGCGGCGGGCAGGTCGTTCCGGACCAGCTCGTTATACACATTTGTGCTCTCCTGCGCAAGGCCCCTTGCCGCCAGCGCCTGCCCGCACCAGAACATCTGCACCGCAAGGCCCAGCCACGGGCTGAGCTTTGCCGCCGCCAGACACACAAGGCTCGTGACCAGAAAGGTGCCCACCGGCAGGCAGAACGCCGTCACGGCACCGCCCAGCAGCTCGCCCTGCGGGGTGCCGGGCAGGCGGGCGCGCAGGAACTTTTCCAGCCGGGAGATACATCTGCCCATAAGCACCACCGGGTGCGGCAGCCACGCCGGGTCGCCGAAGAGCGCGTCCAGCACAAAACCGCCGACAACTGCCTGAAGGATCATGCCCTGCTCTCCTTTGTGTACTGGACGGTCTTCACGAGATATAGCAGATGCTTTTCCGTCCAGTCCTTTGCATCCAGCACAAAGCCGCCCGCGTTGGGTCCGCACCATGCGTAATAGTCCCTGTGGGGGACGGCAAACCGCTCCATGGCGGCCATCTGGGTGCCGCCGTGGGCCAGAATGACCAGCCGCTCTTCGCCTGCGGCAAGGGCTTTATCGATCAGCTCTGCCACGGTGCGGCAGATGCGGTCTGAAAAAGTCCGTCTTGCGCTCTCCATCCGGGCAGGGGCTTTCGCAGTTGGCCTTCACCCATGCCTGATACTCGGGGTCCTTTTCCATCTCGATGAAATTGCGGCCCTCAAGCTGCCAAAGCACATCTCTTTCAGGCCGTCCACCGGCACAAGCTTTGCCTCCGGGAACAGGATGCGCGCCGTCTGGCTGGTGCGCTGCAAGGTGGAAACATAGACCACATCGGGGTCAAAATCTGCCCGGCGCAGCTGAGCAGCGCCTTCGGGTGAGAGCGGGATGTCGCGCTGGCCCTGATAACGCTTCTGGGCGTTGTATTCCGTCTGGCCATGACGCAGAAGATAGATCAGCATTGAGACAATTCTCCTTTCAAAACCGTGGGGATGCCGCAGAACATCTGCACCACGCACTCTGCCCGTGCGGCCAGCAGGCAGGCAAGCCTGCCCGCCGCCTCGCGGTCTGCGCGCTGTTTGACATCCATCGGCACAACACCGCCGCCTACCTCGGTGGCGATGAGGATATCGTATTCATGGGCAAGCTTGTCTGCCAAGGCAGGCAGGTCGGCGGCATCGGCAGCCAATACCTGCACGTCCGAAAGACGCTTGCCGGGAAGTGTTTGCGCAAAGGTGCGCTTGCCGCTGTAGAGCGGCCCGGTAATAAAGATCATAGCAGCCCTCCCCACTGGCAGGCACACAGCGCCGCCAGCATCCAGAGCTCGGCCTTTTGCAAAAACCATCCGGCAAGGTCGCCGGTGATGCCGCCGAACTGTTTCCGGCTCACGGCATGGTAGCGCCAGAGCACCGCCAGCGCTGCCAGCACCAGCGCCCAGCCGCCCAGCGCCGCCATACCCACGCACAGCACTGCAGCCAGCACCGCCAGCACCCGGCGCACCGCAGTTTTGTCTGCTGCAGTGGCAAAGGTGTGTGCAAGACCGGTGTTTTTGCCATGGGGAACGATGCCACCGCAAGGCCCGAAAGCGCCCGTTCCAGCACCAGTGCCAGAACCCACAGCACACCCACGCAGGGTGTAAAACTCACACAGGTGCACAGGGCAAAATAGGCCAGAAAATAGCTGCACAGTCGGATGACCGCAAAGGCACCGCAATGGGGTCTTTTAATATTTCCAGCTTCTTTTTCTCGGTCGCCGTAGCTGGAAAGGGCATCGCAGGTGTCGGCATAGCCGTCCAGATGGATGCCGCCGGTGATCCATACCGGGATCAGCGCAAAGCCCGCCGCCTTGGCAAGGCCCGGCAGGGGCATCGCGCCACACACACACCACGCCGCACCAATAACGACACCAATGAGCGGGAAGGCGCACATGGCGTAGCGCATATTTTTTTACGTTCCAGTCGAACTGCGGCACCGGGATGGCCGAAAACATGGCAAAAGCCACCGCAATGGTCTGCAAAACGATCATTTTTTCCACTCCTTTATGATAGACCGGGATGCCGCATACCACCCGCACCACCGCATCTGCCCGGGCGGCAAAGGCATTGTTCACCTGCGCCAGTGCCAGCAGATAGCGGCCTGTGTCACCGGCATAGTCGGCCCCGCCGCTGAACACCTCGTTGGAAACTACGATGAGGTTTTCGCACTGGGCTGCAAGGCTTTCCAGCCCGTGCAGGATGGCTTTGGCCGCATTTTCCCCTGCTCCCGCCGGGTCGTACAGCTCGTTGGCGGCAAGGTTGCCAAGGTCTTCCAGCAAGGCGGTGCCCCGCGCAGGCAGGCGCACATTGTCCAGATGCAAGGGGCACTCCACCGTCACAAACTGCTTTGCGGCCCGCATTTTGCGG
>ENA-OQCV01000119-OQCV01000119.1-human-gut-metagenome-genome-assembly--contig:-NODE-119-length-22385-cov-3.538593_pt1 | contig 22385 bp, 24 predicted proteins | sample MGYA00242766_ERZ504592 | MGnify/ENA primary metagenome ERZ504592 (study PRJEB26092, sample SAMD00036315) | human gut metagenome | host: Homo sapiens | study: EMG produced TPA metagenomics assembly of...
TGTCTGATAAAAGAAAACCATTGTGTATCATTCGATGAAAATACAGCAGATTTCTGGTAAAAAATATGAAGCTGATCTGGCGGAGTGCCAGGAGACAAAAGTTGTTCATATGGGAGATGTAGATTTCTTTGTGGAAATTTATGTGAAAAATCCGCAGCTTATCATTTTTGGAGGCGGACATGTTTCGCAGCCTGTTGCAAAAATCGGGAAAATGCTGGGATTTCATGTGACTGTTATGGATGACAGAGAAGATTTTGTGACTTCAGAGAGATTTCCGGATGCCGATCGGCTGATCAAAGGCAGCTATGATAAACTTTCAGACAAAATACCGGCCTATGAAAATGCTTATTATGTGATCGTGACAAGAGGTCATCGCGGAGACAGTGCCTGTGCCAGACAGATCCTGAGACGCCCTTATACTTATCTGGGAATGATCGGCAGTAAAAATAAGGTAAAACTGACCAGAGAAAAATTACTCGGAGAAGGTTTCAGCGAAGAACAGCTCAACAGTATCCATGCACCGATTGGATTGCCGATCGGAGGACATATGCCGGCAGAGATTGCTGTAAGTATTGCTGCGGAGATCGTTCAGGAAAAGAACAGGTATGATGTTTCTTATATTGATGGAGCTGTGGAGGATGCTGTCAGGAAAAAAGAAAATGGAATTATGATCACGATCATATCCAAGAGTGGTTCTTCTCCAAGAGGGACAGGAAGTAAAATGTTTATTGATAAAGACGGGAATTCATATGGAAGCATCGGAGGCGGAAATGTAGAATTTCAGGCTTTGAAATATGCACCAGAAGCGCAGCATGGTGAAATCAGAAAATATAATCTGTCTAACCAGGGCGGTGCGAATCTGGGAATGATCTGTGGCGGCGAGGTGGAAGTCCTTTATGAATTGTTGTAGATAAACACAGAACCTACAGCGTTACTGTTCACATATCATTATCCCGCGAGGTGTTTTGGCATGAATATGCCAAAATCCCGAGACATACAAGCCAAAATTCCATTGCCACAGGCAATCTGGAATGAATTTTGGCTACGTTACTGAGAACGGAGTGAACAGTAACCCTGCAGCAATTCCGCGCAAATGGAAGAAAGCAGACAAAGCAGGACAAAACGCATACTTGAATTATCTGTAAGAATCGTGTATATTAATACATAAAGCGAACACAGAAAACACGAGGGGACAGAGCGTGTTTGATAAAGGAGGAAACTACTTATGAAGAAATCACTTTGGCTGGTTCTTGTACTGGGACTTGCATTTGCTGCTCAGGGATGCGGATTTGATCCTACTATTGATTCCAGCGTTATGATCGTTAAAGTAACACCAACACCGGAAGTCACACCTACTCCTGAGGCTTCAGAGGCAACACCAACACCGGAAGCAACACCAACGCCGGAAGCAGAGCAGACAGCCAGTGGTGTAAAAGTAGAAGTGAAATCCGATACCTATTATGCGTCATCAGAATTAAATCTTCGTTCTGATGCAAGTGCAGATGCAGATCTGATTTCAAGTGTGGCAGCCGGAACTCAGCTGAACAGTACAGGTGTATGCGAGAATGGATGGATTCGTGTGGATTATAATGGACAGACCTGTTATGCAAGCGGAGATTTTGTGACAACAACAGCTCCGGCAGCAGACGCAGGTGAGACTGCAGCAGATACATCAGCAGATACGTCTTATGATGAAAGTGCAGAATAATCTGATGATATGAAAATTTGTATCAGTCCTCTTTGAATAAATTTCTATGAGAGGTACAATTAAAGGGCATTTTTGGAAAATGTGACAGAAATGTATAAGTAAAAGCAGAAGCTGCAGGGGATAATGACCTGTCAGCTTCTGCTTTTTTTGGTCTGAAAAAAGTAATACGATAGAAATCTTTTTCGGTGTGTTGTTTATGAGGATTGCTATAATACTGTAGAATGTTACTGTGGATAAATAAGTCTGTCCGGCTTGATATCATAAAGAACTTCATCCAGAAATTTTCCTGCCAGATATTTTGCCATAGGCAGATTCATATCCAGATAATTTCCGCAGTCTTTTGCAGATGCTCCCGGAACTTCACCTTCAAAATCACGTATAAATTCAAAAGTCTCGATCATAAGCGGAACGATATCCTTGGACTCATAATCTCCATTTAAAAGAAGATAATTGCCTGTACGGCATCCCATCGGTCCCCAGTAGATCATTTTAGAGCCGAACTCTTTATGATTTCTCAGGAATGTTGCTGCCAGATGCTCGATCGTGTGAAGCTCAGCGGTATTCATCACAGGTTCTTCGTTAGGAGAAGTCATACGGATATCGAAGGTAGTGATCATACTGCCACCAACCGGATCCTTACGTGAAACATAAATTCCAGGCTGTAATTTGATATGGTCAATGGTAAAACTTGTTAGTTTTTTCCATTTTGGATTCCTCGCTTTCTTTTGCAGATATATTCTGACTGTTCATCAGTCTGTTGTTCCGGTTTCACTGCAAAAAGGGAAGGTACAGAACTGAACAGCCATATACATTTTAACAGGCAATCAGAAAGAAGTAAACACAGGAAACATTCACAATCTGAACATTTTGTGAAAAGAGTTGTTTTTTTCTGAGATAGGTTATAATCAGATTGTTGTAAATGATTTCGGAGGTAAAGGAAAATGAAAAGAAAATTACTGGCAGCACTTTGTGTTACAGCTATGTCAGCAGGTTTACTGGCAGGATGTGGCAGCAGTGATAAAACAGAAGAGAGTACAAAAACAGAGGAAACAGCGAAAGAGGAGACTTCTTCTCAGGAAGAGACGGAGACAAAAGCTGCTTCTTCTGACAGTGATAATGTAGCAAGTGAAGAAGAGGCAGAAAAAGCCGGATTTTCTGATGGTTCTGATGAAAAGAGTGATTCTGCTGATACAGATTCTGAAAATAAAGATTCTTCAGACAGCAGTACAACCAGTGTGCTTCTGGATACTTCCAAAGAACTGACAGGAATTCATCACGCAGAGATTGAAGTAAAGGATTACGGTACGATTGATGTGGAACTGGATGCAGATACAGCACCGATCACAGTGACAAATTTCGTGAAACTCGCACAGGAAGGTTTTTATGACGGACTGACATTCCACCGTATTATGGATGGATTCATGATCCAGGGTGGTGATCCCAACGGAGACGGAACAGGTGGATCAAAAGAGAATATTAAGGGTGAGTTCAGCAACAATGGAGTAGACAATGATATTTCCCACACAAGAGGGACTATTTCCATGGCAAGAGCCAGTGATCCGGACAGCGCAAGCTCGCAGTTCTTTATTGTTCAGGCAGACAGTACATTCCTGGACGGCGATTATGCAGGATTTGGCCATGTGACAGAAGGTATGGATATTGTTGATAAGATCTGCGAGGATGCAAAACCGACAGACGACAATGGAACAATCCCGTCAGATCAGCAGCCGGTTATTGAGAAGATTACCATTACAGATTAAGTAAAACAGAAATCGAAGTATAAGTGCCCGGAGAACAAACAAAAATTGAAGAAAAGGCATAACAAGAAGCAGCAGGAGAGATATGAAAAACTCTTTTCTGCTGCTTTTTGGAACAGATACAGTTAATTTTTAATTATCAGCACTGGTATCGGTGGGTTGTTGGGGCGATTATAATATTCGCTTTTGATTACCAGATATTGATGGGGATCAAGGTTTTTCAGCCAGTCAAGGATCTGATCCCGCTCTTCAAATCCGGAATCGCCACCACTGTAGATACAAAGAGAAATCATCCCGCCTTTTTTCCAGAAGTGTTAAAGCCTGAGTCAGCGCCTGAATGCTGGTTTCACCTCTGGTTGCAAGTGAATGATCTCCACCGGGAAGATAACCAAAATTAAATACAATGCAGCTTACACTGTCTGGTGTGGCATATTCTGCCATATTTGCGTGAGATTCCAGAAGCAGTCTGTAATTTTCCGGAACATGTCCGGCGTTCAGTCTCTTTTGGGTTGCAGTCAGTGCCTGCTCCTGAATATCAAAGGCAAGAACCTTTCCTGATTCTCCGCATAGCTGCGAAAGCAGAAGCGTATCATTTCCGTTTCCCATTGTAGCATCAATACAGAAGTCTCCTTCCTGTACCTGCTGTCTGATAAAAGCTGCGCACCATTGTGTGATCTGATAGTTCTTCATATATTCCTATATTCCTCCACAAAGTCATACACCGGATTTATATGTTGATATCAGTATGTTATAGTAATCCGGTCTGTCAGTTAAGTCAGGTAGAGTCCAGTGCAAATTATGGATATCTGACTGATTATTATTATAATGCAGGAAATCTTTATAAACAACGGTTAAGTGTAATCTTGTTGCGGTTCACATGCAATATCCTATTGTCCTGATGTTACTGTTCACATACCTCTATCCCGCGAGGTGTTTTGGCATGAATATGCCAAAAATCCCGAGACATACGAGCCAAAATTCCATCCAGATTGTTTCGCAAATAAAACAAATCACTTATTGCATTTTGATAATAATTAGTCTATAATAAATAGAATTGTAAAAGTCAGAATCCTGTTATCAAAGATGAATTATGATAGATTTTGACATGTAAGTATAAAGACGTAGAAACAGCCAGAAATAATATGGTTCGGAGAAAGAGGTAAAGGAAAATGACACTGGAAGGAAAAACAGTATTACTGGGAGTGACAGGCAGCATTGCGGCGTATAAGATTGCATATCTGGCAAGCGCGCTGAAGAAACGCCATGCAGATGTTCATGTGCTGATGACAGAGAACGCTACGAATTTTATCAATCCGATCACTTTTGAAACTCTCACAGGAAATAAATGTCTGGTGGATACCTTTGACCGGAATTTTCAGTTTCAGGTAGAGCATGTATCGATTGCAAAGAAAGCAGATGTAGTGATGATCGCACCGGCAAGTGCTAATGTGATCGGTAAACTGGCACATGGGATCGCAGATGACATGCTTACTACCACGATCATGGCATGCAAATGTAAAAAAATTCATTTCCCCGGCCATGAATACCAATATGTTTGAGAATCCTGTAGTACAGGATAATTTAAAGATTCTGGAGCATTACGGATATGAAGTGATCGCTCCGGCGTGCGGATATCTGGCATGTGGTGACACAGGAGCGGGAAAAATGCCGGAACCTGAGACATTACTTGCCTATATTGAGCGCGAAGCTGCCTGTGAGAAAGATCTGAAAGGAAAGAAAATCCTTGTAACTGCAGGCCCTACACAGGAATCTGTCGATCCTGTTCGTTATCTTACCAATCATTCTTCAGGAAAAATGGGCTATGCTATTGCGAAAGCTGCCATGCTCCGCGGTGCAGATGTCACGCTGGTCAGCGGACGTACTTCAATTGAGCCTCCCATGTTTGTAAATCTGGTGCCTGTTGTGACTGCAAGGGATATGTATGAAGCCGTAACTTCTGTCAGCAACGAACAGGACATCATTATTAAAGCTGCTGCTGTGGCAGATTACCGCCCTTCCAGGATCAGTGAAGAAAAAGTTAAGAAAAGTGACGGACAGATGTCCATAGAACTGGAAAGAACAGATGATATCCTGAAGTTTCTGGGAGAACACAAACGGGCCGGACAGTTTCTCTGCGGATTTTTCCATGGAGACACAGAATGTGATCGACAATTCCAGAGCCAAGCTGGCAAAGAAAAATCTGGATATGGTGGCTGCCAACAATGTGAAAGTGGAGGGTGCCGGATTTCAGGGAGATACCAATGTGCTGACACTGATCACACAGGATGAAGAAATCTCTCTTCCGCTTATGAGCAAAGAAGACGCCGCTTTTAGGATCCTGGATAAAATCCTTTCGATGATGATGCAGGATTTTGTCTGTTAAAGGAACAGGACGATTAAGAAATTGGAGATAAATAATTATGATTTTAGCAATTGACGTTGGAAACACCAACATTGTAGTTGGATGTATTGATGACCTGAAAACATATTTTATAGAACGCCTTTCTACTAACCGTACAAAGACGGAACTGGAATATGCGGTGGATTTAAAGAATGTTCTTGATATCTATCATATAAAAAAAACAGAGATTGAGGGCTGTATTATTTCTTCTGTAGTACCGCAGATTACAAATATTGTGAAACTTGCCGCAGAGAAAATTCTTAAGAAAAATGCAATTGTTCTCGGACCCGGTGTAAAGACAGGACTGAACATTATGATGGATAATCCGGGACAGCTTGGCGCAGATCAGGTTGCTGATGCAGTGGCAGGAATTGCCGGTTATCCGGTGCCGTTGATCCTTATCGATATGGGAACTGCAACCACAGCGTCTGTTGTCAACAGTAAGAAGCAGTATGTAGGCGGAATGATTCTTCCGGGTGTAGGGGTTTCCCTGGATGCACTTACTGCGAGGGCTTCCCAGCTCAGCGGAATCAGTATTGATGCGCCAAGACATGTGATCGGGAAAAACACGATCGAATGTATGAAGAGCGGGGTTCTTTACAGCAATGCAGCAGCTCTGGATGGAATTATTGACAGGATCGAAGAGGAACTGGGGGAGAAGGCAACTGTAGTGGCAACCGGTGGTCTGGCAAAGAAAATCGTTCCTCATTGTAAGAGAGAAATCATTCTGGACGAGGAACTTCTTCTGAGAGGTCTTCTGATCATTTATGAGAAAAATAAGTAAGAATGTATATGCATTCATATCAAAACAGTTCATCAGACATAAAACTGATGAACTGTTTTGTTTGCAGTAATTTATGGGATTGCTATAAATGCATTATTTTAGAGAATTGCTATAAAAGGCAGAAATAAAATCAATAGGAAGCGGAGCAGTAAAAAGCATGACCTTTCCGGTTATAGGATGAGTAAACTCCAACTGATAAGAATGAAGGGGCTGACGGTTTATCCGACGGTAATCAGGATTATATAAATAATCTCCGGGCAGAGGATGCCCGATATATTTCATATGCACACGTATCTGGTGTGTGCGCCCTGTTTCCAGATGAAGTTCGGCCAGAGAATATTCTTTTCCTGCCGCCAGCCGTTCATAATGAGTTATTGCAGACTCCCCGGTTCCGAAATTTACTTCTCTGGTGATCACGGAGCCTTCCATTCGTGCGATAGGAGCGTTGATCGTTCCGGAGTCAGGAAGAAGCCCGTCTACAAGTGCGAGATAAGTCCTGAGAATCTGACGTTTTTTCATCTGAACTGACAGAATCGCTGCGCTGAGGGGATTTTTGGCAAGGATCAGAGCACCGGTGGTATCCCGGTCCAGCCGGTTGATACAGCGGTAAACAAAAGTCCTCTCCTTTTTGCTGCAAAATACCAGGCGATTCCATTTGCCAGAGTATTTTCATAATTTCCCGCAGAAGGGTGCACAGGCATATCTGCAGGCTTGTTTATCACAAGGATATCCTCATCTTCATAAATGATATTCAAATCCATCTTTGTACGGATAATGTTTTCTCCTGATTCGGTTTCAGGAACAGTGATGATCAGATGATCCTGCGGTTTAAGCACTGATCGTCCGAAACCACGTTCACCATTGAGAATGATGGTGTTGGGAGTGTTCTTCATTGAGCTTAATATGTGGCGGGAAAACCCCTCTTTTTTTAGAAAGTCCAGAATCGTGACCGGAGTTGTATTTTCGGAGATAATATATTTAAGGATTCTTTGCATATGATCTGTCTGCTTTCTTGATTTGTATAAGATTTAAGAATTGCGGGCTGATATGCCCTGCCTTATTTTTAACAGATTTACTGTATCAGATTTTGAAGAACATAACAAGAACAATTATCAGATTTCCTGAAAAAATTACTGTTCACTCTGTTTACAGTAATGTAGCCAAAACTCATTTCCCAGATTGCCTGCGGCAATGGAATTTTGGCTTGTATGTCTCGGGATTTTGGCATATTCATGCCAAAACACCTCGCGGAATAGTGGCGGGTGAACAGTAACCCTGAAAACGTTAAAAAAGTACATTTTATTCTATTGCATCACAGAAAATTAAGCGTATAATCAAAAAAAGAAAATAGATTCAGGTGGAAAAAATGAAAGAACAGCAACATATTTTTACAAACAAAATGCTCCGAACCCTGTTGATACCGGTTATTTTTGAACAGGTACTGAATTCCCTGATGGGAACTGTGGATACCATGATGGTCAGCAATGTAGGCTCTGCTGCAATATCCGCAGTATCTCTGGTGGATTCCATCAATGTATTGGTGATCCAGGCGTTCTCAGCGCTGGCAGCAGGCGGTGCAATCCTCTGTTCACAGTACATAGGTCAGAAAAATCATGAAATGGCAAATAAATCAGCAAGACAGGTATTATTTATCATTACTGCCATATCCGTAGCAGTGACTGCTCTGTGCCTGCTGTTTCGTGTGCCGCTGTTAAAACTGATATTCGGAAAAGTAGAATCAGATGTTATGACTGCCTCTCAGGTGTATTTCTTCTATACGGCATTATCCTTCCCATTTATAGCACTTTATGATGCGGGAGCATCCATATTCCGGTCCCAGGGAAATACCAGAGGGCCAATGACAGTATCGGTTATTTCAAATGTGATTAATATCGGCGGAAATGCGGCGCTGATCTGGGGATTCAATATGGGAGTGGCAGGAGCTGCCATCGCAACTCTTGCATCCAGAGTCTTCTGTGCTGTAGTGGTACTCTGGCAGCTTCGTATGGACAGACAGCCTATTGTAGTCAGAAATTACAGACAGATCCGTCCGGATGGAAAAATGATCAGAAGAGTTCTGGCTCTGGGAATCCCGTCCGGTATAGAGAACAGCATGTTTCAGCTTGGAAAGCTGGCAATACAGTCTTCCGTATCTACACTGGGGACGGTAGCCATTGCAGCTCAGGCAATGACGAATATCCTTGAGAACCTTAACGGTATTGCAGCTATCGGTGTAGGAATCGGTCTGATGACTGTAGTAGGACAGTGTCTGGGAGCGGGCAGAAAGGATGAGGCAGTTTACTATATTAAGAAATTAAGTGTCCTTGCAGAAATCATTGTTGTTGCAAGCTGTCTTTTGGTGTTTGCCTTAACCATTCCGGTCACAAAGCTGGGTGGTATGGAACCGGAAAGTGCAAGAATGTGTTTCCATATGATATCCTGGATAACGGTTGTCAAACCTATTGTATGGACCCTGGCATTTATCCCTGCTTATGGCCTTAGAGCAGCCGGAGATGTAAAATTTTCCATGATCACATCCTGTATCACTATGTGGACATTCCGTTTTTGCCTTTGTGTATATCTGATCCGTTTCAGAGGCTTCGGCCCAATGGCTGTATGGATTGGAATGTTTACTGACTGGACAGTGGCGGGGAATCGTATTTTCTCTTCGCTTCCACAGCAGGAAATGGCTGAAGCATAAGGTAGTATAATAAGGTGGTATAGCCATGAAATGCGTTGACTTTTACTGCTCAAAATTATATAATGATTCTCGGAAATAATTCTGGAAAAGCATTACAGGAAGTCAGGTGAAATTCCTGCGCAAGTCCGTTACTGTAACAGCCAGATACTGTCTGCTTTTCATTGTAGAGAGGAAATATGATCTGCGGCAACCAGAGGATATTTCGGGAAAAGAACTTTCAGGAGGGATTTTGTTGCACACAGAAATCCCTCCTTTTTTTATGTAGATGTTATATAAATGACATTATAGTAATCTGCAGACAGGATGTGACAACAATGCAGCAAAGGAGGCGTCATGAAAAACGGACTGGAAGATTACTACGTGATACGTGGCAATAAAAAAAGTGAGGTTTGGCTATACAACAGGCTCCTGCGCAGCAGCTGCATGTAAGGGTGCTGCAGAGATCCTGCTGGGTGGTGTCATGCAGAAGGCTGTCACCTTGATGACTCCTAAGGGAATCCTGCTTACACTGGAACTGAAAGACATCCGGATTGAAGGAAATCAGGTGACCTGTGCAATTCAGAAGGATGCAGGAGATGATCCGGATACTACAAACGGAATACTGGTTTATGCCACGGTGCAGAAAACAAAAGAACCGGGAATCATCCTCGACGGAGGTGTTGGTGTGGGAAGGGTAACAAAAGCCGGACTTTCCCAGAAAATTGGGGAAGCAGCTATTAATCCTGTGCCAAAGGCCATGATTTTGCGTGAAGCCACAGAAATTGCTGAGAAATATGATTATGAGGGTGGTCTGAAAATCACCATCTCCGTTCCTGAAGGTGTGGAAATTGCAAAGAAAACTTTTAATCCACGTCTGGGAATTGTGGGAGGAATCTCCATTCTGGGAACTTCCGGGATTGTAGAACCTATGAGCGAAGCTGCTCTTGTACAGAGTATCAATGTAGAGATGAAGCAGCATTTTTCCCAGGGAGAAGAATATCTTCTGGTAACACCGGGAAATTACGGGGCAGATTATCTGCGGGAGCATATGGATCTCCCTTATGCAAAAAATATCAAATGCAGCAATTATGTAGGTGAGACCATTGACATGGCAATTGATATGGGAGTTAAGGGAATCCTTTTCATTGCTCATATCGGAAAGTTTGTAAAAGTTGCAGCAGGGATCATGAATACTCATTCCCACAGTGCAGATGCCAGGATGGAAGTGCTGGCATCCAATGCGATCCGGGCAGGAGCATCGTTGGAGTGTGCAAAGGAAATCCTGAATGCATCTACTACAGATGAAGCAATAGACATTCTGGAAAAATATCAGATACTTCAGAAGACCATGAAAGAGATCCTGGACAGAATCCAGTTTTATTTAAATCACAGATCTTATGAGCAGATTCTTCTGGGGGCAGTGATTTTTAATAATACTTATGGGTATCTGGGGCAGACGGCAGATGCAGAGAAGCTGATAAAGCTGATTAATGCACAGAATGATGAGGCACAGTAAAGATCCTATCGCAAAGGCGATTTTTAATGGATTTTGACTCACAACTGTGAAAGTATTGAACAGTTGAAATAAATTTATAATAAGGAGAATGATAGATTATGGTACATTTCGTAGGAGCAGGTCCGGGAGCATCGGATCTTATCACAGTAAGAGGAAAACAGTATCTGGAGGAAGCTGATGTGGTGATCTATGCAGGATCACTGGTAAATCCAAAGCTTCTGGAATACACAAAGGACATCTGCACCATCTACAACAGTGCAAAAATGACACTGGAGGAAGTGATCCATGTGATCGAGAAGGCGGAAGCAGAGGGAAAGACAACTGTCCGCCTTCATACCGGAGATCCATGTATTTACGGTGCAATCCGTGAACAGATGGATATTCTGGATGAGAAAAATATTGCTTATGATTACTGTCCGGGTGTCAGTGCATTCTGCGGTGCTGCAAGTGCCCTGAATCTGGAATATACTCTGCCGGATATTTCCCAGAGTGTGATCATTACACGAATGGAAGGCAGAACTCCGGTTCCGTCCAAGGAAAGCATTCAGTCATTTGCGGCTCATCAGGCAACTATGGTTGTATTCTTAAGTACAGGAATGCTGGAAGAGCTGAGCAGACGTCTTATTGAAGGCGGCTACACAGCAGATACACCAGCAGCCATTGTATATAAGGCAACCTGGCCGGAACAGAAGACCTTCGTCTGCACAGTAGGAACACTGGCAAAAACAGCTGCAGAAAATAATATTACAAAAACAGCTCTGATGATCATCGGAGATACAGTTGCAGCAGCACACTATGACCGTTCCAAGCTGTATGATCCGGAGTTTACCACAGAATTTCGTGAAGCTGTGAAATCAAAAACACATCACTCATAGAATCTGGTAACCTTAAGGAATTGCTATCGTTTATGAGATTACTGTAAACAGGAGAAAGAGAAGGAATATAACAGTGAAGGTTGCACTTATATGCTTCAGCCTTACCGGTCAGCAGACCGGGGAGAGATTATGCCGGGGGCTGGAAGCTGCCGGTATGACAGCAGAACTGGATAAAAAAATAGTAAATTCTTCCGGATTCTATTCAGATCAGTACCTCTGCATGGGCAGGAGAGAAATTTTCTGATTCAGATGCACTGATCTTTATCGGTGCCACCGGAATTGCCGTCCGCAGCATTGCGCCTTATGTAGCGTCAAAGAATTCAGACCCTGCGGTGCTGGTCGTAGATGAGTGTGGAAAGTTTGTCATTTCCCTTCTGTCAGGACATCTGGGCGGTGCCAATGAACTGGCGCTAAAAACAGCAGAAATTCTGGAAGCAATACCAGTGGTCACAACAGCCACAGACCTGCATCACCGTTTTGCAGTAGATGTTTTTGCAAAGAAAAATAATTGCAATATCTTTAACATGAAAGCAGCAAAGGAAGTCTCTGCTGCACTTCTGGCAGGAAAGAAAGTTGGATTTTACAGTGAGTTTCCGACGGACGGCGAACTGCCGGAGGGGCTGTCCCGGTGTGACGAATATGGGAATCCTGTCAACAGTACGGATGACAGATCAGAAGAGGAAACACAGAAAAGCTCTGATTTTAATGGAACAGGGACAGACTGTACGAATATAGACTGTGGAGTTGCGGTTACTGTACATACTTCCTGTAATCCTTTTATTTCTACCACACAGGTAGTTCCGAAATGTCTGACTCTGGGTATGGGCTGCAGGAAAGACAAGGATGCCCGTGGAATCGCAGAGGCAGCGCAGAAGGTGCTGGACAGATCCGGATTTCATAAAGAAGCATTTGAGCAGATCGCAAGCATCGATCTGAAGAAAGAAGAAAAGGGAATCCTGTCATTGTCACAGGACTGGCAGATTCCTTTTGTGACTTATACAGAAGAAGAATTAAAACAGGTGCCTGGAGAATTTACTCCCTCACCTTTTGTAAAAAAGATCACAGGTGTGGACAATGTCTGTGAGAGAAGTGCAGTCCTTGCCAGTGGAAATGGCAGGCTGCTGCAGAGAAAAACAGGAGAAAATGGTGTGACCACAGCAGTGGCTGCCAGAGAATGGAGGATACAATTTTGAGTAAAATATATGTAATCGGAATCGGACCGGGAGCTTATGACCAGATGACAGGAAAAGCGATCCGCGCCATGAATGAAAGTGATGCGATCATCGGATATACCGTATATGTAGACCTGGTGAAGGAATATTTTCCGGGAAAAGAATTTATGACTACACCAATGAAAAAGGAAGTGGACCGCTGTGTCCTTGCCTTTGAAGAGGCAAAAAAAGGCAAGACTGTTTCCATGATCTGCAGCGGTGATGCAGGAGTTTACGGTATGGCAGGTCTGATGTATGAGGTTGGTGTCAATTATCCGGAAACAGAACTGGAGATCATTCCGGGTGTGACAGCTGCAACAGGCGGAGCTGCTGTTCTGGGTGCACCTCTGATCCATGACTTCTGTCTGATCAGCTTAAGTGACCTTCTCACACCATGGGAAAAGATAGAGGCAAGACTTCTGGCAGCAGCTCAGGCAGAATTTTTGTTGTATGCCTTTACAATCCGTCAAGTTAAAAAACGTCATGATTACCTGCAGAAAGCCTGTGATCTGATGATGAAATACAAATCACCGGATACCATCTGCGGAACAGTTTCCAATATCGCAAGAGACGGCGAGGAAGCTCATGTAATGACATTAAAAGAACTGAGAGATACACAGGTGGATATGTTTACTACAGTATTTATCGGTAATTCTCAGACAAAGGAAATCAACAATAAGATGGTAACACCGAGGGGATATAGGAATGTATAAAGTTCTTGTTTTTGCGGGAACAACAGAAGGATACGAGATCTGCCGGTTTCTGGCAGATCATAAGATAGAGACAAAGGGATTTGTTGCCACAGAATATGGCAGCAAATCTCTTACAGAAAATGAATTTCTCACTGTTCAGACCGGAAGACTGGATGCAGCGGACATGGAAGAGGTCTTTTTACAGGAGAAACCGGAAATGGTGCTGGATGCTACCCATCCTTATGCTGCTGAGGTGACTGTAAATATCAGGACAGCCTGTGAAAATACGCAGACAGCATATTACAGGGTGCTGAGAGAAGCAGGAGAACATGAGGACAGGGCAGTATATGTGGACAGTGTTCAGGCTGCTACAGATTATCTGGATCAGACACAGGGAAATGTATTGCTGACAACAGGAAGCAAGGAACTGGCCGGTTTCACAGGCATGAAGGATTATCAGAACCGTCTTTATGCAAGAGTCCTTTCTCTGCCCAATGTGATGAAAGCCTGTGCAGAGCTGGGATTTGAGGGAAAACATCTGATAGGAATGCAGGGGCCTTTTTCCAGAGAGCTGAATGCTGCAATGCTCAGACAGTATGACTGCAAATATCTGGTCACAAAGGATACAGGAAAAGCAGGGGGATTTCAGGATAAGATTGATGCTGCCCTGGAATGTGATGCAGTTCCTGTGATCATCGGGCGTCCTCTGAAGGAGGAAGGCATGTCTGTGAGAGAATGTAAGAGATTTCTTACAGAACATTTCAGCTTAGCCCACAGACCGCATATTACATTGCTGGGAATTGGAATGGGAAGTCAAAAACTTCTCACTGTCCAGGGTAAGAACAGCCTGGATCAGGCGGATCTTCTGATCGGTGCCAGGAGGATGGTGGATTCTGTGAAACGTCCGGGACAGGATGTGTTCGTGGAATACAGAAGCCAGGAGATCAGGGATTATATTGATGCACACCCGGAGTATGACAATATTGTGATTGTCCTTTCCGGAGATGTGGGCTTCTACAGTGGAGCCAGAAAACTTCTGGAAGTACTGTGTCAGGACAGGAAGAGTGAGGAAGAACGGGATAGTTCAGCACAAAATAATACAGAGATAGAGATTCAGTGTGGGATTTCCTCAGTTGTATATTTTATGTCCCAAATAGGATTGTCCTGGGATGATGCCAAAATCGTCAGTGCACATGGAAGAGGCTGTAATCTTATCTCACATATCTGTTATACAGAGAAAGTTTTTTCCATACTCGGAACCTCAGACGGTGTAGCAGTTCTGGCAGAGAAACTGGTAAAATACGGGATGGGTGATGTGCTCCTTTATGTGGGAGAGAATCTGTCTTATGAAAATGAGAAGATTTTTGTAAAACCTGCCAGCGAGCTGACAGAATATAAGGGTGATCCTTTGTCCGTCATCTGTGCAGTAAATGAAAATGCAGGAACACGTCTGGAGACGCATGGGATCAGAGATGAAGAATTTATCAGAGGCAAAGCGCCTATGACAAAGGAAGAGGTGCGTACGGTATCCCTTTCCAAATTGCGGCTGACTGCTGATTCTGTCTGCTATGATGTGGGTGCAGGAACAGGCTCACTGTCAATAGAGATGGCACTTCGTGCTCATCAGGGACAGGTCTGGGCAATTGAGAAAAAGGAAGACGCAGTTGAACTGATCCACCGGAATAAGGTGAAATTTGCAGCGGATAATCTGGAGATTGTGGAAGGACTTGCACCGGAGGCTCTGAAAGATCTTCCGACACCGACCCATGCTTTTATCGGAGGCTCGTCAGGAAATCTGAAAGAGATCGTGAAGCTGTTACTTGAAAAGAACCCTCAGGTCCGGATCGTGATCAACTGTATCACTCTTGAAACTGTGTCTGAAGCATTGGAAACAGCGAAAGAGTTTGGATTTGAAGAAAATGAGATCGTACAGCTAAGTGCGGCACGTTCAAAGGCAATCGGACGTTATCATATGATGATGGGCGAGAATCCCATTTATATTATTACACTTCAGAATCCCGGAAAATAACAAATGATGCAGATATCAGGGATTACAAATTAACAGTTAAGGAAATACAGATTAACAGTTAATAGATTGGAATGCCCTGAAATTGTTGAAAAAATATAGGACAGAAACAGAGGAGAACAGGGATGGATATTCCAAGAATACTTCTTGCAGCAGGAGCCAGCGGCAGTGGCAAAACTCTGATTACCTGCGGACTTCTGCAGGCACTGGTCAATCGAAAAATGAAAGTGGCATCTTTTAAATGCGGACCGGATTATATAGATCCCATGTTTCATTCCAGAGTCATCGGGACGAAATCCAGAAATCTGGACACCTTTTTTCACAGATGCCGAGACTTACCCGATACCTGCTTGGAAAAAATGCAGACAGACTGCGATATTGCAGTGATGGAAGGTGTTATGGGCTATTATGACGGCGTGGGTGGAATATCCACGAAAGCAAGCGCCTATGACCTGGCAGATACCACAGATACTCCGGTCATCCTTGTGGTAAACAGCAGAGGGATGAGTATTTCCCTGGCAGCTTATATTAAAGGTTTTATGGAGTACAAAGAGAACAGTCATATCAAAGGCGTGATTTTTAACCAGATGTCCCCCATGCTTTATCCTAGAATGAAGAAGCTGGTGGAAGAACAGCTTGAGGTGGAGGTTCTTGGATATGTGCCAAAGGTAGAGGACTGCGTGATCGAGAGCCGTCATCTGGGTCTTGTGCTTCCTGAGGAGATTTCTGATCTGAGGGAACGCTTGCAGAAGCTGGCCGGAATATTGGAAGATACACTGGAAATCGACAGGATCCTTGCACTTGCCAAAAATGCAGAGGAGCTGCAAGTGCCGGAATCTCTGATACAGAAAGACAGGACATATGGATATTGTCTTCCACAGAAGCTACGTATCGGAGTGGCAAAGGATGAAGCCTTTTGTTTCTTCTATGAAGACAATTTTCGTCTCCTTCAGGAAATGGGGGCAGAGCTGGTTGATTTCTCGCCAGTTCATGATGAACATCTTCCTGCAGATTTGGATGGGATTCTTCTTTATGGCGGTTATCCGGAATTAAATGGAGAGGCACTGGAACGCAATGCATCCATGAAAGAAGAGATTGCACAGGCAGTTAAACAAGGCATGCCATGTATGGCAGAATGCGGAGGCTTTATGTATCTTCATGAGCAGATGGAGGATATGGGCGGAGTGTTCCGGAAAACCTGCGGAGTGATCCCCGGAAAATGTTTCCGCACTCCCAGACTGACCAGATTTGGATATATCACATTAACCGCCGGGAAGCCTGTTTTCGGCAGAAGTTCAGAGGAGATCGGTGAGATTCCGGCTCATGAATTCCACTATTTTGATTCAGAGAACTGTGGAAGTGATTTCCATGCGGCGAAGCCTATGAGCAAAAGAGGATGGGACTGTATGCACAGCAACAGTAACCTGCTGGCAGGATATCCTCATATCTATTATTATGGAAATCCCCAGATTCCCAGGGCTTTTCTCATGAAATGTCTGGAATATCATAACAAGGAGTTTTAAAAATATGTTATATTACAGTATGCCTGCCCTTGCAGCAGGCTTCATACTTGATCTTATGATAGGAGATCCCAGATGGCTGTATCATCCGGTATGTCTGATCGGAAATCTGATCGCATTTCTGGAAAAAATACTCCGAAAGATTTTTCCGAAAACAGATAAGGGCGAACTGGCTGCAGGTATAGTGGAAGTGATCCTTGTCTGTCTGTTAAGCGGTGGAATCCCATTTCTGATCCTGCACATTCTCTATGGAATCTCAGTATGGGCGGGATTTGCACTGGAAACCTTCTGGTGTTATCAGCTTCTGGCAACGAAATCTCTGAAAACAGAGAGCATGAAAGTCTATGACAGACTGAAAAACGGGACTCTGGATGAGGCCCGTTATGCAGTATCTATGATCGTAGGCCGTGATACCCAGTCATTGACAGAGGAGGGTGTTACAAAGGCGGCAGTAGAGACTGTGGCAGAGAATGCTTCAGACGGTGTTATAGCACCGATGCTTTATATGGCAATCGGCGGAGTGTGGCTGATGTTTCTTTACAAAGGAATCAATACCATGGATTCCATGCTGGGTTATAAGAATGATAAATATCTGTATTTTGGCCGTTGCGCTGCAAAACTGGATGATGTGGCCAATTATATTCCAGCCAGACTTTCAGGATGGCTGATGGTGGCAGCCTCTGCATTTGTAAAAATGGATGTGAAAAATGCAGCGAAGATCTACCGCAGAGACAGAAGAAATCACGCCAGCCCCAACTCTGCACAGACAGAGGCAGCAATGGCAGGTGCGCTGGAGGTACAGCTTGCAGGCAATGCTTATTATTTCGGAAAGCTTTATGAGAAACCAACCATAGGAGATGGAATCCGCCCTGTGGAGGTGGAGGATATCAGACGATCCAACCGTCTGCTTTATGCAACAGCAATCCTGGGGGCTGTGATATTCCTTCTGATCGGAAGCGCGGTGCGCATCTGTTTCTTTTTATAATTCCGGTAACAGTGTGCTGATAAGTTGATTTTTGTAATAATCTTGCAGGATAACAGCTTGTTGGTTCAATAGTGGATTGCTGAATAGTTATTAATATAAAACATGTATAGTAAGACAGGAGACAACTGATGACAAAACATATACATGGCGGTGATGTTTATAAATATGATCACTGTCTGGATTTCTCTGCAAACTGTAATCCGCTGGGAACACCGAAGAGTGTAAAGCAGGCGATCATAGACAGTGTAGAGGACCTGAGTGATTATCCCCGTGTAGGATGCGGACCTCTGAAAGAGGCAATCGCAGATTATGAACATACCAAAAAAAGAATATCTGATCTGCGGGAATGGAGCCGCAGACCTTATTTTTTCCCTCAGCAGGGCATTGAATCCAAAGAAGGCCCTTCTTCCTGCTCCTACCTTTGCGGAGTATGAACAGGCACTGGTCAGTGTTGGCTGTGAGATCAGCAGATATTATCTGAAAGAGGAAAATGATTTCTGTATACAGAAAGATTATCCGGATGTTCTGAAAAGAGAAAAGCCGGATATTATTTTCCTGTGTAATCCCAATAATCCTACAGGGATCACCATACCTCAGGACCTTCTGGAAGAAATTCTGGAAACCTGTGCCATGCAGGGAATATTTATGGTAGTAGATGAGTGCTTCCTGGATTTTGTAAAAGATTCGGAGAAACATACGCTGAAGGGAAAACTGGACAAATATCCGGGACTTTTTATTCTTAAGGCATTTACCAAAAGATATGCGATCCCCGGTGTGCGTCTGGGCTATGGATTCTGTTCGGACAGGGAAGTACTTGACCGGATGGAGGCAGTCACCCAGCCCTGGAATGTGTCTACTATGGCACAGCAGGCAGGAATGGCAGCACTGAAGGAATCAGAATATGTGGAAGCAGGACGGCAGATCATTTTCAGGGAATCTGCATGGATGAAGGAAAAGATGAGACAGCTTGGGCTGACGGTATATCCTTCTGAGGCAAATTATATATTCTTTTACGGATCTGAGGATCTCTTTGAAAGATGTGTTGCAAAGGGAATCCTGATCCGGGACTGCAGTAACTATCCGGGGCTTAAAAAAGGGATATTACCGTGTGGCAGTGAAGCTGCATGAACAGAATAAAAAGCTGATAGAGGTACTGGAAAGAAGTGATTTCATAAGTATTTATACAGGAGAAAAGGGGAAACAAAAAATGGCAAAAGCAATTATGGTGCAGGGGAACAATGTCCAATGCAGGAAAAAGCCTTCTGGCAGCAGGGCTTTGCAGGATTTTTTAAACAGGAATGGATACAGGGTGGCACCCTTTAAATCCCAGAATATGGCACTGAACTCTTTTATTACAGAAGAGGGGCTGGAGATGGGCAGAGCTCAGGTGATGCAGGCGGAGGCAGCCGGAATTAAGCCTTCTGTGCTGATGAACCCCATTCTTCTGAAGCCTACCAATGATGTAGGCTCCCAGGTGATCGTAAACGGAGAAGTCCTGGGAACCATGAGTGCCAGAGACTATTTTAAATATAAGAAAAAGCTGGTGCCGGATATTATGAAAGCCTATGATAAACTGGCATCAGAAAATGATATCATTGTGATCGAGGGAGCAGGAAGCCCGGCAGAGATCAATCTGAAAACAGAAGATATCGTAAATATGGGAATGGCAAAGATGGCAAAGGCACCGGTACTTCTGGTGGGAGATATTGACAGAGGCGGTGTTTTCGCACAGCTGATCGGTACAGTGGAGCTTCTGGAAGAGGATGAAAGAGAGATGGTAAAGGGTCTGATCATCAACAAATTCCGCGGCGACAAGACCATCCTTGATCCGGGAGTGCAGATGCTGGAGGAGAGAAGCCATATCCCTGTAGTGGGAGTGGCTCCGTATCTGGATATTCAGGTGGAGGATGAGGACAGCCTCACAGAAAGATTTGACAGAAAACAGGAAGTGGATCTTATTGATATTGCAGTGATCCGGGTGCCAAGGATCTCCAATTTCACAGATTTTAATCCACTGGAAAGTATCCCGGGAGTTTCCTTGAGATATGTACAGCATGTCAGCGAACTGAAAAAATCCGGATATGATCATCCTTCCAGGAACAAAAAAATACAATGGAAGATCTGCTGTGGATGCGGGCTAATGGTCTGGAAGCTGCAGTTTTGAAGGAAGCTGCAAAGGGTAAGATCATTTTTGGAATCTGTGGCGGTTATCAGATGCTGGGTGAGACCTTAAGTGACCCTCATCATGTGGAAGCCGGAGGAACCATCAAGGGAATGGGACTGCTTCCTATGGATACTGTTTTTGCGGAAAAGAAAACCAGAACCAGAGTTTCCGGCAGATTTCTGGAACTCGAGGGAGAGCTTCAGGCACTTTCCGGCGCAGAACTGGAGGGTTACGAGATCCATATGGGAGAAACTGTGTTAAAAGGCGAGGCCGGACACAGTGTATCCATTGAAGATCAGGTGTCAGGAGAGTGTAAGGAAGACGGTGCATACCGTAAAAATGTCTGCGGAACCTATGTCCATGGAGTTTTTGACAGGGAAGATGTGGCAGAGGCTGTTATACGTGTTCTGGGTGAGAAAAAGGGAATCGATGTATCTCAGATGACAGGAATCGATTTTGCAGCATTTAAAGAAACCCAGTATGATATCCTGGCAGCAGAACTGAGGAAGCATCTGGATATGAAGAAAATCTATGAAATTCTGGAGCAGGGAATCTGATCCGAAATTGTATGGTGAAAATCCAGATAAACTATAGCAATCCTCGTAAATAATGCATTTAAGAGGATTGCTATAATGAGTGATAGATGTAACTATTGTATACGGGAATTTATGGAATTTGGGAGATAAGGAATGAAAGTAGAACTGGAAAATGTAAAACCAATGGATATAGAGAAACGCAGCTTTGAGATCATCACAGAGGAACTTGGAGATAAAAAGCTGGTTCCCGGAACAGAGCTGATCGTAAAGAGATGTATTCACACAAGCGCAGACTTTGATTATGCAGAGAATCTCTGTTTCTCTGAGAATGCAGTTGAGAAAGCAATTGCTGCTATCAAAGACGGTGCCTGCATTGTGACAGATACACACATGGCAGAGTCCGGGATCAACAAGAGAGTCCTTTCCCGTTACGGCGGAGAAGTATTCTGCTTTATCTCTGACGAGGACGTAGCTGCCACAGCCAAAGCCAACGGAACCACAAGAGCTACAGCCAGCATGGATAAGGCTGCTGCCATGGGAAAGAAGCTGATTTTTGCCATCGGAAATGCCCCCACTGCGCTGGTACGTCTCTATGAACTGATTGAGGATGGCAAGCTGGATCCTGAGCTGATCATTGGTGTGCCGGTAGGCTTTGTAAATGTGGTTCAGTCCAAAGAACTGATCATGCAGGCAGACGTACCTTATATTGTAGCCAGAGGAAGAAAAGGCGGAAGCAATGTTGCCGCATGTATCTGTAATGCATTGCTTTATATGATTGATAATAACAGAGGATACTAATTCTGTATCTGACTGATATTCTTTAACAGCTTGCATGCCGGGACGAAATCTGCCACAGGCATGGAGGAGCAGGAGAGAATCAGGGTAATCTTACCGGGAGCCTCTCTCAGAAGCTGCAGGCGCAGACCATTGGTCTGTGCCATTTTTTTGAAGCTCCTGCCAGGTAAGAGTTGTGGACAGAGTCAGGGCCAGGCTGGTACCTGCGGCTCCGGTCTGGATCTGGGAATCTTTTCCAAATACTTCCCGCACAGCACTGCGGAGTGCTTTCAGCTTTACAGAATACAGACGTTTCAGCTTACGGGTCTGTGCTGCCAGGTGACCATCCCGGATAAACTGGCACAGAGCAATCTGCTCTGCCTTTGATGCTGTCTGATTATATTGGTCTGCTTTTTTTGCTGTACAGTGCAGACAGCTCCGGAGGCAGGACCATAAAACTGATACGGATGGAGGGCAGCAGAAGTCTGGAAAAGGTTCCCAGATACACCACATTCTGACCGCCTGCCAGACCAAAAAGAGAAGGGGTAGGTTTCTGCAGATACACAAATTCATTTTCAAAATCATCCTCAATGACCAGACTGCCATGTGCAGCAGAGTAATTCACCAGCTCCAGGCGTCTGGAAACAGGCATAATGTCACCCCATTTTGTCATATGTGCAGGGGAAACATAAATAATATCACAGTCCTTATTCCTGTAATCTATCTGAAACCCATAGTCATGAAATACAGTGCTTC
>ENA-OQCV01000120-OQCV01000120.1-human-gut-metagenome-genome-assembly--contig:-NODE-120-length-22348-cov-2.264120_pt1 | contig 22348 bp, 29 predicted proteins | sample MGYA00242766_ERZ504592 | MGnify/ENA primary metagenome ERZ504592 (study PRJEB26092, sample SAMD00036315) | human gut metagenome | host: Homo sapiens | study: EMG produced TPA metagenomics assembly of...
GGGCAGAGGAGCATATATATGTGACACAGGCATCGGGCAGAAGCTGCTCGTGCCGTACAGAGGGCATGAGCCAAAGGGGCAGGCACCCCTGCGGGATACGCTGGCATTTATCCAGAGAAACGGTATGGATGTGGAGCAGATATCACAGACAAAGGAGCAGTGTATCATATCGCGAGATAACTGTGAGGACGCATACATATTGAAGGATTACAGAGCAGGCAGAGAGTGCAGCACGGACAGCATAGATGATATGCGTGGCGGCAGCAGGGCATTAGCGCAGCTGCACAATATATTGGAAAAGTATCCTCTGCCTTCGGATATCGAGGTAGAAAGCCTGCACGAAAAAGCTCAGCGAAAATGTGCGCAGATAGTAAAGCTTAAAAACTACATACTGCGTCGCAGCAAGACAAATGCTTTTGAGCATCTGTTTTATGAATGCTATGAGAGATTCTTAGAGCAGGGACAGAAATCGGCGGAAATATTGTGTGAGCTGGAAAATAGTAAAACGTCGGTTCCGATATACTGTCACGGAGCCTTCAACCAGCACAATGTCGTGTATACACAGTCCGGAAGATGGCTCCCTGTCAATTTCGAGACCATGCATCCGGGATATCCGGAAACTGATCTTGCGGAGTACATGCGCAAGATGCTCGGAAAAAATCACTGGGATACAGCGGTTGCAGATGCAATTCTTGACAGCTATTGCAGCGTAAGAAGTCTTGATGATACATCAATGAGACTGCTTCAAGCACTGCATTTTGTTTCCTGGAAAAAATTTTGTAAGCTCTGCAATCACTATAGCAACTCGCGCAAGTCATGGGTATGCGACCGCGATGTGGATAAGCTTGCACAGCTCATACAGCTAAGTGGGGAGCGCGAGGAGTATCTGCATGCCCTGCAAGCCATAGTGTAAGCAGTAATGCATATATATAGTGAATTTAATTGAAAAGTAAATGACTATACGATATATTATTATTGTAGAAAAACGTTTAAAGCCAGCTATTAAAGGAAATACAGATGAAAAAATTTAAAAGATTATTTTGCATAGTATGCATGCTTGTGCTGTCACTTGCAGCATGTGGAAAACAGGACACGGATGATGGTGTAAAAAAATTCTATAACAGCATGAATGATACGACGGAGGCCGTGGGAGAAAGCACGCAGTCCGGTTTGAAAGCTGCTGCGGAGGAAAACGGAAAGTCTGTTAAGAAAAGTTCAGATATTCTCATAGTATCTGACATAAACAGTGCCAACGAGACAATCAGGGTATACAATTACTCGACAGGAGTGCAGTATCAGTATTACTATGGGCTGACCACCGGCTTTTTCGACAAATATGGCAATCACATGTCAGTTTCAGACATACATCAGGGTGATGTGGTTGACATATCAGGGGCAGATTCAGACGGCAAGGCAAAGCGGATACAAAAATCCGATAAGGTGTGGACAAACGACGCAGTGACCAATTTTTCTGTGGATAAGAATAAGAGCGTGCTTGAAATCGGAAATAGCAGCTACAGGCTGGGGGAGCGCACCATGATATTTTCAGGCTCGGATGTCATAGATACTGACAGCCTAACGGCGCAGGATAAGCTGGCTGTTGTCGGGATTGACAAGGATATAGTGTCAATTTTCTGTCACAACAGGGCACGGCACACTGCAGCTTAGCAATACATCGCTGTTTGAGGGCAGCTTTTTGCAGCTCGGAGACAGGATATTTGCAGAAATCACTAAGGATATGTCGCTTGATGTGCCGGAGGGCAGCTATACGCTCGCTGTGGCCAACAACGGCTGGGGAGGCAGCACGGATATTGAGATAAAAAGAGGCGAGACTACAAAGGTAAATTTAAATGATTTAAAGGGTGAGGGTCCTAAAAAGAGCAGCATCCTTTTCGAGGTTGACGTGCAGGGAGCAAAAATATATGTCGATGGCAGTGAAATCGACTATACGAGCCCGGTTGAGATAACATACGGAAAACACACGCTTAAGGTAACAGCCGATGGCTATGACACCTGGACGAGGACGCTTTACGTGAACTCAAAGGAGGCCACCATACAGATTACGATAAATGACGATACGGACAGCTCTGCAAACGATTCATCAGGTACCAAAACTAACAGCACCGGCAGTTCACAAGCCACCGCACAGACACCTTCCGAGACAGCCTCAGAGAGGGCTGATGAGAAGGACAATCAAAGTACATCTCAGGGCAGCACCACCGGCAGCTCGCAGAGTACAAATTCATCACGGGGAACCAACAATAAATCCTCTGACAGTTCCAGAAATAGTCTGACAAATAAGGACATATCCGATTATCTTTCAACATTAACCTCTTTATTAAGTTCAAAGTAAGGTTTTAAGAATGGTAAAAGTACATAAAAGCCTAGGAAATAGCGCATTTTCCTTGACAAACCCCATAAAAACAAGTATATATATTCTTGTAGGTAATTTGGGAATACAGCTCGAATTATATAAATTATGAAAATCCAGAGGAGGAATTTTATCATGAACAAAGCAGATTTAGTTGCAGCTATGGCAGAGAAGGCCGGAGTATCAAAGAAGGATGCAGAGGCATCTTTAAAGGCATTCACAGATGTTGTTGCAGAGGAGTTAAAGAAAGGTGAGAAGATCCAGTTAGTTGGATTCGGTACTTTCGAGGTATCTGAGAGAGCAGCAAGAACAGGAAGAAATCCACAGACTGGCGCTGAGATGACAATTGCAGCATCTAAGGCTCCTAAGTTCAAGGCTGGAAAGGCTTTAAAAGATTCTCTTAACTAATAAGTTAGACTATCACGGAGTAGAAGAATGGGTGAAGCCTTTAAGGCTCCGCCCAATTTTTGGCTATATCCACTAAAATCAGGGTAATGGTTATGAATTGATTTATTATAGGTAAGACACAGAGGTAACAATGAGATTAGACAAATTTTTGAAGGTATCGCGTCTGATAAAGAGACGTACAGTGGCAAATGAGGCATGTGACGCAGGCCGTGTCACAGTAAACGGCAGACCGGCAAAGGCATCTGTAAATGTCAAGGTCGGAGACATAATAGAGATAGCATTTGGACAAAAGACAGTCAAGGTTAAGGTGTTAAATCTCCTTGACACAACAAAGAAGGAAGAAGCAAAAGATCTTTTTGAGTATATATAGGTTATATTTTCATGAATCCCGGCATATATTTACATATGCGATTCCACAGATGGCATGTATATGTGCGGCTGTCTATGGAGCATATTAAAAATTATGTGAGGGACAGGAAATGGAAGAAATATCAGGCACAAAGAGTCATAAGCTTATCTTGAATAATCGCAGAACAGGCAGCTTTACAGGCATTTTGGATGTGCTCTCCTTTGATGTGGGAGAGATACTTTTGGAGACGGAGCTGGGCATGCTTGACCTAAAGGGCAAGGATCTTCACGTAAACAGGCTAAACCTTGAGAAGGGAGAAGCCGATATAGAAGGTGAGATAGACATGATTACGTATTCGAAAGGTACCGGAGGTGACCGGAAAGAAAGATAAAATGTTTGGCAGGATATTCAGATAAGCACCTAAGGAGGAATAATGAGTAAACGTCGTGCAAAGAGAAGGGGCGGAACTTTAAGTGTTTCCATCATAGTTATAGCATTTCTTGTGGTTATGGTAGTCCAGGTTGTGCAGCTAAAGCAGAAGGAATCTACATATGCCGCACAAAAATGCGGAGCTTGAAAAGCAGTACACTAAAGAATCGGAGCGTGCTGATGAGATAGAAAGCATGCAGCAGTATATGCAGAGTGACCAGTACATAGAGGATATAGCAAAGAGCAAGCTGGGGCTTGCGTATGACAATGAAATAATCTTCAAGGAAAGGACAAATAATTTTTGAAGATATAGATTGCGCTTTTTCGTCAAAACCTTCATTTTTGACCACATATATCGTTGAAAAAAGATGGAGGCAAAAAGATGAGGATTGCAAATTTAAAAAAGGCTGTGTGGGGGCTTATGGCATTTGCATCCACACTGGTGTGTGTGATGGATTGTTATCCGCTGATACCTGCAGTGTATGGAGTTTATTGTCTGAGTAGTGGACATACGATTATTTTTTACATAGGATTAATTATTGGAATGGGATACTTTATATCGATACCGTCGATATGTAAGTATCTCTTTATTATTGCGGTGATTTACTTTGGGGAAAGGCTATTTGTGAGAAAAAGCAGTAAAAACGGATGTCTGACAACAGCCGTTGTGGCAGCTTGTGCCACGGCGGTGATGAATCTGTCGGTAACATTTCTGGGAAGGCCGGATACGGATGAGATAGTGTTGTCGGTAGCAGAGAGCCTTGTTGTGTTTTCGATGGCCTTTGCGCTTTGCAGAGCATGCGAATATTTAAGGGCTCTTGAGCACAATGAAAACCCGGTCATAGCAGGACTCCTGCCCGACAGGGAGGAGGCATTTGCCACAGCAGTTTCAGGACTTTCAGGCATTATTTCGACTGCAAACGTCATGGCTGTAAAATGTACGGCAGATAAAATCCCTGATGAGAGTGAGAAAATACAGCTTGAGGTGACAGGGAGACTTTGTGCATGCTGTGAGGGGTGCAGTGTGTGCTGGACAAGCGGGACTTCGATTTCCGACAGTATAAAAATGCTTGCTGATGCAGTGCGCAAACGTATGAAAACAGAGGAAATTGTGCAAAACAGATATGTGGATGGCTGCCCGCACTATACGCGCATGGTGGAAGCCGCCACAGAGGCATTTGCCCGTATTGAGCTAAATGAAGCCTGGTACAGGCGTCTCACGGAAAACAGACGCGTCATAGCCACACAGCTTGACGCTATGGCAGAGCTCATGGAGGGCTGGTGCAGGGCTGAAAAATGTATTGATAAAAAAGAAGGCTGCGTCTTTCAAGAGTTTATGTATATACAAAAGAGGCTGGTATACAGGTGGAAAATGCCCATATTTATGAGAACGCAAGGCAACAGGTATGTATAAAGGCAGATGTCTGCACCAAGATAGATGGTGGGATTGAAATTTCAAAGTATGTGCAGGCGGTTTCACGTGCCATGGGAGTGAAGCTCAGGCAGGCACATGGGACAGTTTCAATAATATCCGATGAGAGGACATCTATTGTGCTTTACGAGGAGAATCAGTTCTATGCACTTTCGGGGGTGGCGACCAAAAAGAAGACCGGCTCTCAGGCAAATGGCGACAGCTGCAGCATGTTTCAGCTGGATGATGGCATGTATCATGTATGTGTATCCGATGGCATGGGCTCGGGCAAGCAGGCGCAGGCCGAGAGCACGCTGGTGGTGGATTGCTTGAAAAGTCTTTTGGAGGCGGCTTTAGCAGGGAAAGTGCCCTAAAGCTGATGAACTCTGCCATGGTCATATCGGCGGGTGAGGAGTCCTATTCCACGGTTGATTTTGCCACAATAGATATGTACACAGGTGAGCTTGAGCTTACCAAAACAGGCGCTGCACCGTCATTTATCAAATCGGGGAAACAAGTAAGTGTTATAGAAAATGAATCACTCCCGGCGGGGGTCGATGTCTGGCAGGAGAGCAAACATTCAAAAAATACACTTCAAAGTGGCGATTTCCTTGTCATGGTGACGGATGGTGTGCTAGAATATCTGCATGTAAAGGACAGACAGGGGAAGCTTATGGATATCATCGCAGGCGTCAAAAGTGACAATGCAGGCGTGATGGCGCAGGAAATTCTGGACAGGGTGCTGCTTGACACAGGTGGATACGCCATGGATGATATGACGGTAGTTGCAATAGGAATCTGGGAAAAATAATGATTAGACGGACAAAAGAATATATTCTGGAAAACAAAATGATAAAAAATCATAGCACGGTGCTTGTTGCGTTGTCGGGTGGTGCGGATTCGGTCTGCCTTCTGCTGCTGTTAAATGAGATAAAAAGACAATGCGCAGATGAGCTTGATTTTGCGTTGGAGGCAGTACATGTGGAGCACGGCATCAGAGGAGCCGAGAGCAGGGAGGATGCGAGGTTTGCGTCAGATCTCTGCGAGAGGCTTAACATACCGTGTCATGTGCATTCCGTGGATGTACCGCAATATGCAAAAAGTCATGGACTCGGACTGGAGGAGGCCGCCAGGATATTGCGTTATGAAGCGTTTGAAAAGGAAGTCGCCAGGATATTGCGCTATGAGGCGTTTGAAGAGGAGGCTGGCAGATATCCTTGCGAAACTGCCGATGCATCAGACCAAAAGCAGGGTAACAGCAGGCAGGCAGTCGTTGCAGTTGCGCACCATATGGAGGACAACGCGGAGACAGTTCTTTTTCAGATGCTTCGCGGAAGCGGAGCGAAGGGACTCGCCGGCATGCATCCGGTTTCCGTGAAGAACGGTGTCACCTATATCAGGCCGCTTTTATCAGCAACACGCGCACAGATAGAGGAATATCTAAAGGAAAACGGACAGGCTTTTGTCACCGATGCCACAAACACTGACACAGCCTACTCCAGAAATAAGCTGCGCCATGATGTGTTTCCACTGCTTTTGCAGATTAATGACAGGGCGATTGAGCATATCAATGAGAGTGCAGGACAGCTTGCGGTGATGAATGATTTTTACGAGCAGCAGCTAAAAAGAGGCGTGTGACAGCATGGTTTTCCAAAAAAAGAAGGCAGGGTGATACTTGAAATCAGTCGCTTTGAGAGCCTGCATCCGGCATTAAAAAGCGGAGTAGCGCGCGAGTGTATACATCTGGCGTCAGGGCGGCTCAAGGACATCACGAGCACGCATATCGGTGCCCTTGTGAAGCTTGCAGGGCAGCAGTCGGGCAGAAAAATCAATCTGCCGTATGGTATTATTGCGGAAAAATCATTTGGCGAGGTGATACTCTTCGCCGAAAGGTGTGACGATGAAAAAGAAGAAATTCACATTACGCAAAAAGAGCTTGAGGTACTGAGTGCCACGGGAGAGCTAAAAAAAACATAAAGCTTTCGGCAGATGGCTCATATGTCACACTTTGTATACAAGATTTTAATGGTAAAATGGACGAAATTCCCGAAAAAACCATATACGAAATGGTTTGATTATGATAAGATGAAGAAAGGCTTTGAAATAAGAACAAGAAAAGCCGGTGACTATATAATTGTGGATGACGAGGGCCATCATAAGAAGCTGAAGCAGGTATTTACAGGTGATAAAATTCCTGCACAGCAGAGAGCGGGGCTGTGGCTCATAGCCCATGAATCACTGGTGCATGCCATTATCGGATACAGATCCGGCTGCAGCGCACTTGTCACACCACAGACAGGAAAAGGTACTTAAGATCACATTTTACGGAGGAAAACAAAATGGATTTTTCAAAGAAATATGATATTTCGGTTTATCTGACAGAGGAGCAGCTCAATAAGCGTATTGCAGAGATTGGAGCGCAAATCACAGAAAAATACAGGGGACAGTCAGTATTTCTCATTTGCATACTCAAGGGCTCAGTATTCTTTACCACTGAGCTTGCAAAGAGAATTGATTTGCCTATGACTATGGATTTCATGTCGGTATCCAGCTATGGCTCAGGCACAGAGTCATCAGGCGATGTCAAGATTAAAAGGACCTTGAGCATTCTATCGAGGGAGAGAATGTCATCATCATAGAAGACATCATTGATTCGGGAAATACTCTTAGCAGGCTTTCAAAGCTCCTTGCCAAAAGAAACCCGAAGAGTCTCACAATCTGTACACTTTTGGACAAGCCTGAGCGCCGTGTGGTTGATGATGTAAATGTAGACTACGTGGGCTTTGTGATTCCTGATAAGTTTGTGGTAGGCTATGGCCTTGACTATGATCAGAGGTTCAGAAATCTGCCTTACATCGGCTTCGTCGAGGGCGAAATAAAATAAAAAGGGAGAAGTAAATTGAATAAACAAAAAAGCGGTATGCGCGGAATAGGCGTATACATTATCATTGTATTTGCAGTAATCTGCATCTGGTACTGGCTGAGCGCCGGGGCTACATCAAACTCTTACACACAGAGTCAGTTCGAGAAGGATCTTGACAAGAATCAGGTGAAGAGCGTAAAGGTAGTGCAAAACAGGGAGATACCGACAGGAAGTCTGGAGGTGAAGTTCAAGGATGGCACATCAAAGGGTGCTTTATGTATCAGATGTAAACAATATCGAAAAGACCATGACAAAAGCAGGGTACACCGACTATACAGTTGCGGATGTTCCGGCTGAGAGCTGGATTATGACACTGCTTCCGTATCTTCTGGTATTCGGAGCCATGTTCATACTCTTTGCAGTGATGAACAACAACGCAGCAGCACAGGGCGGCGGTGGCAAGATGATGAACTTCGGCAAGAACCGTGCGAAGCTCACTACACAGGAGGAGAACCATATCAAGTTTTCCGATGTAGCAGGCCTAAAGGAGGAAAAGGAGGAGATTGCAGAGATAGTTGATTTCCTTCGTGATCCGGGAAAATACACCAGACTTGGAGCAAGAATCCCAAAGGGTGTCCTTCTTGTAGGACCTCCGGGAACAGGTAAGACTCTCCTTGCCAAGGCAGTAGCCGGAGAGGCAGGGGTACCGTTTTTTCACCATTTCAGGATCTGATTTCGTGGAGATGTTCGTCGGAGTCGGAGCCTCACGAGTGAGAGATTTGTTTGAGGATGCCAAGAAAAATGCGCCTTGTATCGTATTTATCGATGAGATTGATGCAGTAGCCAGACGACGTGGCACAGGAATGGGCGGCGGACACGACGAGCGTGAGCAGACATTGAACCAGATGCTTGTCGAGATGGATGGCTTTGGTGTCAATGAGGGCATTATCGTCATGGCAGCCACAAACCGTGTGGATATACTTGACCCTGCTATCATGCGTCCGGGACGTTTCGACAGAAAGGTTGTAGTAGGCAGACCGGATGTGGGCGGCAGAGAAGAAATTTTAGGTGTCCATGCCAGAAAAAACCTCTTGCAGAGGATGTAGACTTAAAGCAGATTGCACAGACTACCGCAGGCTTCACAGGTGCAGACCTTGAGAATCTGATGAATGAGGCAGCAATCCGTGCAGCGGGCGAAAACAGAGAATATATCACACAGGATGATATCAGAAAATCCTTCGTCAAGGTTGGTATCGGAGCTGAGAAGAAGAGCCGTATCATCTCTGACAAGGAAAAGCGCATCACAGCCTACCACGAGGCAGGACATGCAATCCTTTTCCATCTGCTTCCGGATGTGGGACCTGTATACACAGTTTCAATCATCCCTACAGGAGCAGGCGCAGCAGGCTACACCATGCCTCTGCCTGAGAAGGATGAGATGTTCAACACAAAGGGACGTATGCTTCAGGAAATCGTAGTAGACTTAGGCGGTCGTGTCGCAGAGGAGCTTGTGTTTGACGATATCACAACAGGTGCATCACAGGACATCAAGCAGGCTACAAAGCTTGCGCGCGAGATGGTTACCAAATACGGTATGTCAGACAATATCGGCCTTATCTGCTATGCTGATGATGAGGAGGAGGTCTTCATCGGACGAGACCTCGCCCATGCAAAGAACTACAGCGAGGGCATAGCATCGGCAATCGATGTCGAGGTAAAGCGTATCATCGACGAGTCGTACGACAAGGCAAAGAGCATGATAGCAGAGTACCGCGATGTGCTTGACAGATGTGCAGCACTTCTTCTTGAGAAGGAGAAAATCACAAGAGATGAGTTTGAAGCACTGTTTGACGAGGACAGCAAAACAACAGTTGGACATAATATTTAAAAAATAACTATACTTTTGTGCAGAATCACTATATGAAAAATATTAAATATAACTAAAGTAGTATACAAATTGCATAAAAACAAACTATGATTTTTATGCAATTTGTGAACACTTATCGTTATAACCGTGATATTATAATAACCGTAAAAACCCCCCAATACATTATATAGTTTTTGCTATACCCCATAGTAAAAATACCTTCTCCTAAAAGGCAGCCGATCGCAGGCTGTCTTTTTTAATTTCTATATTATAGCTACAAAGTAAGGGATTGTGTGCCCGGGATGGTGCTTTGGTGGGGGATTGATGCCCTTACTGGAGCGCATAGAGAAGTTGCTTAGAGTCTGTCAGAATTATGCTTAGAGGAGCAGAAATGCCCGGCCATGGACGGCTGGGCAAGGCGTTATGCGCCATGGACGGCGCATAAAAGCCGGTTTCGTCTGTCATAGAAAGATTAAAAGCATAATTCCTACAGACTCTTAGCAGCGTAGCGTAGCGAAAGCGAGGGCATCAATCCCCCACCAAAGTATCGTCCCAGGCGCGCAATCTACGTATTAAAGAAAAATAATTTGGTTACGATAAAATATGCTTGCATAATCACATCTATTGTGATAAACTATGCAAGTATCGTAATTGAATACATGGGCAGATTCCCGAGTGGCCAAAGGGGACAGACTGTAAATCTGCTGCAACTTGCTTCGATGGTTCGAATCCATCTCTGCCCATTAAAAAATCCTCAAGTCGTATGACTTGAGGTTTTTGTGTTATTCTGAAATTATCATTTAATCGGCCTGCGTCCCGGTGTCGGTAAGCACAGACTCCCATGCCATCGTATCAGGCCAGTCCTTTGTATCAAAGCCATCACGGATACATCTGCTGTAGTAGTCCAGCTTGTTTCGTATCGGCGAATCATCTGTGAATCTTGCATCATCATAGATGCCGTTAATATAATCATCTATCGCGGTTCCGAATATTTCAGAGCGGTCCTCTGTTGCAAAGGTCATGCCGTAGGAATCAATGAAATACCCGGATATGTGGCTCGATGGATCATCCGGATTGTAGTTTGCGTAGCTATCATCATAAGAGAAGCTGTCAGGGTTAAAGCTGTTCCATTTCTCCTCGGAAAACTCGCTCTTGTCATCATAGGTGTGTATGAATGTAAGCCTCTGGTCAATCAGATGGGAAATCTCATGGCCTACAGTGTAGCTGAAATCCCAGCTGTAGTTGCAGTTTAGAACCATCACATTGTGGTTGTTTATTATATTTACGAAGCCACTTGGCTCATTTATCATATCTGAGTGGCCTGATGAAATATCACCGCACAGATAGATTCGCATGCCTCTTACATCGCCATAACACAGCTGTGTGAAAAAGTCATCAGGGAAACAGCCAAGTATTTCCTCAAGCGAATCCAGAGCGACCGACAGCTTATCCTTATTCTTGAATTGATGGATATCGTAGTAATCAATTCTCTTTGGCACCTCAGGTCCCGAAATATATGGAAAAACCGTATTTCTGTTCAAGGGCTGTGATACGTGCATTTATGTCGGATAAATCACCCCAGTCATATGACGCGGTGTCAGGTATCAGAGTGACCTCGTCGCCGTATGTATTGTAGTCAGAATCCTTCCCGGCCTCCTCCGTAGCCTCCTGATTTTCATCGGTACTGTCAGAGGAGTCTATGGCAGAATATGGGGATACATATGAGCCATCATCGCGTAAGGCCTGTAGCAGTGTATCACAGTCATTGTATGACGTGATTTCGGCTTTGCTGTCATTCTTGCCCTTGTCGAGTGACCAGATGAGAATTTCCGGGTTGCACTGCGCTGTGTACAAAAGCATCATCACACAGTTTGCATCAGGCAGATATACCGAGTTGGCAGAACAGTAGGTCTTGGTATCGGCTGCCGCAGAGTCGGATGAGCTGTCGGACATTTTGCCTGTGTTTCGAGTCGCCAGGTTGTATGAAAAGGATGAACTGACACCGGTGGCGGGTGAATATTTATAGTAACTGATGATGTTGTCCGAGGATAAATCCTGGCATCGTATGAGCATGTCACCATCCTCTGCCAAAAGTCACATCCACCACATCCGGCAGTGAAAAAAAGCTGTTTTCTCCATCGGATGAATGATAGTTCCAAATATTGTTGGCCGTATCTGCCTCGATTACAAAGCCATTTGAGTCGACACATGACATGGAAAACTTTGTCCTTCGTAGGTTGAAAGCACTGTGTTATCGTCAAGCCTTATATCAGAGACTGCATATTTGTAGGGTATCGGGTGTGACACCTGACACGAGAGCGTAATTTTTCCGTCAGCGGAGGTGGCAATCTGTGAGACATCATAATAATTGCCGGGATTCGGCACATCGCCACCAGCAGAATCTGATGTATCGTAATTGCCATCATAGTCATCAGGATTATATTTGCAGGTTTTTATCTCCTTTAAATCTTTATCATAGATTGTTGCCCTGCCGGCATCGGAATTGATGAGCCAGAGTCGGTCACCTTTTATCATGTAGTCATCACAGTCGGTTTTGTCGTGAGTGAGGCTTGCCGTGATTTCATTGGACCAGGGATTATATACATCAAATGAATACTTAACGGATTGATCATCGGTCTCTATGATGGAATTATTGTAGCTGCCCTGTCCTACCATAAGGATGTTATCACCAAACTGTCTTGTATCATTGTATGGCTGCCCCTCAAAGGCGACATTGTGCAGGATAGACAGGTTGCTGCTTCCTTTAACACTTGTGGTATCCTCCCAAAACGCAGGTGATTTGTGCAGAATAGCCTGCTTTTGTGCGGGACTCTTGAATAGATAAGAGACATCCGAAAAAGAGCAGGCTGTCATGGAGATTGCACTGAAAAATACCAGCGAATATGTAATTAAAGTGGTTACATGTTTGCGTTTGAACAATTTTGCCTCCTTTGGAAGGTGGTATATATGCAGGCTATTCCTCAGCAGCATGTGCGGTGGAAACTCGTGCAGTAGATTCTCTTTCAATCAGCCTTGGACGTAGCTGTGTGCGGCTGATTGGAATATGGTGAATGAGCGAATTCAATATAATATATGCACAGCGGCCCAGATCATTACACTCCTGTCTGACAGTGGTAAGAGGAGGGGTAAGGGCTGCGGCAAACTTGACATCGTCAAATCCGACCACACTTATATCATTTGGCACATTGAAGCCGTGCAGCTGGCACTCGGAGATAACACCCTTTGCTATAGTGTCGCTTCCGCAGAGGATAGCGGTGGCACCTGCTGCAATAAAATTTGAAACGTAATACTGTGCGGTTTCAGGAATATAGTAGCCGTGTCCCATGAGCTCCGGGTAGATTTCAAGACCGGCATTGCGCATAGAGTTTTCAAAGGCTTCCTGACGCTGATCCGAAACCAGGGCAAAAAAGAGAACCATTGATAAAGGCAATCTTTTTATGGCCCAGATTGTGCAGATGCTTTACAGCCATGTCAATGCCCTCGTAGCTGTCGGTGCCTACATAGGCTACATTGGGATTGTTTTCTATATAGTTATCAAACAAAACGGTAGGCATTGTAGTATTTTTGAGCTGCTGCATCCATTCATCGTGAAGAGCAAAACCTACCAGAAATGCGCCACAATAGCCATTCTTTAATATATATGTATCATATTTTTCTTCTGCCTGAAGCTGAGGTGTGACAGGGATGATGTCCACGTCCCATTTGTGCTTAAAAGCATTCTGTTTGAAACCAAGCACTACATCATATCCGAACTCATCGATAGACTCGTAGTTCATATTTTCAATAAACAGAGCCAGCTTGCGGTTTTCTACCTTTCTGGAGCGCTTTGTGCTGTAGCCCATTTCGACAGCAGTGTCTAAAAACTGTCTGACGAAGCTCCTCACTTATATCGCTGGCACCATTTAATCCCTTTGAAACAGTGCTGATTGACACGCCCAGCCGGGCGGCAATATCCTTAATAGTAGCCATAGTATTTGTCCTTTCTTATGTGATAATTAAATTATACATTTACTATCAGAAATAGGCAATATTTTCTGTAATAAATTTTTCCGAAAAAAAGTCTTTGAAACTGTGGTAATAACTACCAAAAAAGTGAATGTAAATTACGTGAAAAAGTGGCAAAAATTGAGTTTGAAACCACTAAAAATGATTGACAAATCCGACAATAGGAAATAAAATAATCTCAGATACGCAAAAAAAACAGAAAATTTTAGGAAAGAGGAATGGTAATTTGGAGGCCAAAGAAAATCTCAGAGGCTCCGGAATACTTCTTTCAATCTCGAGTCTGCCGTCACCATATGGTATAGGTACTCTTGGGAGAGAGGCTTACAATTTTGTTGATCTCCTTGGTGATTTGAAACAGAAGTACTGGCAGGTTCTTCCGGTAGGCCCCACCATATTTGGCGATAGTCCATATCAGCCATCATCAGGCTGTGCGGGCAATATCTATTTCATAGATTTAGATAAGCTGGTAGATGAGGGGTTGTTAGAGAAGGAAGAGATCCTGGGGTATAACTGGGGCACAGACGAATCAGAAATTGATTATGCAGCATTGCATCAGAACAGATGCAAGATTTTACAAAAAGCGTTTGAAAGATTTGATACAAATGCACAAGAGTTTCAGGATTTTGTAAAAAAATCAGTCGGAGTGGCTTGAACAATATGCACTATTTATGACACTGAAAGCCGACAATTTATACAAAAATTGGAGCGAGTGGCCAAGCGAGTATAGAAACCCGCAAACGGTTGCGCTTGAAAAGTACCAAAAAAATGAATTATAATACAATTACTTTTTCGGAAGTTCTGTCAATATAAATTCTTCGAGCAATGGGAGGATTTAAAAAATTTATGCTAACTCAAAAGGTGTCTACATAATAGGTGATATCTCATTCTATGTAGGATATGACAGTGTGGATGTGTGGGCAGAGAGACAACTCTTTATGATGAGCGCAAACGATACACCAGAGTATGTTGCAGCTGCCGGCCCTGATAAGTATTCAGAGAGCGGACAGGTGTGGGGCAATCCGATGTATGACTGGGATGCCATGAAGGAGGACAACTTCTCATGGTGGAGAAAGCGAATGCGTGTATGCAGAGAGCTTTTTGATATTGTCAGGATTGATCATTTCGCAGGAATTGTGAAAGCATATGCGGTACCGTACGGACAGGATAAGAGCCTATCCGGGAAATGGTTCAAGGGACCGGGACGCAGGCTTGTCAATGCAATTAACGAAGAGCTTGAAGGGGTTAATGTAGTGGCTGATGATTATACATCAGCAAGCCTTTTACCGGGAGTGAAAAAGCTCCTTGCAAAATCGGGCTGGATGGGAACTAAGGTCATGATGTTCGCTTTTGATGGTGATCCGACAAATCGAATATCTGGCCACACAATTATACCGATTCACATGTAGTTGCATATATTGGCACACATGACAATGAGACGATAGTTGGTTCATTCAGTGACAAGACAGATTATGAGCTTGCTTATCTGTATGAGTATCTGAATATTGAAATAAATCACAGGTTCCAAATGCTCTTATCAGGGAGCTGTATCACAGCACCGCAGAGCTGGCGATAGTCCAGATGCAGGATATATTAGAGCTTGGAAATGAGGCAAGGATGAATTATCCTTCGACAGTCGGACATAACTGGAGATGGCGCATGACAAGTAAGCCGCACAGATTGGACAACGAAAAGATAGCCTGGATTAGAAACATTGCGGTGGTTTACCGCAGATAATTAATTTGATATAAGTTGCACGGCAATTTATATATATACTTTTTACATTTATATCAAAAAGGAGAGGAAGATATGAAGAAGAAAGTATTAGCATCTTTACTTTGCGCATCTATGGTAGCAACAATGTTTGCAGGATGCGGAAGCAGCAATGGAAATGGAACAGAGAAAGCCGACAAGAAGGCCGGCGGCAAGGAGACCATTACAGTAATGGGACCTGCAGAGGATTTAGACGATGCACAGGGCGCTTGGCTTAAGACAGAGTGCGAGGCATTCGCTAAGGCAAATCCTGATTTCAACATCGAGTTCAAGTATGTTACATCATCTGAGTCAGACGCAAAGGATGTTGTTACAAAGGATCCTAAGGCAGCAGCTGATGTTTACATGTTTGCAAACGATCAGCTTGAGCCATTAATTAAGGCAGATGCTATTGCCAAGTTAGGTGGAGAGGCAGCAGATTATGTTAAGTCATCTAACTCAGAGGCTATGGCTGCAACAGTTACATATGATGGAGACATCTACGCAGTTCCTTATACATCAAACACATGGTTCATGTACTATGACAAGAGAGTCTTCTCTGAGGATGATGTAAAGAGCCTTGATACAATGCTTACAAAGGGTAAGGTTTCATTCCCATTTGATAATGGCTGGTATCTCAATGCATTCTATGCAGCAAACGGATGTACAATCTTTGGAGATGGAACAGACAAGGCTGCCGGATATGACTTTGGCGGAGATAAGGGTACAGCAGTTACAAACTACATCGTAGATTTATTTGCAAATCCAAACTTTGTAATGGATAACAATGAGGGATCACTTGGTCTTGCTGGACTTAAAGATGGTTCTATCAATGCTTACTTCAATGGTAACTGGAACTATGACAAAGTTAAAGAGGCACTTGGTGAGGAGAACGTTGGTGTTGCAGCTCTTCCTACAATCAATATTGGTGGAAAAGACTGCCAGTTAAAGGCATTCTTAGGATCTAAGGCTATCGGTGTTAACCCTAACTGCAAGAACCAGGAAGTAGCAGTTAAGCTTGCAGCATTCCTTGGCAGCGAGGACGCACAGCTTGCTCACTTCAAGTTAAGAGCACAGGCTCCTGTAAACAAAGATCTTGCAACAAACGAGGAAATCGCAGCAGATCCTGTAGCAGCAGCTATGGCTAAGGTTTCAACTGATTGTTCAGTAGCACAGCCTATCATTGATATGTCAGGTTACTGGGATGCAGCTACACCATTCGGTGATGCTTTCCAGAACGGTGCAGAAGGCCAGATTACAAAGGACAATGCAGCTCAGAAGACAGAGGACTTCAATACTCAGCTTAATGATTCTCTTAAATAATTAAGTAGATCAGAATATGATTCCAAGGTTCCGGGCGACCGGAATCTTGGAATAAATTAGTTTAAAGGATTGGCATATATAATGCATGCCAGGAGGAAAAGTATGATAGGAGCAAACAAAAGAAAAAGTTTCGGAATTTGCTACTCCGTATACTGTTGGCAATGCCCTCACAAAGGCGGAGCTACAGTTAAGCTATCGGCACTCGTAATGGGTCTTGCCAATATGGCTGCATAAGCAGATCATAAAGGGTCTGATTTTTCCTTGCTATAGAGATTGCATATATAGCATATATGGTTAACGCTGGTGCTTATTACATTTCCATGCTGCCTTCACTTGGCTGGAGAAAGCAGGAAGAGGTATTTAATGAGCAGAAGCAGATTTATGAATATGTTGCGGGCGACCAGTCAGTATTATTACTGTTATATGGCGTCATAACAATTGCCATCACAGTATTATTTATTTACATGTGGTGCGAGAATTTAAAGAGCGGATATAAGGCAGAATGCCTTTCAAAAGCTGGAAAAGAAATCAATTCTTTTGGCAAAGATGTCAAGGATTTATTTGATAAAAACCTACATAAGACACTTATGTTTCTCCCACTTATGGGAATATTTATTTTTACAGTTTTACCATTGCTGTTCATGATTCCAATGGCCTTTACAAATTATTCGGTAAAGGGTGATCATCTGGTATTGTTCGACTGGACAGGCTTCGCCTCATTCGGACAGGTGCTTGGACTTGGTGGTAAGCTTGGTAAGATATTCTGGAGAGTACTTGGATGGACAATCTGCTGGGCTGTATTTGCAACCTTCCTTTGTAACTTCCTTGGACTCATTCTTGCTATCGTTATCAATCGTAAAGAGACACATTGCAAGGCCTTTTTGGCGTACATGCTTTGTTATCTCAATTGCGGTACCGCAGTTCGTATCACTCCTTGTAATGAGACAGATGTTCCAGCCACAGGGTGCTGTTAATAACCTGCTTTTGGAGTGGGGCTGGATAGATAACCCACTTCCATTCTGGACCAATACGATGTGGGCGAGAGTTTCTGTTATTCTCATCAACTGCTGGGTAGGTATTCCGTATACTATGCTTCAGGTTACAGGTGTATTACAGAATGTGCCTTCAGAGCTTTATGAGGCTGCAAAGATTGATGGTGCAAACGCAGCACAGATCTTCTTTAAGATCACACTCCCATATATCATGTTTATCATGGGACCATATATCATCACACAGTTTACCGGAAATATCAACAACTTCAACGTTATCTACCTGTTATCAGCAGGAAAGCCTACACCTGTCGGAGACAGTGCAGGAAAGACGGACCTTCTGGTTACGTGGTTGTACAAGCTGACTATTGATAATCAGGAGTACAATATCGGTGCCGTTATCGGTATCCTCACATTCATTGTACTTTCTATCGTAGCGCTTGTTACATACAGAAATACAAAATCATACAAGGATGAGGAGGGATTCATGTAATGAGTAGTGTAGCAAAAGCAAAAAGACCTATGTCTGCCGGACGTGCTAAGAAAGTAGCAAAGAATTCCCTTGTTCATATCATTCTTGGAATACTTGCTGTAGTATGGCTGTTCCCGATTTTCTGGATTATTATGACAAGCTTTAGAGCTGAGAGTGGTGCTTATACAAAGTACTTCTTCCCACATAGCCTTACATTTAGCAACTATACGAGACTGTTCACAGAGACTACACTGTTGAACTTCCCGAGAGCATTTTTTAATACACTGTTTATATCAGTGTTCTCATGCATCATTTCAACAGTATTTGTACTTTCTGTTGCGTATTGTATGTCACGACTGAGATTTAAGCTGCGTAAGCCTTTCATGAATCTGGCTATGATTCTTGGATTGTTCCCGGCTTTCATGTCAATGGTTGCCGTATACTTTATCTTAAAAGCTATCGGACTTACAGAGGGTAGCGTACTTCGTCTTTCACTGATCCTCATATACTCAGCAGGATCGGGAGTAGGCTTCTATATCGCAAAGGGATTCTTTGATACTGTGCCTAAGTCTCTTACAGAGGCTGCCATCCTTGACGGATGTACACAGTTCCAGGTATTTTACAAGGTTATCCTGCCACTCAGTAAGCCAATCGTAGTATATACAGTGCTTACAGCATTCCTTGCTCCATGGCTCGATTTCGTATTTGTAAAGGTTATCGTTGGTCCAAACGACAAGTATTGGACAGTATCTCTTCTCCTTTACAACATGCTTGAGAAAGAGTTTATAAACGGATGGTTCACAAGATGGGCTGCTGCTGCAGTTATTGTATCAATACCTATCTCAATACTTTTCGTCATCATGCAGAGATTCTACGTGGATGGACTTACAGGAGCTGTCAAAGGCTAATTTGGTTTTATTTAGGCCGCTGCACTTTTGTGCGGCGGCTTTGGTTTATATTGGGTTGTGGCAAACTTTGGGGGTGTGTGGCAAACTTAGCACTTTCAGGTTGTGTGGTGCCGGTGTGGCACACAGTGCTAAGTTTGTTGCTACTTTGTGGAAGATGTGAGAATATGTGTAGTGATTTTGTAGATACAAATTTGCTCAGAATTTAGTTAAGAAAAGGAGTGCGTATGATTAATAATAAAATAGGCGGCCGCAATATGGTCGGCAGGGCTGTGAATAGATTGGCGGGCAGGCTGACTGCTGTGGCATTGACGGCAGCTATGGCGGTGTCGATGCTTGCGGGGTGTGCTGCGGGTGGAAAGAATACCGAGACGGCAGCAAAGAAGGAGTACAAGCCTTCTGCTATGGAGCAGATGAATGCGAAAAATGATCCTAATGTGATTCAGGACAATTACAGGACCTGCTATTGAGGTGTTCGTATACAGCCTTTTTTGACAGGACTGGTGACGGCATTGGGGATTTAAAGGGACTTACAGAGAAGCTTGACTATATCGAGGGACTTGGCTGCAATGAAATCTGGATGATGCCTATTATGCCTTCACCTTCATACCACAAGTATGATATTACGGATTATATGAATATTGACAAACAGTATGGTACTTTGGATGATTTTGATGCGCTCATTACGGAGTGTCACAAGCGAAACATCAATGTGATTATTGACTTTGTAATAAATCACACATCTAACGAGCATCCGTGGTTTAAGGCGGCTGCTGATTATATCAAGTCGCTTCCTGATGGGGCAGAGCCGGATTCTTCGGAATGTCCTTATGTTGATTACTATAATTTTAGCAAAACCCAATACCGGAGGCTACAACCAGCTGCCGGGCACGAATTGGTATTACGAGTCACAGTTTGTAGACAGCATGCCTGACCTTAACCTGCAGAGCGAAGCTGTAAGAGGGGAGATTGACAAGGGTTACATCCTTCTGGCTTGACCGCGGCGTAGATGGCTTTAGACTGGATGCTGTGATTTATTACAATAATAATAACCAGACTGAGACTATAGATGACCTCACATGGCTTGTGAACAATGTGAAGAGCAAAAAGGCCGATGCTTATATGGTTGGTGAGGGCTGGACTACATACAGAGAGTATGCGAAGTACTATAAGAGTGGAATTGACAGTATGTTCAACTTTGATTTTTCACAGCAGGATGGATATATTGGAAAGGTGTTAAATGGTGCAGCAAATCATGGTGCCAGCACATACGGCAATGCTTTGGTTGATGTGGAAAATGAGATAAAGAAGTATACAGACTCATACATTGATGCACCTTTTTATACAAATCATGATATGGGACGCAGCGCAGGATACTACAACGGAGATAATGCCGAGGAGAAAACCAAGATGGCGCAGGCTATGAATCTTCTTATGCCCGGAAATGCTTTTTTGGTATTATGGAGAGGAAATCGGCATGAGAGGCACAGCCAATGATGAGACGAAGCGTCTTGCCATGAGATGGAGCGGGGATTCAAAAGCTAAGGGAATGTGTGTGGGACCTCAGAATGCAGAAGAAACCGAGCAGACATATGATACCCCTGGATAAGCAGATGGAGGATCCATACTCTATTTACAACTTTGTGAAGCAGACAATATCAATAAGAAATGCTTTCCCGGAGATAGCACGAGGTACAAATACCTTTGAAAAGGATCTGTCAAATGATAATGTGTGTATATTCACAAGAGAGTACAATGGTGAGAAAGCAGTGCTTATATTTAATCCATCAAAGGATGAAGCAAGTGTGGATGTGTCATCGCTTGGAGTAAATGATGCTGTTGCAATGCTTCAGACTACGAAGAAAGCACCATCATATAAGGATGGAACGGCAAAGCTGCCGGCGTATTCGGTGCTTGTTTGAAGTAAACTATATTTGATGAGAATAAAAGTTTAATAGTTTAAATGGAATTTGAAGAAGAAATATGAAAAAGCCGCCCGACTGGGACGGCTTTTTACAGTCTATACCATTTCTTTAAGCATATCCACGATCACTTCTCTGCAATGAGCTCCGAGATGCTTTTGTTCCTCTTTACTGAGTGATGCCGGATCAATAGGAGTGCCGTATCGGATAACCACATGCCTCTTTTTGACCCATGGAAGGTGATCCTCGAATATTTCATTTGTTCCCATGATTGCCATTGGCACTATCTTGCATTTGCTCTTTGTGGCAATCTTGAAAGTACCTTCTTTGAAAGACTGTACATCTGTCAGGTCATCATTTGCTTTTTGCAGCGTGTGCCCTCAGGAAATACACATATGCTGATGCCGGATTGACCTGATCTATGGCTGCAAGCACAACCTTTAGTCCCTGCTTGATGTCATCGCGGTCCCAAAAACAGGCAGTGCAGGCGCTTCATCCAAAGACCCAGCACCGGTATTTTTGTGATGCTCTGCTTTGAGATGTAGCCGGTCAGGCGTGGACATCTGGAGTAGGTGATTATGATGTCAAAGAAACTACGGTGATTTCCTATATATAGTACAGCCTCGTCCTTTGGCACATTTTCCTCCCCTATAAATTCAATGTCTGCTCCGCTTAGGAATATGATGACACGGAAAGCCCACTGTACCAGGCGAAGCTGTGTCATATCGGCCCATGCCGGGGCAAAATTTGTGTATTATCCACATGGCTCCGAGCACCGGAAGACCGAGCAACAGATAGAAAAATACGAATATTACGATTTAAAACTGAACGCATATTTGACCTCTCATTTTTTCATACTCTATATAAATTGTAGTTCAATATTTGATATTATATCATATCATAAGCGATATGATAGAAAGAGAGGAAAAAATGTCAGAAAAATTGAGAAAAATTCTGGTGGTGGCTGCAGGTGTGCTTGTTATATTGGAAACGACAGTGATTTCGGGCTGCCGCGCAAATATTTCAGGCACGGAGAGTGACAGGATGGTTGAGTACACGGTGATCTGCGGGGATGAAATCCCGGAGGAGTTTAAAAAGCAGATAAATGAAAACAAGGCAAAGGCGATGAAGCTGACGTACAAGGATGATGAATATTTATACATAGCGGAAGGCTTTGGCACAAAGGAGACAGGTGGCTACAGTATTACGGTTAACCAGTTTTATGTTAAGGATAAGGCAATGTATTTTGATACGCGTCTGATAG
>ENA-OQCV01000121-OQCV01000121.1-human-gut-metagenome-genome-assembly--contig:-NODE-121-length-22279-cov-3.692217_pt1 | contig 22279 bp, 42 predicted proteins | sample MGYA00242766_ERZ504592 | MGnify/ENA primary metagenome ERZ504592 (study PRJEB26092, sample SAMD00036315) | human gut metagenome | host: Homo sapiens | study: EMG produced TPA metagenomics assembly of...
GTAGACTGCCAAAGCCTCTCACTTTGGGAGAGGTGGCACGGCGTTAGCCGTGACGGAGAGGGCGAGGTCGCTTAAAATAAAAGAATTTCCATTCCAATCATAAACGAGGTAAACACTATGGCATTGGATGCCGCGACACTGGCCCTTACGGCAGCAGAGCTCAAAGCAACGCTGACCGACGCCAAGATCGCAAAACTATTTGAACCCACCCGTGATGAGCTGGTGCTCACCCTGCGTACCCGCACGGATACCTATGCGCTGCTGCTTTCGGCCCGCAGCGGTTCCGCCCGCGTGTGCCTGACCGAAGAAAGCTTTGAAACCCGGAAACGCCGCCCTCCTTCTGTATGCTGATGCGCAAGCATCTTACCGGCGGCAGGCTGCTGGACGTGCACATGGAGCCGGGAGACCGCATCGTGTATTTTGATTTCCAGTGCACCAACGAGATGGGCGACCTTGTGCGCAACACCCTGTGTGCCGAATTGATGGGCCGCTACTCCAATTTGGTTCTGGTGCAGAACGGCAAGATCATTGACGCACTCAAGCGCGTGGATTTTGAGGACAGCGATGTGCGCCAGCTGCTGCCGGGCCTGCCCTACACCACGCCGCCCAAGCCTGCAAGGCCGGACTTCCTGCTGGTGAGCAGTGCGTCCATCGTGGCAGCAGCCTGCCAGAGAGATCTGCCGGTGGCAGATGCCCTCAACAAGACCGTGGCCGGTGTTGGCCCGGTGGTCTGCCGCGAAGCTGCATGGCGTGCCTTTGACGGCGAACATCTGCCCGCCAATGAGCTGACCGAGGAACAGAAGCGCAAGCTTATGGCTGCCATCGACGAGCTGAAGGAAGAGCACGCAACCGGCGGTACGCCCTGCAGCGTCACCGACCCCAGCGGCAAGCCCATCGAGTATACCTTCTTCCGCCCGCAGCAGTACGGCGGAAAAATATATTATAAAGGAGTGGCCCTCCTTCAACGCCATGCTGGAGGGCTACTACGCTGAGAAGGACCGCGCGGAACGCCTGCGCACCAAAAGCAAGGAGCTGCACAAGGCAGTGCACAATATGTACGAGCGCGCCGTGCGCAAGCAGGCCGCCCGTCAGGAAGAGCTTGCTGCCAGCGGCAAGAGCGAAAAGCTGCGTCTGTACGGTGAGCTGCTCTCGGCAAACCTCTATCTGTCCCAGAAGGGCATGAAGAGCATCACCGTGCCCAACTGGTACGACGAGGGCAAAGAGGTGACCATCCCGCTGGACCTGCGGTTCACACCCAGCCAGAACGCTCAGAACTTCTTCAAGAACTATAAAAAGAAGCAGACCGCCGCCCGGATGCTGGTGGATCTGCTGGCAGAGGGTGAAAAGGAGATCGCCTATCTGGAAACGGTGCTCTACGAGGTGGAGTCCGCTTCCGGTGAAGCGGCCCTCAACGAGATCCGGGCAGAGCTGAAGAGTCAGGGCTACCTGAAATACTACAAGCAGCGGGATAAGCGCCAGAAGCCTGCAGATTTCCTGCGGTTCACTTCCACCGATGGCTTTGAGATCCTGGTGGGCCGCAACAACGCCCAGAACGACAAGCTCACCCTGCACACCGCCCGGGGCAAAGACCTGTGGTTCCATGTGCAGAAGGGCCCCCCGGCAGCCACGTTGTGGTCATGAGCCGGGGCGAGGAGATCCCGGACACCACCAAGCAGGAGGCCGCGGAGCTGGCAGTCATCTACTCCAGCACCTACAAGGCGGGCGCCGGTGCCAAGGTGGCGGTGGACACCACCGAGGTGAAAAACATCTGGAAAGCCAGCGGTGCCAAACCCGGCATGGTGCTGTACGAGGTGTACACCACGGTCTACATCACGCCCCGGGATGGGCTGGCGGAACAGCTGAAAAAGAGATAAAAAACGAACTCCTTCAGGCGCTTACGCGCCAGCTCCCTCACGGAGGGAGCCCTTGGCAGTACGGAAAAGTTTCCCTCTTTGCCAAGGGCTCTCCCTTTGGGAGAGCTGTCACGAAGTGACTGAGAGGGTGAGGCCGCTTCCCTTTATATAATAGGTATAATCCGCAGCAAAACCGTCCATACTACCTCTGCAAAAGCGGGGCAGGGGAGTTTTCCACCGGCAGAAAGGCCTGCGGATTGTGCATTCTGCACAGAAAATGCGCTCTTTGACAAAACAGAGAAAATAAAAAAGAAAATTCGTTCTTTTTCTAAAAAACACTTGCCAAATGCACGAAGGTGTGATAGAATAACTCTCGGCTGCAAAGGGCTTGTGCGATACAAGTCGTGCAGGCCAGCGATATGCGTAGATGCGGGAGGTTGTCATCCGGCGATAGCTGCGATGGGTTATTTCCGCGGAGTATGTCCGATCTTAGAACCGGGCGAAAGAATTACTGACAGCGATGGAATACGTTCCCTCGGCAGAGAAGTTACTCCTCTGCGAAACGGGCGGAACCAATGTTCGGATTTGATTTGCTAATATGTTTCCGGGAGAACTGCCATGCGGTTCACCGGTTTTTATAGTGCCAAATCGAGGAACACCCGGAACTGTGTAGAGCAATTTATCGGCTCGCCTAGGGCAAAATCAATTTTTTCAGGAGGCGTAAGCAATGGCAGTCAAAGAGAAAATCAGAATCCGTCTGCAGAGCTATGATGCTCAGCTGATCGATGCCGCAGCAGAGAAGATCGTGGAGACCGCAAAGCACACCGGTGCACGCGTGTCCGGCCCCATCCCCCTGCCCACCGATCGTGAGATCGTTACCGTTCTGCGCGCTACCCACAAGTACAAGGATAGCCGCGAGCAGTTCGAGAGCCGCACTCATAAGCGTCTGATCGACATTCTGAAGCCGTCCAACAAGACGGTCGAGGCTCTGATGAGCCTCCAGCTCCCCGCTGGCGTGGACATCGAGATCAAGCTGTAAAAGACACTCGATCAAATTCGATGCCCTCGTTTCCCGAGGGGTCATGTTGGCAGTGACGTGCGCTGCCAACCAATAACCTTTACAGGAGGAAAAGAAAATGGTTAAAGGCATTATCGGCAAGAAAGTCGGTATGACCCAGCTGTTCGACGCGAACGGCAAGGTCGTTCCCGTCACCGTCATCGAGGCTGGTCCCTGCACCGTCGTGCAGAAGAAGACCGTCGAGAGCGATGGCTACCAGGCTGTTCAGCTGGGCTTCGGCGAGGTTTCCGCCAAGAAGGTCAACAAGGCAGCTGCAGGCCACTTCAAGAAGGCAAACGTTGCCCCCAAGAAGACCCTGCGCGAGTTCCGTCTGGAAGATGTTTCCGCAATGAACGTTGGCGACGTGCTGAAGGCTGATGTCTTCGCAGAGGGCGACAAGGTGGACGTTGTGGGCGTTTCCAAGGGCAAGGGCTACCAGGGCGTTATCAAGCGCTACGGTCAGCACCGTCTGCGTGAGAGCCACGGCACCGGTCCTGTTGCTCGTCATGCAGGTTCTAACGGTTCCACTTCTACCCCTGCTCGCGTGTTCCCCGGCAAGCGCCTGCCCGGCCACATGGGCTTTGTGCGCGTCACCGTGCAGAACCTGACTGTTGTCAAGGTTGACACCGAGAACAATCTGATCGCTGTCAAGGGTGCGGTCCCCGGTTCCAAGGGCACCATCATCACTCTGGCCAACAGCGTGAAGGCGTAAGGAGGAAAGCTACAATGGCAAAGTTTAACGTAGTCGATATGAACGGTCAGCATGTTAGCGAGATCGAGCTTTCCGACGCCGTGTTCGGTATCACCCCGAACGAGAAGGCTGTCCACATTGCTGTGGTGAACTTCCTGGCCAACCAGCGTCAGGGCACCCAGAACACCAAGATCCGCATGGAAGTTTCCGGCGGCGGCAAGAAGCCCTGGCGTCAGAAGGGCACCGGCCACGCTCGTCAGGGTTCCATCCGTGCACCGCAGTGGACTCACGGCGGCGTCGCTCTGGGCCCCAAGCCCCGCAGCTACAACTACCACATCAACAACAAGGTCAAGCGCCTGGCTCTGCTGAGCGTGTTGTCCGACAAGGCTGCCAATGGCAACATGGTCGTTGTTGACAAGTTCGCTTGCGATGAGTACAAGACCAAGACCGTGGTTGCAATGCTGAACGCTGTTGGTGCCGGCAAGAAGAACCTGCTGGTCAACGAGACTGTCGATGCAAAGTTCGTCAAGAGCGCTGGCAACATTGCCGGTGTGAAGACCACCTTCGCAGGCAGCGTGAACACCTACGATGTGCTGAATGCCGACAAGCTGATCATCAGCGTCGACGCAGCTAAGAAGCTCGAGGAGGTGCTTGGCTAATGAAAACCGCACATGATATCATCCTGAAGCCGGTCATTACCGAGAACTCCATGGCTGGCATCGCTGACAAGAAGTACACCTTCAAGGTCGCTACCGATGCTACCAAGGTCGAGATCGCTCAGGCCGTTGAGGTCCTGTTCCCGGGCGCTAAGGTCGCAAAGGTCAACACCATCTCTGTGCGCGGTCGTTTCCGCCGCCAGGGCATGCACGCCGGTTACACCGCTGCATCCAAGAAGGCTATCGTGACCCTGACCAAGGACTCCAAGGAAATCGAGTTCTTCAACAGCATGGTCTAAGCCGAACCCGCCGAGGGTTCCTCTATGGGGATATGACCCCGATAATAATTCATAAGATAAACAAAGGAGAATAGCACTATGGCTATCAAGAAGTATGGCCCCACTACTCCGGGCCGCCGCGGCATGACCGTCACGGATTACAGCGTCCTGTCTAAGGTCGCTCCCGAGCGCAGCCTGCTGGAGCCCATGAAGAAGCACAGCGGCCGCAACAACACCGGTCGCATCACCGTCCGTCATCAGGGCGGCGGCAACCGCACCAAGTATCGTGTCATCGACTTCAAGCGTCAGAAGACCGATATGCCCGCTACCGTCAAGACTCTCGAGTACGATCCGAACCGCAGCGCATTCATCGCTCTGGTCGAGTACACCGATGGCGTCAAGAGCTACATCATTGCTCCCGATGGCCTGAAGGTGGGCGATGTGGTCATCAGCAGCAAGTCTGCCGACATCAAGCCCGGCAACTGCCTGCCCTTCGAGAACATCCCCGTCGGTACCATCATCCACAACATCGAGCTGTATCCCGGCCGCGGCGCTCAGCTGGTTCGTTCCGCTGGCAACATGGCTCAGCTGATGGCTAAGGAGAATGGCTACGCTCTGGTTCGTCTGCCCTCCGGTGAGATGCGCAACGTGCCCGTGAACTGCACCGCAGTCATCGGTCAGGTTTCCAACATCGACCACGAGAACGTCAACCTGGGCAAGGCTGGCCGCAAGCGCCACATGGGCGTCCGTCCCGGCAGCCGTGGTACCGTCATGAACCCCTGCGACCATCCCCACGGTGGTGGCGAGGGCCGCGCACCTGTTGGTCACTCCGGTCCTATGACTCCCTGGGGCAAGCCCGCTCTGGGTCTCAAGACTCGCAAGCATCATAAGCGCTCCGATAAGCTGATCGTGAAGCGTGCAGGTAAGTAAGAGAGGAGTTTAAGACAATGGGTAGAAGCATTAAAAAGGACCTTTCGTCCAGGCTGCTCTTATGAAGCACGTTGAAGCGATGAACGCTTCCGGCAAGAAGCAGGTCATCAAGACCTGGAGCCGCGCCTCCACGATCTTCCCCGAATTCGTTGGTCACACCTTTGCCGTCCACGACGGCCGCAAGCATGTGCCTGTGTATGTGACTGAGGACATGGTTGGCCACAAGCTGGGTGAGTTCGTTCCCACCCGTACCTTCAAGGGCCACACTGGTAATTCTAAGTAATAGAGGGAGGAACACAACATGGAAGCTCGGGCAATTCTTCGTTATGCCCGCATTAGTCCTCGTAAGGTGTCTATCGTTATGGACCTGATCCGTAACAAGCCCCTGGACGAAGCGCTGGCAATCCTGCAGTACACCCCGAAGGCAGCTTGTGAGCCCCTTCTGAAGCTGGTGAAGTCTGCAGCCGCTAATGCGGAAAACAACTTCAATATGGACAAGAACAACCTCTACGTCGCCGAGTGCTACGTCTGCCCCGGCCCGACGCTGAAGCGCATGATGCCTCGTGCACAGGGCCGCGGCTACCGCATCCTGAAGCGCACCAGCCACATGACCGATTGTTCTGAAAGAGAAAGAGTAAGGAGGGAAAACAATGGGCCAGAAAGTAAATCCGCACGGCATTCGTGTCGGCGTTATTAAAGACTGGGACAGCCGCTGGTTTGCCTCCAAGAAGGATTTCAGCGATAACCTCGTCGAGGACCACAAGATCCGCACTGAGCTGAAGGCTCAGCTGAAGGATGCTGGTGTGCCCAAGATCGAGATCGAGCGTACTGTGGACCCGTCCACTTCCGCTCCTCGCGTAACTGTCAACATCTACTGCGCTAAGCCCGGCATGGTCATCGGCAAGGGCGGCGAAGAGCGCGTTGCTCTGCAGAACAAGCTGACCAAAGAGTATGGCAAGACTGTCATCGTCAACGTCATTGAGGTCAAGAGCGCTGCTACCAACGCTCAGCTGGTTGCTGAGGATATCGCTCGTCAGCTGGAGAACCGCGTGACCTTCCGCCGTGCCATGAAGCAGTGCATGCGCAATGCCATGAGCCCCCGCGATCGCGCTACCGTTCCCCGCAAAGGGCATCAAGGCAATGTGCTCCGGCCGTCTGGGCGGCGCTGATATCGCTCGTACCGAGAGCTATCACGAGGGCACCATCCCCCTGCAGACCCTGCGTGCTGACATTGACTACGGCTTTGCAGAGGCTGCTACCACCTACGGCCGCATCGGCGTCAAGGTGTGGGTCTACAAGGGCGAAGTCCTGAAGAGCGCTAAGACCGCTCAGAAGAAGGAAGGAGGCAACAAGTAATGTTACTGCCTAAGCGTGTTAAGTACCGCCGCGTCCAGCGCGGCCGCATGACCGGTAAGGCTACCCGCGGCAACGTGGTGTGCCAGGGCCAGTACGGCCTTGTTGCTCTGGAGCCGGCATGGATCTCTTCCACCCAGATCGAGGCTGCTCGTGTTGCCATGACTCGTTACATCAAGCGTGGCGGCAAGGTGTGGATCAAGATCTTCCCCCGATAAGCCCCAGTGACTGAAAAAAGCCCGCTGAGACCCGCATGGGTTCCGGTAAAGGCTCTCCCGAATACTGGGTCGCTGTTGTGAAGCCGGGCCGCGTTCTGTTCGAGCTGGCAGATGTCGATGAGGCAACTGCTCGTGAGGCACTGCGCCTGGCTATGCACAAGCTGCCCATCAAGTGCAAATTTGTTGTCCGTGAGGACTCCGTGAAGGAGGATGGCACCAATGAAGGCTAATGAACTCCGCGAAATGCAGACCGCAGAGCTGACCAGCAAGCTGGCAGACCTGAAGGCCGAGCTGTTTAACCTGCGCTTCCAGCATGCCATCAACCAGCTGGAGAACCCCGGCCGCATCGAAGCAGTCAAGAAGGACATCGCCCGCGTGATGACCGTTCTGGCTGAGAAGCAGTAAGGAGGTTAAACGATGGAAGAACGTAATCTGAGAAAGACCCGCGTCGGCGTCGTCGTGTCCGACAAGATGGATAAGACCATCGTGGTTGCCGTTAAGGATAGCGTGCAGCACCCCCTGTACAAGAAGATCCTGAAGCGTACCGCCAAGTTCAAGGCTCGTGATGAGCAGAACGAGTGCGGCATCGGTGACCGTGTTGAGATCATGGAGTGCCGCCCCCTGTCCAAGGATGTGCGCTGGCGCCTGGTCCGTATCGTTGAGAAGGCAAAGTAATTTGCCCGCTGCTTTGAACAGTTTGAAAGGAGATATCTGATATGGTTCAGATGCAAACTTATCTCAAAGTTGCCGACAACACCGGTGCCAAGGAGCTGATGTGCTTCCGCGTGCTGGGCGGCACCCGCAAGAGATACGCAAACATTGGTGACGTCGTGGTCTGCTCTGTCAAGAAGGCAGCCCCCGGCGGCTCCGTTAAGAAGGGCGACGTCGTCAAGGCTGTCATCGTGCGCAGCAAGCATGGCGTCCGCCGCGACGACGGCTCCTACATCCGTTTCGATGAGAACGCCGCCGTTATCGTCATGGCCGACAAGAGCCCCAAGGGTACCCGTATCTTTGGACCCGTTGCTCGCGAGCTGCGTGATGCCGGCTACACCAAGATCCTGAGCCTGGCTCCGGAATCGCTGTAAGGAGGTTTTAAAAATGAATAATCTTCATGTTAAAATCCGGCGACAACGTTATGATCATCAGCGGCAAGGACAAGGGCCACACTGGTAAGGTCCTGCAGGTCAGCCCCTCTGAGAACAAGGTCATCGTTGAGGGCCAGAACATGGTTACCAAGCACGTCAAGCCTCGTCGTCAGGGCGAGCAGGGCGGCATCGTCAAGGCTGAGGGTGCTATGTACGCATCCAAGGTCATGCCCATCTGCCCCAAGTGCGGCAAGGCCGTGCGTGTGGGCCACGTCGAGAAGGACGGCAAGATGGTTCGCGTCTGCAAGAAGTGCGGCGCTGAGCTGTAAGAAAGGAGTAAGGAACAATGGCTCGTTTGAAAGAACAGTATGTCAATGAAATTGCTCCTGCTCTGAACTCCAAGTTCGGTTACAAGAGCGTTATGCAGATCCCAAGCTGGACAAGGTCGTCATCAATGTTGCCTGCGGCGAAGCCAAGGACAACGAGAAGATCCTGGAAGCTGTCATGAAGGATCTGGGCCAGATCACTGGCCAGAAGGCAGTTGTGTGCCGTGCCAAGAAGAGCGTTGCTAACTTCAAGCTGCGCCAGGGCACTCCCATCGGCTGCAAGGTCACCCTGCGCGGTGAGCGTATGTATGAGTTCGTCGATCGCTTCTTCAACATCGCACTGCCCCGTGTCCGCGACTTCCGCGGCATCAACGGCAACGGTTTTGACGGCCGCGGCAACTTTGCATGCGGCATCAAGGAGCAGATCATCTTCCCCGAGATCGACTTCGAGAAGGTCGATGCAGTCCGCGGCATGGATGTCTGCTTTGTCACCACTGCCAAGACTGACGAAGAGGGCAAGGAGCTGCTGAAGGCTCTGGGCGCTCCGTTCGCAGAGAACAACTAAGGGAGGAGATTTCTACAATGGCTAAACTGTCTATGAAGCTGAAGCAGTCTCGTCCTGCTAAGTTCTCTACCCGTGCATACACCCGCTGCCGCATCTGCGGCCGTCCCCACTCCGTGCTGCGCAAGTACGGCGTGTGCCGTGTGTGCTTCCGTGAGCTGGCCTACAAGGGCGAGATCCCGGGCGTGAAGAAGGCTTCCTGGTAATCAAGCCAGAGGGCCGGATAATTTGTCGGATATCCGCCCGGGGCAACGATGTTTCGGGGCGGTATCATTATAAAACAAACGAGAGCTAATCTAAGGAGGTTAGTGGCAAATGCAGATTACTGATCCTATCGCGGACCTGCTGACTCGCATCCGCAACGCTAGCACTGCCAAACACCCTTCTGTGGAGATCCCCGCTTCCAACATGAAGAAGGCTATCTGCCAGATTCTGGTTGACGAGGGCTACATCAAGGGCATGCAGGTCAAGAACGACACCGTTCAGGGCACCATCGTTGTCACCCTGAAGTATCAGGCTAACGGCGAGCCCGTTATCGCTGGTCTGCGCCGCGTGTCCAAGCCCGGCCTGCGCATCTACACCAACTGCGAGGATATGCCCAAGGTCATGAAGGGCCTCGGGCACCGCAATCATTTCCACCTCTAAGGGCATCATGACTGATAAGGCTGCACGTGCTGCACACGTCGGCGGCGAAGTCCTGGCCTACGTGTGGTAAGAAAGGGGTAAAAGACAATGTCGAGAATTGGAAGAAAACCCATCGTCATTCCTGCCGGCGTTACTGTCACTGTCGATGAGGCAGCACATCACGTCGCCGTCAAGGGCCCCAAGGGCAGCCTGAATTCCAACTATCATCCCCTGATGACCGTCAAGGTCGAGGGCAATGAAGTTCTGGTTACCCGCCCCAATGACGAACCCCAGGCCCGCAGCCTGCACGGCCTGACCCGTACCAACATCGCCAACATGGTGAACGGTGTTGTGAACGGCTACGAGAAGAAGCTGGAGATCGTGGGCGTCGGCCTGCGCTGCCAGAAGCAGGGCTCCAACCTGGTCATGAACCTGGGCTTCTCTCATCAGGTGAACATTCCTGATACTGAGGACTGCACCATCGTGTGGCAGGATCCCAACCACTTCACCGTTACCGGTATTGACAAGCAGAAGGTCGGCCAGTATGCTGCCGAGATCCGCGCCAAGAAGCCGCCCGAGCCTTACAAGGGCAAGGGCATCCGCTACGAGGGCGAGGTTGTCAAGCACAAAGAAGGCAAGGCCGGCAAGGGCAAGAAATAAGGTAAGGAGTGAAAGACAATGGTTAAGCAGATCGACAAGAACGAAGCTCGTCTTCGTCGTCATCGCCGCGTTCGTAACAAGATCAGCGGCACCGCAGCACGTCCTCGCCTGGATGTTTTCCGCTCCGCCAAGCACATTTACGCTCAGATCATCGATGATGAGCAGGGCGTGACTCTGGTGTCGGCTTCTACTATGGACAAGGACTTCAACGGCAACGGCGGCAACGTCGAGGCCGCTGCTGAGATCGGCAAGAAGATCGCAGCAAAGGCTCTGGAAAAGGGCATCACCGAGGTCGTGTTCGACCGTGGTGGCTACGTTTATCATGGCCGTGTTAAGGCCCTGGCTGATGGCGCCCGTGAGGGCGGCCTGAAGCTGTAATGAGAGGAGGAAACACATTATGGCTATGAGAAACCGTGAAGACGACGGCATGATCACCAAGGTTGTCTCCATCAACCGCGTTTCCAAGACTGTCAAGGGCGGCCGCATCATGAAGTTTGCCGCTCTGGTTGTCGTGGGCGACGGCAAGGGCACCATTGGTTACGGCATCGGCAAGTCCGGCGAAGTGCCTGAGGCAATCCGCAAGGGCGAAGCTGCTGCTAAGAAGAACATGCACAAGGTTGCCTGAAGGGCACCACATCCCCCACGAGATCGTCGGCAAGTACGGCGCAGGCGCCGTTCTGCTCAAGCCGGCTGCACCCGGTACCGGTATGATCGCCGGCGGCCCTGTGCGTGCCGTCATTGAGGCTGCTGGCATCAAGGACATCCGTGCGAAGTCTATGCGTTCCAACAACCCCATCAACGTTGTTTCTGCTACCTTCGCAGGTCTGTGCGGCCTGGTCAGCGCTGAGTCTGTCGCTGAGAAGCGCGGCAAGACCGTGAAAGAAATTCTGGGTTAAGGAGGTAACAAACCATGGCAGATAAGATGCTCAAGATCGAGCTGAAGAAGAGCCTGATTGGCCGCGGCGCTAAGCAGATCGCTACCGCTGAGGCACTGGGCCTGAAGAAGCCGGGCGACGTTACCGTTCAGCCTGACAATGCCGCTACGCAGGGCAAGATCGCAAAGATCGGCTTTATGCTCAGCGTCACCGAAGCCTAATAGCAGGGGGTATACGCATAATGAAACTTCATGAATTGCACGCGATTCCCGGCGCAAACAAGGCTGTGACCCGCAAGGGCCGCGGCATTGGCTCCGGCAATGGCAAGACTGCCGGCTTCGGCAGCAAGGGCCAGAAGGCCCGTTCCGGCGTGAAGCACGCTGGTTTCGAGGGCGGCCAGATGCCTCTGGCACGCCGCCTGCCCAAGGTTGGCTTTAACAACATCTTTGCTACCCAGTACGCCATCGTCAACGTGGCTGATCTGGAAGCTGCTTTCAATGCCGGCGATGTCGTCGATACCGAGGCTCTGAAGGCAAAGGGTCTGGTCAAGAAGACTCTGGACGGCGTTAAGGTTCTGGGCAACGGCGAGCTGACCAAGGCTCTGACCGTGAAGGCCGCAGCCTATTCCGCTTCTGCCAAAGAGAAAATCGAGAAGGCAGGCGGAAAGGCTGAGGTGATGTAAGGTGTTCCAGACATTCCGTAACGCATGGAAGATCCCCGAGCTTAAAAATCGTCTCCTGTTCACGCTGGCGATCCTCGTGGTGTACCGTCTGGGCTGTGCCATCCCCGTTCCGTTCGTTTCCGGCTCTGCGCTGACGCAGATGTTCGCAAACGGCGACATGCTCTCCTATCTGAACATGATGAGCGGTGGTGCTCTGGCCCGTTGCACGCTCTTCGCGTTAGGTGTGACACCCTATATCAACGCCTCCATTATTGTGCAGCTGCTCACCGTGGCAATTCCCGCGCTGGAAAATCTGGCAAAGGAAGCCGACGGCCAGCAGAAGCTGCAGCAGATCAACCGGTACGCAGGTGCTGTGGTCGCTTTGATCATGAGCATCGGCTACTACTTCGTGATCCGCAATATGGGCGCACTGAAGTACGTTTCCGGCGGTGCCGGCATCTTTGCCGCCATCGTCATCATCGCAACCTTTGTGGCTGGCGCACAGCTGATCACATGGTGCGGTGAGCAGATCGATGACAAGGGCATCGGCAACGGTGTCTCGCTCATCATCTTTGCTTCGATCGTCTCCAACTGGTCTTCGCTGTACACCTCTGTCAAGGGTCTGCTGACTCAGGCAGCGTCCGGCAAGCCTCAGTACTACTTCTTCCTGCCGCTGCTGATCGTGCTGGCACTGGTGGCTGTGGTCTTCGTGGTCGTCATGACCAACGCAGAGCGCCGCATCACCATTCAGTACGCAAAGCGCGTGGTAGGCCGCAAGCAGATGGGCGGTCAGAACAGCTATCTGCCCCTGAAGCTGAACATGAGCGGCGTTATGCCCATCATCTTCGCTTCGGCTCTGGTGTCCATCCCGGGCACCATCGGCAGCTTCCTGCAGATCGACCAGCAGGCACACCCGGTGTGGTATGCATTCTTCCACACCTTCAACTACACCTCCTGGCTGTATGTTGTGATCTACCTGCTGCTGATTCTGGCATTCAACTACTTCTATGTGGCCATCCAGTACAACCCCGTTGAGATCGCCAACAATCTGCGCCGCAACAACGGCTCGATCCCCGGCTTCCGTCCCGGCAAGCCGACCAGCGATTTCATCACCCGCACCCTGAACAAGATCACCCTCATCGGTGCCATCTTCCTGGCTGCGGTGGCTGTGCTGCCGATCATTCTGGGCAACCTGACCGGTATGAGCATCCAGCTGGGCGGTACCAGCCTGCTGATCGTGGTCGGTGTGGCACTTGATACCACCCGCAGTCTCGACAGCTTCATGACGATGCGCAACCACAAGGGTTTCCTTGGTTGATCCACAATAATTAAGATGTGAGAAAGCACTGGAAAGGAGAGTACGCTCGAACTTTTCAGTGCTTTTTTACTTTTTTGGAGTTTACATCCTCTAACAAAGGAAAGGAATGATCCTATGAATCTGATCCTGTTGGGCGCACCTGGTGCTGGTAAGGGCACTCAGGCCGAGATCATCTGCGCCAAGCTGAACATCCCCTCCATCAGCACCGGCAACATTCTGCGCGCTGCTGTCAAGGAAGGCACCGAGATGGGCCTGAAGGCAAAGAGCTTTATGGACGCTGGCGCTCTGGTGCCCGATGAGGTCATCATCGGCATCCTGAAAGAGCGTCTGGCTCAGCCGGACTGCGCAAACGGCTTTATCCTGGACGGTGTGCCCCGCACCATCGCTCAGGCCGAGGCCATCGAGACCATGGGCATCCGCATCGACAAGGTGCTGGAGCTGCAGGTCGAGGACAATGTGATCGTTGACCGCATGAGCGGCCGCCGCGTCTGCGAGAAGTGCGGCGCAAGCTACCACATCGTCAACAAGAAGAGCAAGGTCGAGGGTGTATGCGACCTGTGCGGCGGCAAGACCGTCATCCGCAAGGACGACCAGCCTGCCACCGTGCTGGATCGTCTGAAAGCATATCATGAGCAGACCGAGCCGCTGGTGGAGTTCTACCGTACCCGCGGCAAGCTGGTAGAGATCAAGTTCTGCCCCTCCATCGAGGAGACCACGGCTGAAGTCATGAAAGCTTTGGAGGCATAATCGTGATTCAGATCAAAAATGCGAAAGAGCTGGACGGCATGCGCAAGGCAAATGCCCTGAGCGCAGCTGCCCTGAAGTACGGCGGTGAGCATATCGAAGCAGGTATGACCACATGGGAATTGGATAAGCTGATCTACGACTTCATCGTGAAGCACGGCGGCACCCCCAAATTTCAAGGGTCTGTATGGCTTTCCGGGCACGGCCTGCATCAGCCTGAACGATACCATCATCCATGGTATCCCTTCGCATGACATCGTCATTCGTCCCGGTGATATCGTCAGCATCGACACCGGCGCAAAGATCGATGGCTTCAACGGCGACAATGCCTGCACCTATGCGGTGGGTAAGGTCGATCTGGAAGCACAGCGCCTGCTGGATGTGACCAAGGCTGCTCTGTATAAGGGCATCGAGCAGGCTGTGGCCGGCAACCGCATCGGCGACATTGGCTATGCCGTGCAGAGCTACTGCGAGGATGCCGGTTTCTCGGTCGTCCGCGAGTTCGTGGGCCACGGCCACCGGCCGTGAGCTGCACGAGGACCCGGAAGTGCCCAACTACGGCCATCAGGGCCGCGGCCCGCGCCTTGTGCCCGGCATGACCATTGCCATTGAGCCCATGATCTGCCAGTACGACTGCAAGATCACCCAGTCCAAGGACGGCTGGACCGTCAAGACCAAGGACGGTGGTCTGGCTGCGCACTTTGAGCACTCCAATGCGATCCTGAAGGATCACACTGAGATCATGACCCGCTTCTGGGATGACCCGGATTTTGACCCGGAAAAGTTCAGCCTGAAGTAAGCTGATCCCTGAAATATGAGAAGCGCCGCCTGTGAAGAGCAGAAATGCTCCGCCGCAGGCGGCGTTTTTGCAGGGACAGACCTGCTGTTTGTGCAATTATGACAACTTTTGGTGAAAAAGTTTCATCTTTGCGGTGGAGAAAAATCCAAGACCGGGGAGAGAAAGGACAGCTTTTGAATTTCGAGAATTTTTTTCATCGGAAAATACGGAAAAAGCTCTTGCAAATTGACAACAAAAGGTGTATAATCTATAAATGGCTGTGGAAGCCAGATACTTCCTCGGCGGACAGGGATTTTCTGCCCGTTTTGCGGATTTTGTGCCGCGAAAGATGAAGTATGTGGCGATCATCGCCGCCTGTCCGTCTGTGGACCGGCACTGGAACTGAAGAACGCTGAAGCGGCAAGCTGCGGTCAAACGGGCGCAGGCACGTGAAAACCGCGGCGCTTTCAGGGTTCCAAGGCAAAGGCACCGGTTCAGGTTCAACGACAAACTGAGCAGATCCAATGAGGAGGCAAATAGCTTGTCTAAGGAAGACGTTATCGAGATCGAAGGCATTGTGCGTGAAGCCATGCCCAACGCCATCTTTAAGGTGGAAATGTTGAGCGAGGATAAGAACACCGGGAAGCTCACTCCCAGCGGTCACATCCTCTTAGCGCACATCTCCGGCAAGCTGCGGACCAATTTCATCCGTATCCTGCCCGGGGACAAGGTTACCGTGGAAATGTCGCCCTATGATCTTTCTAAGGGCCGCATCACCTGGCGCTCCAAATAAGCACCAGGGTATCAACCAAAAGGAGGTTCAACATCATGAAGGTCAAGCCTTCCGTGAAACCCATCTGCGAAAAGTGCAAGGTCATCCGCCGCAAAGGCCGCGTGATGGTCATCTGCCAGAACCCCAAGCATAAGCAGCGCCAGGGCTAATTCGGGCGCCTGGGGGTCAAGTGCGTAGAGTCCCGGCGCAGACCCCGACACTGACATGGGATGATTTTTGGAGGAAACTACTATGGCACGTATTGCCGGCGTTGACCTGCCCCGCGAGAAGCGCGTTCAGGTGGGTCTCACCTACGTTTATGGTATCGGCCAGACCACTGCTAACAAGATCCTGGAAGCAACTGGCATCAACCCCGATACCCGCGTCAAGGACCTGACTCTGGAAGAAGAGGCTAAGATCCGTGACTACATCGATCAGGCTAACATCATCGTTGAAGGCGACCTGCGCCGCAACGTTGCTCTGGACATCAAGCGCCTGGTTGAGATCCAGTCCTTCCGTGGCACCCGCCATCGCAAGAATCTGCCCTGCCGCGGCCAGCGTACCAAGACCAATGCACGTACCTGCAAGGGTCCCAAGCGCACTGTCGCTAACAAGAAGAAGTAAGGAGGATTTGAGAAATGGCAAGTGCTAATAATGCCAAGAAGGGCGCTAATGTCCGCATGAAGCGCAAAGAGCGCAAGAACATTGCTGCTGGTCAGGCTCATATCCAGTCTACCTTCAACAATACTGTTGTCACCATCACCGACCTGCAGGGTAATGCAGTGTCTTGGTGCTCCTCCGGCTCCCTGAACTTCCGCGGCAGCCGTAAGAGCACTCCGTTCGCAGCCCAGTCTGCTGCTGAGACCGCAGCCAAGGTTGCTATCGAGCATGGCATGAAGACCGTTGAGGTCTACGTCAAGGGCCCCGGCGCTGGCCGTGAGTCCGCTATTCGTGCGCTGCAGGCTACCGGCCTGGAAGTCACCCTGATCAAGGACGTGACTCCCATCCCCCACAATGGCTGCCGTCCCCCGAAGCGCCGTCGTGTCTGATCGAAGGAGGAAATTGAATTATGGCAAAGAATACGCAGCCTATCGCAAAGCGTTGCAAGGCCCTGGGCATTTCTCCTGCGGTCATGGGCTATGCAAAGAAGAATACCACCCGCAACTCCAATGGCAACATGCGCAAGAAGCAGTCTGAGTACGCATCTCAGCTGAAGGAGAAGCAGAAGGTCAAGTTTATCTACGGCGTTCTGGAAAAGCAGTTCCACAATGCTTACCTGCGTGCTGAGGCCCGCCCCGGCAAGACCGGTGAGAACCTGCTGCAGATCATGGAGTGCCGTCTGGACAACGTCGTGTTCCGTCTGGGCTTTGCTCAGACCCGCCGCGACGCTCGTCAGCTGGTGTCCCACGCTCACTTCACCGTCAACGGCAAGAAGGTCAACATTCCTTCTTACCAGGTGAAGGCTGGCGACGTGATCGAAGTGCGCGAGTCCAGCCGCAGCTCTGCAAAGTTTGCAAAGCTGACCGGCCCCGAGGCTCCCGTTGTTGCTCTGCCCGCATGGCTGAACCGTGAGACCCGGTTCTCTGAAGGGTGTTGTCGCAAAGCTGCCCGAGCGCAGCGATATCGACTACGAAGTCGCAGAGCACCTCATCGTCGAGCTGTACTCCAAGTAATCCATTAAGAAGGCTGGGCCTTCCCCGTGGACGGCTCACTTTCGCATTCTTTTCTTTGAAAGAATTTAATAATGGGCCGGCGGCAGCGCCGGTTTGACAAGGAGGGCATAGATATGATGGAGATTGAACGTCCCAAAATCGAAACGGCAAGCCTGTCCCCGGACGGCCGCTACGGCAAATTCGTGGCAGAACCGCTGGAGCGTGGCTTTGGCATCACACTGGGCAATAGCCTGCGTCGTGTGCTTCTTTCCTCTCTGCCCGGTGTCGCCGTGACCAGCGTCAAGATTGATGGCGTGGTTCACGAGTTCTCCACCATTGAGGGCGTCAAGGAAGACGTTACCGAAATTGTCCTGAACCTGAAGGGTATTGCTGCAAAGCTGTACACCGATGGTCCGAAGACAGTGCGTGTTGAGGCAGTCGGCCCCTGTGAGGTCACCGCTGACAACATCAAGCAGGGCGACGACATCGAAATTCTGAACCCTGAGTGGCACATCGCAACCCTGGGCGAGGGCGGCAAGCTCGTCATGGAGCTGACCTTCGATAAGGGCCGCGGCTATGTGCCCGCAGAGCGCAACAAACAGGCTATCATCGAGAAGAACGATATCAACACTCTTCCCGTTGACAGCATTTACACCCCTGTGCTCAAGGTGAACTACAACGTCGAGAGCACCCGTGTTGGCCAGGCGATCGATTATGACAAGCTGACCATTGAGGTTTGGACCGATGGCACGATCAATGCGCAGGAAGCCGTTTCTCTGGCTGCCCGTGTGCTGACCGAGCACCTGAACCTGTTCGTCAACCTGTCCGATGAGGCAGCCGGCGCTGAGATCATGGTGGAGAAGACCAACGACGACAAGGAAAAGGCTCTGGAAATGACCATTGAAGAGCTGGATCTGAGCGTGCGTTCCTTCAACTGCCTGAAGCGCGCAGGCATCAACACGGTGGAAGATCTGGTCAGCAAGAGCGAGGACGAGATGATGAAGGTCCGCAACCTCGGTCGCAAGAGCCTGGAAGAGGTCATGGCAAAGCTGGATTCTCTGGGCTTCAAGCTGAACACGGATGACGATAACTAAAAATAATTAAGGAGTGAAACGGGATGCCCGGTACCAGAAAGCTCGGTAGAACCAGCGACAGCCGCAACGCTATGATGCGCGCTATGGTTACCTACCTGTTAGAGAATGGCAAGATTGAGACCACTGTCACTCGCGCTAAGGACGTTCGTTCCATGGCCGAGAAGATGATCAGCCTTGGCAAGGCAAGCGACCTGCACACCAAGCGTCAGGTTTATGCCTACATCACCAAGGAAGATGTTGCAAAGAAGCTGTTTGATGAGATCAGCCCCAAGTACGCTGACCGCAACGGCGGCTACACCCGCATCATCAAGATCGGCGCTCGCCGCGGCGACGCTGCTGAGATGGCAGTTCTGGAGCTCGTCTGATCTGCTCTGACTGTTTGATACAGTGTTCAAAAGCCCTTTCCCAGCAATGGGAGAGGGCTTTTTTTTGCGCAGCATTTTCATTGCTTCTGAGTGTTCCCGGGAATAGCAGGCAAAACCGCAAACATTTCAACAAGTCCACTAAAAACTCGAACCTATTTTCTAGCAAAATGCCTCTTGATATGTTGTATGGGGGGGGGGTAAACTTGAAGAGCAGACGGTGCCTTTTGGGGTGGGTGCCTGCAAAAATAACAAACGAAAAGAGGAAGAGAACATGAGAAAAAAGAGTACGAGACTTCTCAGTGCAGCACTTGCGGTGTGCATGATGCTGTCGGTTCTGCCGGTGGGCGCGTTTGCGGCGGAGCCGGGGGCGGCAGAACCGGAAAATGGCGTGAGTGCGCAGGAAGAGACGGAACCCTACCACTTGAATGGCGGGGAGACTGTTAATGATACATTTGTAGCAGCGCATGGCGATGTGTATGAACTGAGCGGACCCTATACAAAGAGTATCACGGTCGATACGACAAAAATGTTACGCTGAACATTGTTGGTAATGTGGATGTCAATATGAGGTCTGCACTGCTGAATGTGAAGGATGCCCGCGATTTGAAGATCAATGCAGGGCAGTATGATGTCGTTGCAAATGTGAAAAATACAGATGCCGCCGCTTTTATGAATTTGAATGCCTCGAATGCAACGGTGGTTGTTCAGAACGGACGTTATCTGGATGGTGAACAACGTCTATCGTTTTTTTACCGTTGTCGCGGGAACACTTGAACTGAATAACGTGTATATTGCCGCGGAAGAAACGTCTTTCCCGATTTTGAATGGCAGTGTAGTTCATATCAATGGCGGTGAATTAACTGCAGATGGGTATTACATAGTATACAATGCACCATGGCCTTGGGCTGGAATTGATAGGGCAGGAACTGTTATTATAGACGGTGCAAAAATAAAAAAATGGATTCGTCGGTAGTGAAAACGGAAGTGTTGAAATTAAGAACAGTACTTTGGAAAATAATGACGGATATTGTGTTTCAGTTGAGGGAGGAACGATTACCCTTGACAATGTAAACGTATCCGCGAAGGGTGAAGAAAGTCACAACAGCAGAGTTTTGGATTTATGTGGAAAACTTTATGATGATACGGCGAAAGAGATACGGATCACAAACGGAGGAACTTATGAAGCACTTGCGAGCGGAATGACTGTGGTTTTTGGCGGAGGTCTGAATGCAGATGTTACGCTGGATAATATTACGATTAAAAACGGTAAATACGGTGTTAACTGTCTGGTAGATAAGAAACACGAACTGGTCATAAAGAATGTGACCTTTGAGGGCAACGATACAGATATATATTTGTCTAGTGGGGAAGATAGTGAGGAGTTTGGAAATCCGTATGTAACGATTGACCCTACCTTTACGAGCGAGGCAAAAATTGAGGTGCAAAATCCCTACGAAGGCAGACGAATCACGACATACACGAATGGAAAGGCATACCAGAAAAACCTGAAGCTGACCAGTGCGAACTCGGGCTATGTTATCGGTTACAAAAATGATTATAGAGGAGAGTATCGTTACCTGACCCGTGGCTATTATGTGGATTCTGAGAAGGCTGTAGCCACCGCAGAAATAAACGGCGAGCTGAATCAGCTGGACAGTACAAAGCTGATTGCAAAAGATACGGAAGTAACGCTGAAAGCAGCGGATACAGCACCTGAGGGCAAGGAGTTCAAAGGCTGGAAACTGTATAAAGTCGTAAATGGTACTGAGACTGAAATCACGGACAAAACAGAGCTTTCAACGCTGCTGAAGAATGGCACCGAAACCACTGCGACCCTGACCATGCCCGCTTATAATGTTAAGGCGGAACCGTATTATAGCGATATTCCGTATAACATCACACCTGTAAACTGCACTGTGGATAAGACCGAAGCTGCTAAGGGCGATACTGTAACAGCAACGCGCAGGGAGCCGGAAGCCAACGAGCGCTTTACCGGCTGGACGGTGAAGGTGAATGGTGTTGAGCAAGACACGGACACCTTCCTGAAACCGGACGCGGACGACCCCACCAAAGTGAGCTTTGTCATGCCGGATGCTGATGTAGAGGTGACGGCAAACTTCAAGGGGATTCCCACGCTGAACATCGGCGACCATGTGACTGCGAACATTGACGGCAGCGATGCGTCCGTACCGAGCGGCAGCGCTGTGCCGGTGGGTGAAACCGTGCACCTGACAGCCATTGCGCCGGAGGGACAGCACTTCACCGGCTGGACGGTGAAGGTAGGCAGTGAGGAACAGAAAGCAGACACCTTCCTGAAGACCCCGGACGAGAACGACCCCACCAAGGTGACCTTTACCATGCCGAATGCTGATGTAGAGGTGACGGCAACCTTCGCGGGTGATTCCAATCCGGAGGAGCCTGTTGACCCGGTTGGACCCAGCGATACCGACAACGTTCAGGGCGCGATCTCTGCTGTGGTGATCGGTGCTGCCGCAGGTGCTATTATCTATGAAGCCGGCACCGGCATCTACCGCGTCATCAATATGCCCGGCATCCCCATGCCCTCCAACCGTATCGAGCTGGCCGAGCTGCTGTGGGAGCATGCCGGGAAGCCTGAGCCTGTAAGCACCGCCCTCTACAGCGACATCGACGAGGGCGATACCGACGCACAAAAGGCCGCCCGCTGGGCAGTGGAGCAGGATCTGATGAAGGACGATGCGGACAACAATAAATTCCACCCGGCTTCCCCGTCAGCAAGCTGCGCACCTGCCTGACCTGGAACGCCGCAAAAGAAAAAGGCTTGTTTGACAAGACCGAAGAATAAAAAATCAGGACCCCGAAGGGGCTGCTGCACCAAATGTGGTGCAGCAGCCCCTTTTCTCGTTTTCGGGTGTTGGAATTGCGCCCGGCCCGTGGTATACTGACAATAGCATGTTTTCGGCCTTTGGCCGGACAAGTTTTCCACACAGAGGAGGCGCAGCGGTTGAAACATCCGAATCATTTTGGCCGGTGGTTGGCTTGCGTGCTGCTGTGCCTGCTTCTGGCAGGCTGCAGCATGCCCGGTGAACAGGTGCAGGTGGAAGAGCTTCTGCGTGCGCCCAAGCTTTCCGGCGATTACGGCGATGTGCAGACTGCCCTGAACGACTGGCTGGGGGAGAGCGCACAGCTCAAATATCCCATGCAGGGCGACCTGCTTTCGCCTTTCCTGCTGCAGGATCTGGACGGTGACGGCAGGCAGGATGCCGCCGTGCTTTACACCACCGCCCAAAGCTCCAACGTGTGCATTGCCATCCTGCAGAAGGATGATGCCGACATCTGGCATGTGCGCCAGAACGTAGAGGGCCTTGCAGACACGGTAGAGTCGGTGGGGCTGGCCCAGCTGCAGCCCGGCGATGCCACCCAACTGGTGGTGGGTTATACAGCGGCACAGGGCGACCATTATCTGGCTGTGTATTCCTACACCGACGGCGTGCTTTCCACGATCCTGGAGCAGCAGTACCAGCAGTATCTGGTGGAGGATATCACCGGCGGCGGCAATCAGGATCTGATCCTGATGTCTACGCTGGAGGACGGCGGCGTGCAGATCGAACTGCTGACCGTGGATAAAGAGGGCAGCTTCCAGCAGGTGGCTGTTATGGGCCTTTCCGCCAATCGGTTCGCCGGCTGCGCCTCGGTGGCGGCGGGTGTGGGTGCGGACGGCAGGCATTATCTGGTGCTGGATGGCTGG
>ENA-OQCV01000122-OQCV01000122.1-human-gut-metagenome-genome-assembly--contig:-NODE-122-length-22174-cov-3.033338_pt1 | contig 22174 bp, 25 predicted proteins | sample MGYA00242766_ERZ504592 | MGnify/ENA primary metagenome ERZ504592 (study PRJEB26092, sample SAMD00036315) | human gut metagenome | host: Homo sapiens | study: EMG produced TPA metagenomics assembly of...
CTGCGAATCCGATTGCACAGGTCTAAAAGCCTCAGCGTAGCCCGCTACGCCTGCGTTTTTATACCAGCACACTCGAATCCGCATCCTACGCGATTGGTATAGTTATTTACGAAACGATGTACTAGTGGACTGCTATAGATTCATAATAATCAATATCTTCCAGTTCCCTGCCTGCTTCTATCTCATAAATCTGCGTATCATCCAGATGTTTCATGATTACTTTTTTACCGCCTTTATCCCCTTCCAGAGAAAGCAGCTCATTGTAATATTTCCTGTCAAAAATACATGGATTTCCCATTTTCCCCTGACAGGAAACACAGGCGATTCCTTTGGAAGTGTTTAAAAACACATGGATCAGTTCACAGATTGTCTCACTGGTAAGCCAGGGCTGATCAGACACAGTAAAAACGCACTGCATCTGCATCCAGGCTGGCATTCAGACCGATTTTTACAGAGGAAGAAATTCCATCTTCCGGATGGGGATTATACAAAACCTGTATTTCCTTTGTTTTCACTGCTTCTGCAATGGCATCATATTGAGTAATAACAATAATATTACAGATTATTTTTGCTGTAATATTATTTCTGTACAGGTTATTTAACTGAACAATATCTGAATTATTATCATTATTATTATCCTCTGTAATATCTGAATATTCCGAATAGATATTTTCTATTTTCTTCTTTGTATCATCCAGTTGTTCCAGCACATGTCGATACATAGGTATTCCGTCTATTTCATATAACAGTTTATTTGCCCCAAAACGGCGGCTGTTTCCAGCCGCCAGCATGATCATTGCAATTTTCAAAATAATTTATTCCTCCAAAAGGCTTCCGTAAGCCGCTACTGTATTCTTCCTTTCCAGTTCCTCAACAATGTGCTCTGCAGGTTCTTTCTCTCTGAGTATATCTGACTTGTTCAGATACACTCTGTATACTCTTTCTTCCACATCCTTAAAAAGTCCACAGATAGAAGTCGCAATCTTTACAATATCTTCTTCAGTGATCGGAGCTTCCAGACTTTTCCTGAGAAATTCCGAGGTACGTTCCATACGGTAAGCACTCTGACTGATTGGCTGCCCCAGACAGTCCAGCCCGATCACACTGATCACAATGTCCGCACATCTGGGGATTACAGGCTCCCATTTCTCCGGGACTTTTACCGGATGATGCTTTGCTCCGTCCGCTTCCACAAGCATTACATCGCATAATTCTCTCAGTTCTTCCAGTTTTTCATCTGTCAGAGACGCATATTTACCTGTGTCCTCCTCATATTCCGCAGCAATCACATATCTTTCTTTGTCCAGAAGTTCTTTTACCCTGACTGCATCTCCGCCCCTGGCAAACGGAAGTTCAGATTCTCCTGCCATATGGGTGGTCGTGGTAATGATCACTCTCTTTCCCTTATCGATCAGTTCATCTGTAAGACGGTAGATCAGGCTGGTTTTGCCGCCGCCGCCAACTACAGCGATCACAGGGTATTTTTCATAATCAATCTGCAGCAGTTCCAGAAAATCGATCTGGTGCTTCATATGGCATCACTCCTTCTGAAAGCAGGATTTCCAATACACTGCCGGCAATACAGCGGGCCTTGTCGGAAATCGTGAAACAGTTTTTCTTTTGTTCTTGCGCGGATCAATATCTGCAATTTTCATCCCCTTCGGCACTGTAAATCCATCTCTGATCATGCCACGCAAAACTCCTGTAAGAGAAGCCCTGACAGGTGTATCTCCGATCCAGGCAAGGACCTGATCCTTCTCCACGATATCTGCAATCTTTGAGATACAATGGATTTCCCCTGCAGCAGGAGCATGGAGCACGCGCTCTTTTCCAAATCCTCCAATGATACCCGGAACTCCTGTGTTTGGCATAGCAGCGCCTTTTGTGATGATCCTGGCAAGATTGTGGCCTCTCATAGTCTCCACTACATAATCCACATCCTCACCTGCCACAAATCCCGGTCCAAGACCAACGGTTAGATCTGCCATCTCTCTGGTGGTTCCAAGATTCTTTTTTCGCAAGAATTGCATCTATCAGTGCTGCAGGTCTGTATTTCTTAAGGACAGTTCCTTCTGTGTCTGCTATAAGAGGAATCTCCCCGGCTTTCCAGACTGCCTCGCATTCCTCTACACTGTCAACTTTTCTGCAGAGAACTCCTTCCACAGAAGACTGCCCGTCGTAAACAGCCTCGCAAAAAGAAACCATTCGCCTGATCGCAGTGGGTTTCTCACATTCCAGTACCAGAAGACGATAGCCGCATCGGTATAATCTGTGGATCGTACCGCTGGCCAGATCACCGCCACCTCTTATTATTACAACATTTTCCGGTTTATTGTCAGATTTTGGGACATTTGTGTATCTGTTTGTCATCTTACTGTCTTTCCTCTTCTTGTCTCATTTTCATCCATTACTTTTTCCACCGCATTTACAATGTTCTCATAACCTGTGCAGCGGCAGAGATTTCCTGCCATATGTTTCCGAATCGCATCTCTTGATAATTTCTCTCCATGTTCCAGTAAAACAGTGGCAGACATGATAAATCCGGGAGTGCAGAAACCGCACTGTATGGCACCTTCTTCGATAAATGCCTCCTGAATCCTGGTAAGTTCTCCGTTTTTCTCCAGACCTTCCAGTGTACGGATATTTTTACCCTCCGCCCAGACTGCCAGATAAATACAGGAGTCAATAGTCTCTCCGTCTATGATTACTGTACAGGCACCACATTCTCCTACTTCACAGCCCTTTTTTACAGAAGTCAGTCCAAGGCGGTTGCGAAGCATATCAAGCAGTGACTCCCTTACATCTACATATTCTTCAACTTCTCTTCCGTTTACTGTACATCGTACAAGCTGCATCTGCTTTTTCATATGCGGTCACCTCCTGCAAGTTCTACGGTACGTCTCAAAGTCCGTGCCGCAATTTCTCCGCCGATCTGAAGACGAAATGCCCTGGATGCTCTCCAGGAATCTCTCGGATTGATTTCCTCCCGGATCAGTTGTGCTGTCTTTTCATACAGGCTTTCTTCTATCTTCATGCCCTTCAAAGCCTCTTCTGCCTTTGTGCAGCGGTACGGAACCGGAGCTGCAACTCCAAAGGTAATGCGCACATCTTCTATCACTCCTGCCTGTTGATCTACCTTGCTCACCACACTACAGCTGATCGTTGCGATATCCATGGCATTTCGCATGGAATACTTAATATAATGACCATGATACCCTTCATATTCTTTTGCAGGAATGATCACATAGGTCAGGATCTCTCCCTGCCGCAGATCCACCCTGCCGGGTCCAAGATAGAAATCTTTTACAGGTACAAGACGGCCTTCCTTTCCATCTTCCAGCCTCAGCAGTGCGTTCAGGGAAAATACGGTCGGTGCACTGTCCGCACTGACTGCTCCGTTGCAGATGTTTCCACCGATAGTACCAATATTTCGTACCTGTGGTCCTCCTACCTGATCTACAGCCTCGCCAAGAACCGGAATATATTTCCTGATAATTGCATCATTTGTTATATGTGAGAAGACAGTTCCGGCACCAATATAAATATCTCCGTTATCCGCCATTTTTACACCCTGGATTTCTTTGATCCCATGGATACTCACCAGAGAAGTTCCGGCAAATTTTCCCTCCCGGATTTTGATCAGCACATCACTTCCTCCGGAAATGATCCTGGCATCCGGATGTTCATTCAGTAATCTCACAGCATCTTTTACACTTTCAGCCTGATAATAGTTCTCAATATCGTACATAAAATCCCCTCCCCTCTAATAAGTCCGGCCCTTATAAAGCCATCGATCAGTCTCTGTGGTGTCAGAGGATTTTCATTAAAGGCTACACCTGTTGCATGAAGTACTGCATTACGGATTGCCGGTGCACCCGGAATTGCCGGCGGTTCACCCAGTGCTTGTTTCCGAAAGGTCCAATCGGATCATCAAGTTCCACAAAATCCGCCTTGATATCAGGAGTATCCATCATTGTCATCAGTTTATAGTCCAGCAGGGTTCCGTTCAGTGGTCTTCCTGTTTTTTACATCCAGAATGAGCTGCTCCGACAGACCGTATCCCATTCCCATAGACATACCGCCCTGTACCTGCATTTCAGCCAGTTTCGGATTAATAAGCTTACCGCTGTCATGCACATTAATGATATGAAGGATTTTGATCTTGCCAAGCTTTATATCGACTTCCACTTCAGCAAAGCAGCATCCTGTGGCAATCGTATTTTTCTTTACCTGCTCGGAAACCTCTGCTGTAATAACAGAAGAATTGCCAAGACTGTAATAACTCTCCAATGCAAGATTTCCAAGAGATATTGCAGGATCCTTTCCTGCCATGATCCACCCATGATCAAGCCTCAGTTTCCTTGTCTCTTCAGGCAACAGCTCTTTTGCATAATCCAGAATCTTTTTCTTCAGAAGATTTGCGCAGTCTTTAACAACTGTTCCTGTTACAAACGACTGTCTGGATGCATAGGCACCGGTATCAAATGGCGTTACATCAGTATCCTGGACTGTCTGGATATGAATATCACTGATATCCATATTTAAAACCTCAGCCGTCATCTGGGAAAATACCGTATCAGCGCCCTGACCGATTTCAGTAGCTCCCAGCATCAGGCCAACACTTCCATCCTGATTCAGAGTCATTCTTGCACCTGCAATTTCCAGTGAGATTGGCCATACACCTGTCTTATAGGAGAAAAGTGACATTCCGACGCCTCTGCGGATATTACCTGTCTGGTTTGTATATTCTTTTCGTTTTTCTTCCCAGTGGATATAATCTGCACCTTTTTCCAGACATTCAAAAATCCCGTTGGTGTTTGCTGCGATTGGCTTCAGGTAAGCATCCTCATAATATCCTTTGATAAGATTTTTCTTTCTGAACTCCAGAGGATCCATCCCGATCTCTTTTGCAATATCATCCATAAAGCACTCAATTGCAAAACATACCTGCGGGATCCCGTATCCACGCATCGCTCCGCCTACCGGTGTATTCGTATAGACAGTATATGCCTCTCCTTTGATATTCGGACATGCATACTGCAGCCTCCAGGCAGTCAGGCCATTGGCTGCTATGGCGTGTCCATGGGAGGCATATGCTCCCTGATTGGAAATAGCCAGCATATCCTTTGCCAGAAGATGCCCCTCACTGTCAACACCTGCCGTCAGATCATACTCAATAGAATGACGGGTTCTGGTGTTGCAGAAAGTTTCCTCTCTGGTTATATCGAGTTTGACCGGTCTGCCGCCAACCTGCGTGGTAAGAAACGCATTTAACGGTTCATACAGCACATCCTGCTTATTTCCGAATCCTCCACCTATGTATGGCTTAATGACTCTGATCTTTCCCCATGGGATTCCAAGAGCCTGCCCGATCACACGCCGGACAATATGCGGAATCTGAGTGGAAGTCACAACTATGATCCTGCCATTTTCCATGTATGCACAGGAAATCGGATTCTCAATGTGGCAGTGCTGCACGATCGGGGTTTTATAACTGCGTTTTATAACTGTTTCGGATTCCTTCAGCCCTTCTTCCACATTTCCGATAAAGTAATTGGAACGGACAAGTACATTGTCCTTTTTATCAAAATGGATTGGCGGTTTGCTTCCATACATGGATTTACGCGGATGGATTTCTACCGGATATTCTTCATATTCAACTTCGATCAGGCGCAATGCCCTCTGGGCTGTGATTTCATCTTCTGCCACTACAGCAGCAATATCATCTCCGTAATAACGGACTCTTCCGGTAAGGATATTGCGGTCTGCAACATCCTGATGAGCCAGCTCCACAGACCAGGGATGTCCCGGCGTAGGGTAACAATGATTCGGTACGTCTTTAAAAGTAACCACTTTTACTACGCCGTCCAGAGCCTCTGCTTTACTGGTATCGATTGATTTTACGATACCGTTTCCGATCTTTGCGTGATAGATTTTTGCCACCAGACAGTTGGCAGGAACCAGGTCATCAGTAAATTTTGCACGTCCTGTAACTTTGTCATAGGCATCTACTCTTGGAACACTCTTTCCAATCATGTTTTCACCTTCTCTGTATTTATTTTTGGTTATTATATAGAAGGAGCCGGACACACCCCAAGGTATCTGTCTGTTCCCCTCAGGACTTATGTCCGGCTCCGAACCATGCTACTTTCCTTCACCTTTTTTGCTGACATCAGGCGAATTTACTTTTTATTTGCATAATTGTTATCTGTTTTCTGATTTGAGTATAGCATATTTGGATATGAAATTGCAATCTTTATTCAATTTTACGTATTATTTTCCTATTAACGAAGTTGTCTGATTGGGTTACTGTTCACTGAGAATATCCTTTGTAATGTATTACTAAGAACAGAGTGAACAGTAACCTGATTTATTTAACGTATTTCTGTCAATATTCCATGCAGATCATGGATAACGTGTCTTGGGCATTTCACTGCGCACATACCACAGCTCAGACATATGGATTCCTCGATCACAGCACAGCTGTCTTTTACTTTTATCGCACCGGCTGTACAGGTCTTCTCGCAGATTCCGCAGCCGATACAGCTGACGTCACACTGTTTCTTTGCTTCTGCACCTTTTTCTTATTGGAACATTTTACCACAATGTAGTTTGCACACTCATGGACATGGATCACTTTCTGCGGGCAGACTTTCGCGCAGGCACCACAGCCAATGCATTTCTCCTCATCCACTTCCGCCACACCATACTCATTGATGGAAATGGCTCCGAATTTACATTTATCTATACAGGCTTTACATCCGATACATCCATCTGCACAGCCGGCCTCACCTTCGGCTGATCTGCACCCCCCATTACATGCAACTACAGCCGCGCGATATGGAAATTTCTTCTTTACTGCCATATTCAGCACTTCCTTTCATATGGTGTTCCGGTCAGAGGAAGACTATACTGTCTTTCACCATTCCATCTGAAATATGCATCTGCAATTGCAGGTGCAGTTGGGATAGAGGTGATCTCACCGATTCCAATGGCACCACAGGCTACATTCAGTCCCGGTTTGTCAACAACGATGGCATCGATTTTCGGAATCTCATGAGAGCGGAACAGACCAAGCGATCCATACTTGTCAATTGGTTTACAGTTCTCATCGATCGGATAACGCTCTCTCAGTGCAAATCCTATGGACATCACTACGCCGCCCTCGATCTGGCCTTCACAGGACAGTGGATTGACTGCTTTGCCCACATCATGAGCAGCAACCATTTCCTCAATCTTACCTGTTTTCTTATCCAGGATACATACCTGCGTCGCATAGCCGTAAGCTACATGTGAAACAGGATTCGGCACATTTGCGCCAAGAGGATCTGTCTTTGCAAGATATTCCCCATAATAAATTTTGCCGATCACATCATCAATGGTCTTACCTGCATTGCGGTCCTCCATAACCTTATCGCAGGCTCTGCGGCAGGCTTCTCCTGTTACCAGAGTCTGTCTGGAGCCGGAAGTTGTACCTGAATCCGGTGCGAACCAGGTATTACTTCTCTCATATACAATATCTTCATGCTTCAGATCTGTATTGGTGACTACCATCTGTGTCAGGACTGTACCAAGTCCCTGGCCGATACAGGAAGCACCGGAATAGATGTGCAGCTTTTTATCTTTCTCAAATACGAGTTTCACGCGGCCTGTATCCGGGATACCGACACCGACACCGGCATTCTTCATGGCGCAGCCGATTCCCACCGGTTTTCCTTCTTCCAGGGCAGCATCATACTTCTTCTTTACAGCTTCCAGTGTCTCCACAAGACCTGTGGAATTATCTACGATCTGACCATTCGGAAGCGTCTCACCGGGACGGATCGCATTGCGGTAACGGATTTCCCATGGAGTGATACCTACTTTGTCTGCCATCATATTCAGCAGGGTTTCTGTTGCAAAACAGGTCTGGGTTACACCAAACCCGCGAAACGCTCCGGCAGGCGGATTGTTGGTATAATAAGCAGTTCCTTCAATCTCGAAATTCTCATAATGATAGGGACCTGCCGCATGAGTACATGCACGTTCCAGCACAGGACCGCCAAGTGAGGCAAATGCACCTGTATCTGATGCTACTTTCGCTTTTACCCCCATGATATTGCCGTTCTCATCGCAGCCCATGGTCATATCCATATAAAACGGATGACGCTTCGGATGAACCAGCAGGGATTCTGCTCTGGCCAGTTTCATCTTCACCGGTTTCTTAGTAGCATAAGTGAGCAGCGCAGCCAGATGCTGTACTGTCATATCTTCCTTTCCGCCGAATCCGCCGCCTACAAGTGCATTCTGTACCTTTACTCTGTCCGTTCCAAGTAACAGGGAACACTCATGTAATGTCTGGTGTGCAGACTGATCTGTGGAATATACGAAAATATCTCCGTCCTCATCATACAAAGCCACTGCGCACTCAGGCTCAAGAAATGCATGTTCTGTCCATGGGGTTTCAAAATGATGATTGATCACATATTTGGAATTACGGATTGCTTCATCTGCATTTCCTCTGCTGATATGTTTATGTGCACAGATATTATTTTCTTCTTCATCAAATACCTTCGGTGCATCCTCTGCCGCTGCTTCCTCAATTGTACGAATATGAGGCAGCACTTCATATTTTACTTTGATCAGTTTCTTAGCTTTCTCAGCTGTTTCTCTGTCTTTTGCTGCAATAACGGCAATGGCATCTCCAAGATAATGTGTCAGACCCCCTATAGGTATCAGTGAATACTGATCATGTTTCAGATGTCCGATCTTATTCTCTCCCGGAATGTCCTCTGCTGTTAATACCGCTTCTACCCCGGAAAGTGCCTTTGCTGCTGCTGTATCGATCTCAAGTACACGTGCACGTGGATATTTACTTCTGAGTGCCACCCCATACAGCATTCCGTCAAAGTAAAAATCATCCGGATATTTGCCGGTTCCCAGTACTTTCTCCTCCACATCCACTCTGGATACTCTGTGTCCTATATTCCAGTCCGGATCCAAATCATCCGGGATCACACCCGTCTTTAAAACTTTCGCAGCCAGCCTTACTGCATCCATAACTTTTTACATAGCCCGTGCAGCGGCAATAGTTATTGCGCAGTGCATATTTAATCTCATCATCTGTGGGCTCTTTGTTCACGTCCAGAAGAGCCTTTGTACACATTACCATACCCGGAATACAGAATCCACACTGAACAGCACCTGCTTTTCCATAAGCGTAGGTATAGACTTCCCTCTCCCATTCAGTCAGTCCTTCTACTGTGATCACTGTCCTGCCATCCAGTAAATCTGTGTCCGGCACACATGCCTTGCATGTTTTTCCGTCAATTATAACTGTACAGGCTCCGCAGGCTCCTTCACTGCAGCCGTCCTTCACTGAAGTCAGATGAAGTTCATCCCTCAAAAAGCGCAGTAGTTTCTGATTTCCGGTCGGTTCGACCTTTTGTCCATTGACTGTAAATACTGCCATATCGGACTCTCCTTTCTTTTTCGCACGTCTGCCAATTAGGGCAGTCAGCCAGAGTTTACCTCTTTCTGTTTTTTATCTGCCTGTGATACCGCATGAAATTATTACAAAAGTAACATACGGCCGCGATTCAGCCTGATATGCAACACTGTCCACAGCCTTTTTCTGCTGTGGACAGCGTTAAATATTTCTTTATAAGTTATCTGATATTACAAATTTAAAATTATTTTACAGCTCTTTATTCCTGTTTTCAGACACGCTCCAGTACAGCGTTTCGTAAATAACTATACCAATCGCGTAGGATCATCATTTCATGATCAGATAGCTGTAATCATCGATTACTGCACAGATCAGTCTGCGAAGACCTTCGTACAACTTATCATTTGCATCATCTGCCTTGCAGTCGGAAATCTGACCAAGGAGACGAACCTTGCACTCTTTTGTTTCCGGATTGATCACTGCAAATCCATCATTTGTGCTGTCTGCCATATCTGCCTCAGAAGCAAATAATGTGAATTTATCCTTGTACGGTGCACTTGCATATGGACAGAAGCTCTTGCAGTTGCCGCATTCGTTACACATATAATCTACATGGATCACCTGATTCATTGCCATTCCCGGAACTTTGATGGAGATGTTTGCTCTGTTTGGACATACATCTACACAATTCTCACAGACTTTATTACAGGTCAGACAGCGCTCACTTTCGCTCGCAGCGTCCTTGCTTTCTTTGAGTATTGCTTTTTTGGAGTAACAGTCTTTTTCTGTTCCCGGCACAGGCTGTCCTTTTACAATATCATGTCCAAGGATTGCTTTTGCAGCAACCTGTGCGTCGCGGATCGCTTCTACGATCGTAGCAGCTCCCCTTGCACCGTCACCGACAACGTAAACGCCTTCTGCACTTGTCTCCATTGTCTTATCATTGATGCGGGCTTTTCCACGCTCATTGACCGCAATACCATTTGCTTCATAGAACTCAGTCGGAACTTTCTCGCCAACTGCAACGATCACTGTATCAGCCAAAACTTCTTCTGTTTCGCCCGTTTCTGTTACACCTGCACGTCCGGAAGCATCCATGCTGCCAAGTTCCATCTTCTTACAGAGCAGTTTGCCGTTTTCCAGAGATACAGGAGAAAGAAGTTCTTTGAACTCTACGCCCTCTTCCAGTACTTCCAGTAACTCATCTTCTGCTGCCGGCATATAGCGTTTGGTTCTTCTGTATACCAGGTAAACATGTTCTACACCTTCTGTACGTTTCGCAGCTCTTGCAGTATCCATGGCAGTGTTACCGCCACCGATCACAACTACGTTTTTACCCAGCGCAACCTTACCGTCAGTTGCTTTGAAATCTCTTAAGAATTTCAGAGCGTTGATGGTTTCACCCTTTTCAAGCTTCAGAGTACCCGGTTTATTTGCACCTGTTGCAACGATCACTGCGTCATAACCCTGTGCTTTTAATTCCTGTACAGATTTCACTTCTGTACCTGTTTTAATCTCCACACCCATCTTCTGGATGAAGGAAACATCTTTATCGATTGCATCATCAGAGATACGGAATCCCGGGATCACATAACGGATCACGCCGCCGGCTTTCTCTTCTTTCTCAAATACTGTTACAGAAGCACCTGCTCTTGCAAGGAAGTATGCAGAAGCAATACCTGCAGGACCTGCACCTACAACAGCTACTTTCTTACCGTCTGCTGTGCCTGCTTTGATCTCACCGATCACTGTATCATATCCGTTTTGTGCTGCGATGAGCTTAGTGTTTCGGATATTTACAGGTTCTTCATAGAAGTTACGTGTACATTTGTACATACAGTTGTGCGCACAGAGAGTACCTGTGATAAATGGAAGTGCATTTTTCTCAAGGATAACTCTTAATGCCTGTGCATAATCGTCTTCTCCTGCCAGCTTCACATAGGTTGTGATATCCTGGTGGATCGGACATCCTTCTTCGCATGGAGCAAAGAAACAGTCAAGGAGCGGAACCTCTGAATCAGTTTTTCTCTTAGGAAGCGGTTTGATGCTCTTTACATGGTGAGCATCTTTTTTCGCATCCTCGGCCAGCTGCTCAAGTGCAGCTACATCAATGCCTTTCCATTCTTTCACACCGTCAGCCATTACTTTCTCTGCCATCTGGGTAAATCTCTGATATCCGCCCGGCTTCAGAAGTGTAGTTGCCACTGTTACAGGCCATACACCACATCCGACGATACGGTCGATATTATAGTAATCAGCACCGCCTGAATAAGCGATACGGAGTTTTTCCGTCAAATTCCCGGGAAAGTCTGGCAGCAAGAGAAATGGATAACGGGAAAGAGATTTTCCGGACATATACATTTCTTCGCTTGGAAGTTCATTTCTTGTAACATCTACAGGGAATGTATTGGTGATCTTCACACCAAACGCAAGGTTCAATTCATCTGCAAGTGCCTGCAGTCTCTTAAACATCGGGATCGCATCTTCGTACTGTAAGTCATCTTTGAAATGGAAATCACCGAATACCATATAATCATATCCCATGTCATCCATGGTCTTTCTGGCAAATTCATATCCCAGGAGAGTCGGGTTACATTTGATAAATGTGTTCAAATGTTTCTCTTTAAACAGATGATTTGCAATGCTCTCAATCTCGTTTGGAGGACATCCATGGAGAGTAGAGATTGTTGCGGAATTACAGATATCAGACGGAATCGCCTCAATATCCTCTTTGTAACTTTTCAAATTTATCTACATTGTCCAATAACCACTGTTTACATTCTTTAAAGATTTCTGTATCTTTTGCTTCCATCATACTGTCAATGAAAGTATTAACCTTTGGCTCTTTGATCCCTGCAAGATCATATCCAACGGAAATATTGAACTGGAATCCGTCCTGTGCACCCAGATCAAATTCTTTGGCGATCACATGCAGGATAAACCATGCTTTAATATATTCTCCCATTGCCTGAGGAACATAAAGCTCTGTAGACCATTCACAGTTATATCCTTCATCATCTGCAAGGATACATGGTCTGTTGATACAGGCTGCAAGCTCTGCACCGTCCATCTTCTGAACTGTTTTCAGCTCAAAGAAACGTGCGCCTGCATAGTAAGAAGCAACAATGTTCTGTGTTAACTGTGTATGCGGTCCTGCAGCAGGTCCGATCGGTGTTTCCAGGTTTCTCTCAAATATATTCAGCTTCCTGTCAGTTTCCGCTGCATAAGCTCTGTGCTGTCCGAAAACTGTTCCTTTTGTTTTCTTTTCTTCTAATACCCAGTTCATTAACTGTTCAAAGGGCATACAGGTCATGACTTCACTCATAATCCGATCCTCCATTATTTCATACGGTATGGCTTCTCTCCATCCGTTCTATATTTTGTTTACATTTATTTTTGCCAGGCAGAAAACTTATCTTCTTTACAATTCTTTACAGATTAACCATTAATATCATCTGCAAGTTCTTTTGCAGCCTGACGGCAGTCTGCCATAACTTTTGCCTCGTCGCATACAAGGACTTCGCGGTCTTTCATCAGGACTTTACCGTTACATACAGTAGTCTGGACCATGCTTCCGTTTACACCGAACATCAGATGTCCGTTAATGTTGCTTTCATTCATTGGTGTCAGCGGATCATAATCGATTACGATCACGTCTGCTGCCGCACCCTCTTTCAGGACACCAAGCTGATTTTTTAAAGTATCTGTTTGCAATTTTTGCATTTCCTTCAAAAAGCATCTGCGGAACTTCTCCCCAGGCTGCATTCGGGTCGCAGAGGCTGTGTTTGTGTAAAACATTTGCAACCTTCCAGGATTCCATCATATCATGAGTATATCCGTCTGTACCAAGACCTGTGAGGATTCCCTTCTGTACCATTCTCATGGTTGGAGGACATCCGCATGCATTACCCATGTTAGATTCCGGGTTATGTACAACCATGGTATCTGTATCTTTGATCAGATCCATCTCATGTTCATTCACATAGATACAGTGACCGAGCAAAGTCTTCGGTCCAAGGATATTCCAGTCATGAAGACGGTCAACAATACGTTTGCCATGCTCTTTCAGACACTGATGGAGATCGTAAATGCCTTCTGCTACATGGATGTGATATCCAACACCTTCCGGCTTCAGTTCATTGCAGAGAGCCATTGTCTCATCAGAGATTGTAAAGGATGCATGCATACCCATCATACCGGCGATCATATCACTGTCGTCTGCAAGTGCATGCTTGATAAAATTCACGTTCTCCATTACAGATTCTCTGGATTTCTCCATTCCGTCACGGTCAGAAATCTCATAGCAGAGGCAGGTACGCACACCTAAATCCTTCGCAGCTTCCTCGATCGCATTGAGGGAACCTGTAATATGGCCAAAGCTTGCATGGTGGTCAAACACTGTGGTTACACCATTCTTGATAGAATCAATGTATGTAGCATATGCAGAAAGCTTTGTCTGCTCCAGTGTCAGATGACGGTCAACTGTCCACCATAAGCCATCCAGAATATCCAGAAATCCCTGAGGATTATATCCGTTAATGCTTAAGCCTCTTGCGAAGGAGCTGTAGATATGCTCATGGGCATTAATAAATGCCGGCATGATAACCCCACCCTTCGCATCAACAAATTCAGCATCCGGATAAACTTTCTTTACCTCTTCAGTTACCCCCACCATTACTATGGTGTTACCATCCATTGCTACAGCACCATTCTCCAGGAATGGGTTGGATGCGTCCTGTGTGATCATTCTTCCATTACCAATTACCAGCATATAGTTCCTCCTTTTACTTGTTAAAAACTACCAATTCGCTACTGCTTTTTACCTTTTGTTTGGGAATTATGTACTAATACTGTAACATACTTCTCCGGATAATGCAAGTATAATTTACAAAAACTTTTTGGTTTTTCAAAATTTTTTTAGGCTTTATACTATCTCCGGTGAACAGATAAAAAAAGAACGGGGCAGTCATTGATGACAATGAACAACCTCGTTCTTTTTTGATTTTCCTGTTTTCTGATGAAGCTGATTTTATGACAAATTTTCAGGTTTGTCAACAATTTTTGTAAGATAAGGTAGTTTAGGGGTTATCCCGTTACTGTTCACACACCACTATCCCGCGAGGTGTTTTGGCATGAATATGCCAAAATCCCGAGACATACAAGCCAAAATTCCATTGCCACAGGCAATCTGGAATGAATTTTGGCAACGTTACTGTGAACGGAGTGAACAGTAACGTTATCCTTCCATAATCGCAGAATTAACCCTGAGCTGTTTTCGTCCATTCTTCCAGAGATTCTCATCCAGCTCCACCTCATAGCCGCCGCCATTTCTCACATGCCACTCATAAAATGGTTTCTGTATATCTGCATACTCTTCCATGATATTCATGATCGTACCGCCATGGATGACAAGTGCCGCCTCTGCCACATGGCTGCGGATACATCCGGACACAACCCTGTCAAATCCTCTCAGGTTTCTGCTTTTAAACCCTTCCCTGCTTTCTCCTCCCGGAAAAGGCAGAGTACCGTTGCTGTCAATCCATTCCTGATAGTGCGGATTACCTTCCAGCTCTTTATAGTTCTTATTTTCAAATTCTCCGAAATCGCATTCTGCCAGTTCTTCAATAATATGTACCGGCTCTCCCGGAAAAAGGGATCTCTGCTGTCTGCACGCAGCGTTTCAGAGGACTTACATAAACCGCCTGAACCTTTGGATAATCCATCTTATGCAGAAACTCTGTTCCCTCCTGACATAACGGCTCATCCGTTGTGCCGATATATCTGGAAAGTTTATTCCCTTCTGATTTTTCCATGTCTGATCAGCCCATAATTTAATCATCTTTGATCACCGTTCCAATCCCGCAGATCACGCGCGTCACCTTATGGCTGTATGCTGCCAGCTTCGTACATACACGCCCTACAGCCTCTCTGTATTTTCTGTCAAAAGCATCCACAGGTACAACCCCGTACCCTACTTCCTGAGAGACAAGGACAATATCCGGATTCTTACAGATGATTTTTTCCGCAAGATCTGACACATCCTTTCCATTCTCCAGTTCACTGCGGATATACTGCTGAAAACCAATCACACCCTGAGCATTCATCAGTTCCTCCTCTGTGACAGAACCGCCGTCACTCCACCTTAACTGTGGATACTGTTTCCTGGCATATTCAGTCTTTCCCTGATATGCACCGCCGATTATCATTTCCATACTCTTCTCCTCAAAAAATTAGAAACCACCGCCAGGATCAATGCCATCCCAACTTCACAGATACAAAGAAAGAATCCCGAAATATCCCCGGTTGTCCCGCCAAAGTACTTCATCGCAATATGATGATAATACCAGAAAATCAGCAAAGCTCCCACAAAAGCCAGACTTCCCCATACAGGCCGGATCAAGATCATTCCCGCAGCCAGAAGCACCAGATAGACGATCAGCACATTTCTCGAGAGCACATCTGAAGAATTTCTGGAAAACTCAGCAACTGTACCGTCTGCCTTTGCTTTCGGAAAGGTAATAACTCCAATCCCTGACAGACATCTGGAAACCATAAAACCAAGGCTCAGAATTCCGATCGCCCTCATATTCTCTGCACTGTTAAACAACTGACTGTAAGCGCCGTACCAGGCAATGAAATATACCGCCGCAGTAATAACGGCAAAAGCACCTGCATGGGAATCCTTAAGAATCTCCAGCCTTCTGCTTCTCTCCTGCCAGGAACTCAGGGCATCCGAAGTATCCAAAAGACCATCCACATGGATCCCGCCTGTCACAAATACAGGTACCAGCACCAGCACTGCTGTCACGAATCCCGGCTGATACCCAAACCGAAGTCCCAGATACGCCACCAGCATAGTCAGCCCGCCGATCACAGTTCCGATAAACGGAAAAAAACAGAACATATACTTCATATTTTCCTTTGTCCAGTCAGCGCGGGGCATGGGAATCTTAGAAAACATGGCAAATGCCACCTTAAAATTATTCCATAAAGATTTCATTGATCAATTCCTCTTTTTCATAGTATGTCAATCCTGTCAAATGTATTATTTGCAAAGATTACTGCAGGTATCTGCAAATTTGTGAAAGACTGGTATCCCATATACAACTTCCACCACTTCATCAGCTCTCTGCGCAGCAGCCTGATTGATTTTTCCCAGATATTCCAGATAAGAATCCATATCTCCGTCAAACACAACCGCATCTGGAAAAAATCTCATTTGTGACGATCACCACATGAGCAGCCTGTTCCAGCAGATTCTCAATCCCCTTTTTGTAACTTCCGAAACTGTCCGGTCATGGGCTCCCTGCTCTTCAAACATTTCATTTGCCACCAGATTCGACATACATTCCAGAAGCACCACACATCCGGCAGGCAGTTTCACATTTTTGAGCCCTGTATAGCACTCAACTGTCTCGAAACCTTTTCCTGCACGCATCATTTTGGTGTCTCTCGATTCTTTTATGGCTCTCTTCATCAAAAGGGTGCATGGTCGCTATGTAAATCCTCTGTGCATCTCCGAAAGAAAGCACCCTGTCTTCCGCAAAAGCGGATTTCCGCTCCCACTCCCCCCTGTCACAAGCGTCAGCATTATTTCAACTCCTCATACTGTTCCACATGGATATCATCCAAAAAGTACTCATAGAATGATAAACCGCTGCTGCCAGATCAAGAATCGGGAATAAAGCTACTGCTCCGGTTCCCTCGCCCAGACACATATCCGCATGAATGATTGCCTCTTTCCCCATATTCTCAAGGATCAGATGGGCAGCAGGCTCTTTTGATACATGGGATGCAAGAATATAATCCCTCGCAGCCGGGCAGATACGCATGGCGATCAGCGCAGAAACACAGGAAATAAATCCGTCCATGACTACAGGAATACCATAAACCGCACCTCCCAGAAAGACACCTGCCATTCCAGCGATATCAAGACCGCCTACCTTTGCCAGAACATCAATGGCATCCTCAGGATCCGGTTCATTTAATGCAATGGCTTTTTTGATCGCATTGATCTTGCGCACAAGTCCCTCGCTGGTCAGACCTGCGCCGCGCCCTGTCATCTCTTCCACCGGCTGTTTCAGCAACACAGAAGCAACTGCACTGCTGGTGGTTGTATTTCCGATTCCCATTTCCCCTGTTGCCAGAATCCGGTAGCCCTTATCATTCAGTTCCCTTACCATGTCAATGCCTGCTTCAAGCCCCTTTACAGCCTGTTCTCTTGTCATGGCAGGACCCTTGGTCATATTCTGTGTACCATAGGCAATTTTATGGTCTGTGCGGACTTTTGTGTCTGTCACCATCCCCATATCCACCGGAAAAATCTCCGCATGGTTCTGCTTACACATCACACCGACAGATGTGTCATATTTCAGAAAATTCTCGGCAACGATGGCAGTAACTTCCTGTCCGGTCTGTGTCACACCCTCTTCTACCACGCCATTATCCGCGCACATGGCGATCAGACCTCTCCTGGAAAGATCCACCTCTGCGTTTCCTGTAATTCCCGCGATCTGGATCAAAAGGAGTCTCCAGTTTTCCAAGAGAATGCAGTGGTTTCGCAATACTGTCCCATCTTTTCTGTGCAATCTCCATGGCATTGTGATCTAATGGCTTAATCTTTGCAATAGCTTCTTCCAGAGTCATGAGTTTTCCCTCTCTTTTCCTTCATTATTTTGATTTCCCTGTTGTAAACACAAAAAATTTACTGAATACATAATTCAGTATCAACACAATAAACTGTGTCAGGAATTTCCCGATCATATCATTAAGCCCTATCACTGACACAAGCAGCCATACACCGCCAACCTCGATCACCATAGTGACCAGTCTAGCACTGACAAATTTGCAGAACGGCTGAACATGATCCTTCAACGTCTCACATTTATCCTGAAAAACATACCTCGAATTTACCACATAGGCAAACAGGATCGCCAGGATAATTGAAATAATATTGGCAATATTCAGCTCCACCTTCAGCTTTCTGAGAATGAAAAAGCTGACCAGATTCACCATCGTGGTACATCCACCAAAGAAAATATAGCGGATAACGGAACTTTCATACATTTTTCTGATCCATTGCTTCATACAAATATATCCTCTCAGTCCTGTATATTTCCATTCTTAATTACTTTTGAAATAATATATCTCGGTCTGCGCTTTACTTCTTCATAAATCTTGGAAATATAATATCCAATGATCCCAAGACTGATCATCATGGCACTTCCCACCAGAAGCAGCACCATCAGCAGGGTGGTATAACCTTCCACTGCAGAACCTGTAAAATACTGCACAAGCGAATAGACCATAAGTACCAGCGAACAGATAAAACATATCGCTCCTGTGATTGTAACAAACTGCAGCGGAAAGTAGTAAATGCCACGATATTTGTGAACGCATATTTCACCAAAGACCACGGAGACCACTTGGAAACGCCGGCCTCTCTCTCCTGCACCTCAAATTCCACACTGGTAGTCTTATATCCCACCCAGGAAGAGGTAGCCCGAAAGAACATATTCCTCTCAGGCATAGACAGAATACTGTCCACAGCCTTCCTGTCCATCATCTTAAAATCCGAGGCATCATTCATATTCACCTTAGTTGCCTTAGACATGATATCATAGAAAAATTCCGGCACATTCTTTATGTAAAAAGCCCTCTTTTCCTCTGTCTGCCTTCACACCCTCGATCACTTCATAGCCTTCCTGCCACAGCCTGTACATCTCAAGAAGTGTCTGCGGCGGATGCTGCAGGTCACAGTCCATGACAGCCACCACATCTCCACAGGCCTGCGCCAGTCCTGCAAAAATCGCTGCTTCCTTTCCGAAATTTCTGGAAAAAAAGAACGCCTGTCACATTCGCATCCCTCTCTCCTGCCTTCTGAATTTCTTCCCATGTCCGGTCGCCGGAACCATCGTTTACAACCACCAGCTCATAGGGAATCTTCGCTTCTGTAAGAACTTCCGCCAGCACCCGACAGGATTTTTCCCAAACCATCAGCTCCTCATTATATGCCGGAAGTACCACTGATAATTTACTCATGATGTCATTCCTCATTTTGTTTCATTCATTTACAACAGACCAATTTCTCATTCACTGTCTGTTATTCCTGTAAATATTTTCTATAATGTCAGGGGCAAAAGGTATTTTACTCCTAAGCACTTTACAGCTCCTGCAATTCTTATTTCTACTTTATTATACACAAATTTACAGAAATGTCCATTCCAACAATCTGCATGCTCTAGTGTGTCAAACACTTCACAGGATAGTAGCACGTATATTACTGTTCTCTTCGTTCTCAGTAACGAGACTCAAATTCATTCCAGACTTTCCTGAAGCAATGAAATTTGGATTACTTTTTCTTCCTGAACACCAGCATTACATATATAACCAGCCCCAGAACAGAAAGAAGCATTCCCGCTTTCAGATAAGGCGTACAATATGTCAGGCGTATCTCATGTGAACCAGGTTCCAGTTCCAGAGCCATAAACATGGTATTCGCCTTCTGAAGCTTCGTTTCTTTCCCGTCCACATAAGCCGTAAATCCCTTACTGTACGGAACAGACAACACAAGAGCTTTCTTTTCGGAAACACTGATATCCCCTGTAATCTCATTCGTTCCCATTTTTACATTCTCGAGAGCTTCTTCACCCAGCTTCACAGTTTTTTCCTCAATCCCCTGCACCGGCTGACTCACAACCCTTAATTTATCATAGGTATAAACACCCGTATTGGCAAAGGTGATCGTCATAGTACGAACTCCTGATCTGGAATATCCCATATTGCAGAGAAAATCATGCCGTCCACTGTAAGCATTATATTTATCCGTAAAAATCTTTATGGTCTTGGTCACATCATTGGAGCTGACTGTCATAGCCGCTTCCTTTGATTCCTTCCAGTATCGCCACCGGCTGTCCTCATCAAGAACCTTATTTTGGTCATACTCAGACATCTTCTTCCACTGACTGTTACCAATCAGTTCTCTCGGTGAAAGACTGTCATAATCCAGATTATCTGCGATCAGGTAATTCTCACTGTCCGTAAGACCATGGAACACAAGCTTCAGCTGCGCCCCTTCCTTCGTCACCCTGATTGCTCCCTTAGACAGAGCACAACCATCCCCTGTCTCCATACGATACTGGATATTCTCATTATCAGCATCAACAGATGCCTCAGGCAGTGTACTCTCCTCAAGCACCACACCGTCCATCAAAGCCTGCTGCTTTTTTACCACATCCATTTTCTCATATTCCGATTCAGGAATATAACTGTCATAAGTATAACCCAGAGGCAGTGCATTCTCATTCTCATAAGCCCTGCACTCACTTTTTCCCTTTCCTGCAGAGCCCTTCTCTTTATTATATCCATAGGAAAGATAGCGGAAATTATCACCACTTATCACAAAATATTTCACAGAAGCCAGCCTGTCCAGGATCGTCCTTCCGTCCAGATTCTCATAATGCTGCTCCCATGGCGTATTCAGATACATCTCACTGAAAAAATTCACTAATACTGCTGTTTGCAAGACTGAAATAATAAGCAGTACTGTTCGTACCCATATACATAGAAGTATTATCATAGGGCAATGCCCCATACTGGTCATAACGATAGACACCTGAATCCCCGGCAGCAAGAACCGCCTTATCCGTATTCGACTCTAGCTTATCCAGCGACTCCTCTTCGGCTGCAAACTCTGACAGATAATCCTTCTCATAAGAATACTGATAAGAAACATTCAACATAATGCTCACCACAAGCAAAGCACTGAGAAGCCCACACATATACTTCCCCTGAAGAAAAATATTTCCAAAAGAGGTAACCGTAAACACAGCCAATACCAGAACCAGCACACCTGCCATATTTCTCTGCGTTCTGGCAGCTTTCGCAAACAGAGCCAGCACACAATACGCCACCGTCATGACAAAAAATCTTCTTCTTTTCCCTCACAGTCAGAGTAAACAGCTCAGGATATGCCTTCACGAAAATATACGCGATCATCATCCCATAAGCCCAGATCCACCTGTTGGACACATAAGAGAAACCATTGAGCACATGCCCTGCAAAAGGCACCAGCAAAAACAGATTCAACAGCCCAAATCCTAATTTCAGATCCAGATACTTCTTCTTCCTGGAGAAAAGCACAAACACACCCGCCATAGCAACAGCAGAATACCCGGCAACCCCCCAACTGGATCATATTCTCCCCGATCAGATCACCCAGATACTTCTCATAATAAATTTTATCATATAAAAGCGGCACATAATTCTCAGCCTGAAACCTGTCCGTACCAAAAATCGTCATGATCACCGGAAAGAAAAATAACCGCCGCGATCATCAAAGCCACCGCATAATAGCCGATAAACTTCACCAGCCATCCCAGAACATCCTTCACACTTCTCTCACTGAAAATCGCAAAATACCGGAAAGCCGCATAAATAAACATGAAAAATACAGATCATATAAAAGAAATAGAAATTCGACATAGCCGAAAACCACAGTCGCCCAGATAAACAGCCATGGCTTCTCCCTCTTATAAATCTTATCAATCCCCGATCAGAACCAGCGGCAGATAAATCATAGGATTGGAAAAACTACGGATGCTTCATAGCCGCATAAATCGTCCATCCCGCAAAAATTACAGATCAACGTCCCCATAAACGTCGCCTGCTTCGGATTCTTATGATAAAAACAAAAAATACTAAACGAAATCCCCGCCAGATAAATCCTCAGAAAAATCAGAACCTCAT
>ENA-OQCV01000123-OQCV01000123.1-human-gut-metagenome-genome-assembly--contig:-NODE-123-length-22121-cov-4.630536_pt1 | contig 22121 bp, 25 predicted proteins | sample MGYA00242766_ERZ504592 | MGnify/ENA primary metagenome ERZ504592 (study PRJEB26092, sample SAMD00036315) | human gut metagenome | host: Homo sapiens | study: EMG produced TPA metagenomics assembly of...
TTCATAAATAAATCCTTTCGTTTGTCATAGGCGGAAACCCACTGCCTTTAGGCGGTGGGAGGAGCCTTGTAAATCGTTATCTATTATCCCTGACTCTCAATATACTTTTTGTATAGTTGCTGATGACACTTCTCCAATGCTACAAGCAAAATAACCATCTGACCAAAATACTTTTTTTCTTCCAATACTGTTTTGATAAGACCGAATTATACTTTTGCCATAAGTAGTATGTTGTTTCCTGCTTTACAATTTTAACAATGTCGCATACTCTATCCGTTGCATCATAACTTAACAAAAATGTATATGGTCTTTGTCTGTTTCCATAGCAATTATTTCGTAGCCACGAGTATTAGCTATATCGAGAATCTTTTGTTTCACATCATCAGCAATAGAGCCTTTTAGTATTTGTTTGCGGTATTTGGTTACAAGAACTATATGTACTTTCAGACTGTATTTTCGTCTGTTATGACGATTATATCTATAATCCATAAATCACCTCTGACAGTTATTGACATTCACTAATTATTAGTATACACTATCATTAGTGAAGCATCAATAAGAGGAGTACATTTTATGGAACAGATAACTATAACTGCAAAAGTTCAGATAGCTGCAACTGATACAGATAAAGTTTTGCTTAATAAAACAATGTCTGTTTATTGTGATGCCTGTAATTATGTTTCAGATTATGTATTCCGCACACATGACCTAAAGCAGTTCTCACTCAATAAAATTTTGTACTCTGCTCTAAGAGAAAAGTTTAGTCTTAAATCACAAATGGCGCAGTCTGTTTTTAAGACGGTTATCGCAAGATATAAGTCCATTCTTGAAAAATCAGAATGAATGGATAAAACCATCTTTTAAAAAACCTCAGTACGACCTGGTTTGGAACAGAGATTATTCTTTAACTCAAAACTGCTTTTCCGTCAATACGCTTAATGGTCGTGTGAAACTTCCTTATTTTGCTGAGGGTATGTCTAAGTATTTTAACCATTCTATTTACAGGTTTGGTACTGCCAAACTTGTAAATAAACGTGGTAAATACTATCTGTATATACCAGTTACTTATGAGGTTGAAGAAAGTAATATTTCTGATATTTGTAATGTTGTAGGTATTGACAGAGGTATTAACTTTGTTGTTGCAACTTATGACAGCAAACATAAGTCCGGATTTGTTAGTGGTAAAGCTATTAAACAGAAACGGGCTAATTATTCCAGGCTTCGTAAAGAACTTCAAATGCGACATACGCCATCCTCAAGACGAAGACTAAAAGCTATCGGTCAGCGAGAAAACCGTTGGATGCAGGATATTAACCATCAGGTATCGAAGGCACTCGCCACCGGTAATCCAAAGCATACTCTCTTTGTATTAGAAGATTTGATTGGTATTCGCAATGCTACAGAACGTGTCAAAACAAAAGACCGCTATGTTTCTGTATCATGGTCCTTTTATGACCTTGAGCAGAAGCTGATTTACAAAGCGAAGCAGAATCAATCTTCTGTAATAAAGGTGGATCCTCGTTATACCAGTCAATGCTGTCCTGCTTGTGGACATACTGAAAAGTCTAATCGTAATAAGAAAATACATTTGTTTACTTGCAAAAAACTGCGGTTATACGTCTAATGATGACCGTATTGGAGCTATGAATCTGTATCGTATGGGAATAAACTATCTTGCTGATAGCCAAGTACCTGATACAGTTGTAACAGAGTAAACTCTGCTACAAAGGGTGCTGTCAACCACCCAATGATGTAACGCCACTTTAGGCAGCAATGTCTATTTGGGATAAAAGGTCGGAGGCGTAAGCCGTTACTACGACTGGGCAGTTACAAGCCCAATACCTTTAGGTGATGGGTAGTTGACGTTAATATATCCATATACAAAAGAAAAAAACAGTCCCAGTTCCCCGGAGAGGAGAAATCATGCGTGATGAGACGAAGATGGACGTATATACGTCTGGAGTGACTGGCGCAGAGTATGATGCAGGAATGAAACAGCTTATGAGTAATAAGGAGATTATCGTTCCCATTTTGCAGATGACGGTGCCAGAGTTTAAAACGTGCTCACAGGAAGAAATTCTACAGTGCTTAGACATTTCTTCTATTACAAAAGATGATTTCGTAAGTGATATACCAAATGTAGAAAAGGATCTGAGATTAACAAAAGAAGACAGTGAACTCTCATCTCTTGTGGAGAAACTGGTGAGGTTTGATATTCGGTTTAAAATAATAAATCCAAAGTTATCTACAGAGAAAATAAGAGTGAATTTACATATTGATATGGAAGCGCAGAAAAGCTACCGTCCAAGTAATCCGTCATACCCTATATTAAAACGTGCCGTATATTATGTGGCCAGAGACCTTTCATCTCAGTTAAGTACTATTACGCAGACTACAGATTATTCAAAGTTGGAAAAATGTTACTCCATATGGATCTGTGCGGAGGATGTGCCAAAGAAACTGCAGAATACATTGACGGAATACTCTTTTTCGAAGAAGGATATTATAGGGGTAGCAGATGAACCTGAGGAGGATTATGAGCTCTTAACAGTAATTATAATCCGACTGGGAAAAGAAACAGAAGAAAAAGGAATATTTGATTATCTGAAAGGGCGTTTTTTACTGGTGATATAAAGAGAATACAAAGATATTCACATATAGAATGGTCAGAACCATTTCAGGAGGAGGCGAGCAAAATGACAGGATTTGGAGATATGATTTATGAAAGAGGAATACAGCAAGGCCGTCATGAGGGAATGATTCTGGGGGCTCTCATGAGTGGAAAAACTCCAGAAGAAGTTTCGAAGATGTTGAACTTGCCTCTGGAAGAAATAAAAAAAGTTCAGGAACAGCAGATGACTGTGAACAAGTAGTGAAAGTAAATTACAAATATAAAATTAATTGGGAACTGGGAGCATTAATCAAGCTAATCATAAAAGAGGCTATGCACATTATACGTGCATAGCTCCTTTTGCGTTGGTATTTATGTATTGTGAATATCTGCTGAAATCAATTTTCTGATTTTAATGCGTCTTCCAGAAATTTCACCGCATCTCTGACACAGTCATCACAGGAGCGGATTACCCTTCCGGTTTCCACACCCTTTAAGTCTTTACATATTACAGTTCCATTCTGCTGTTTAAACTGATTCATGACAGAGCGGACAGTCTGAGAGGTTCCGGCTTTGTCCTGGTTAATAAGTCCTGCTACAACTGCAGCACCGGAGATTGCTCCGCATGTACCGGCCATGGTGCCAAGTCCTGCACCGAATCCCTGTGTGATCTTTTTGAGTGTATCCTCATCCATAGATGCCTCTTTACAGAAAGAACAGGCCACAGCCTGTGCACAGTTATAGCCGTTATGTTTCTTTTCTACTGCTTTTTCACATCTTAAATTTTCCATATATAAAAAATCCTCCTGTGTATAAATTTTAAACGAATCAAGTAAGTCCACTGATTTAATTGCGAAAAGCAATAAGCAGTGGGTGGGGATTTGAAGATATAGTTTATGATAGCACCTGGAGCCTGTTTTTACAACCTTCACAAAAATTTTTAATTTACAAAGATTTTACTTTAGCGTGGTTTTACATTTAACTTTGGATTTCTATAATAGCACTTGTAAATGAGGCAACAAGTTATAAAACATAAAAATATTAAAAAGGAAATGAGCCTTTCACTTTATATTAAAAACATGGCTCATGGGAAGAGGAGAAAATTATCATGAAGAAAAAAATAGCAACAATCCTTACAGCAGCAGTTATCGGAGCAACAGCTTTTACAACAATCGTAAGTGCAGCAAGCGGAGACATCACAGTTGTATCCCGTGAGGATGGTTCCGGTACACGTGGAGCATTCGTAGAACTGTTTGGAATTGAAGAAGAAAAAGACGGCGAGAAAGTAGATATGACTACAGATGAAGCCAGTGTAACAAACAGCACATCTGTTATGATGACAACAGTTGCAGGTGATGAGAATGCAATCGGTTATATTTCCCTTGGTTCTCTGGATGATACAGTAAAGGCAGTTAAGATCGACGGTGTAGAAGCTACTGTAGATAATGTTTCCAATGATTCTTACAAAATCGCACGTCCATTCAACATCCTTACATCTGATAAAGAAAGCGATGCAGCAAAGGATTTCGTAAACTACATCATGAGCTCTGACGGACAGAAGATTGTAGAGGACAACGGATATATCAAAGAAGCAGCAGATGCAAAGGCTTATGAAGCAGCAGACGGAGTTTCCGGTAAAGTAGTAGTTGCAGGTTCTTCTTCAGTAACACCGGTTATGGAGAAACTTGCAGAAGGCTATGAAGCAGTAAACAAAGACGTAACTGTAGAAGTTCAGCAGAGTGATTCCACAACAGGTGTAAACATGGCAGCAGAAGGAACAGCAGATATCGGTATGGCATCCCGTGACCTGAAAGATGAAGAGAAAGACCTTGGTCTTACAGCTACAGTTATCGCAAGAGATGGTATCGCAGTTATTGTAAACAAAGACAATGATGTTGATGAACTTACAAGCGATCAGGTAAAGGCTGTATACACAGGCGAGACTACTACATGGGAAGATCTTGCTAAATAATGTAACAGATTTAGTTTCAGAGCAGTTCGCCTGTGAATGAAATAGTACAGCAGGCGGGCTGTTTGCATGTTGAAAATCATATTTTCAGAATCACTGTAAAAGTGACAGGTTATGATTTTTGATACAGGGAAAGAAAGGTGTAATGAATGAACCACTTTAAAGAAAAAGCAATGAAATGTGTATTTCTGATCGCAGCCTGTACTTCAGTGTTGGCAGTGTTTCTGATCTGTGCATTTCTGTTTGCAAATGGTGTCCCGGCTATCGGGAAAATCGGTCCGCTGAAGTTCCTGCTGGGAACAAAGTGGAAGCCGTCAAATGATATTTTTGGAATCCTTCCAATGATCGTAGCAAGTATCTATGTAACTGCAGGTGCCATTCTCCTGGGTGTGCCGATTGCACTCTTTACTTCTGTTTTTATGGCACGTTACTGCCCGAAGAAAATTTACAGACCATTGAAATCAGGAATTGAATTGATGGCAGGTGTACCTTCTATTGTATATGGTTTTTTTGGCCTGATTCTCATTGTTCCTCTGATCAGACAGATTTTCGGCGGAACAGGAACCAGTATGCTGGCAGCCTGTGTTCTGCTTGGAATGATGATCCTGCCGACTATCATCGGAGTTACGGAATCTGCGATCCGCAGCGTACCTGAGAGTTATTACGAAGGTTCACTGGCACTGGGAGCAACCAAGGAGAGAAGCATCTTTTTTGTCATGCTTCCGGCAGCAAAATCAGGTATTCTGGCAGCAGTAGTACTTGGAATCGGTCGTGCGATCGGTGAGACAATGGCAGTTGTAATGGTTGCAGGTAACCAGCCGAGAATGCCACAGGGAATCCTGAAAGGTGTCCGTACAATGACTGCAAATATCGTCACTGAGATGGGTTATGCAACAGGTCTTCACAGAGAAGCTCTGATCGCAACAGCAGTTGTGTTATTTATCTTTATTCTTATCATTAACCTGAGTCTTTCTTTACTGAACAGGAGGGCAGAACATGCAAATTGATACAGCAGCGGCAATTGATTTGTCCAAAGAAAAAAAGCAGAATGAGTCTTCTTTCTCAGATCAGATGAAGGCATATATTAAGCATCCGGGATCAGGTGTTCTTGCATTGCTTACCCTTTTAGGTGCAGTCCTGACATTTGCATTACTGTTCTTTCTGATCGGATATATTCTGGTCAAGGGCGTACCGTATCTGTCAACAGACTTGTTCAGTTTAACTTATAATTCAGAGAATCTTTCCTTACTTCCTTCTCTGATCAACACATTCATCCTGACGGTTGTTTCACTTGTAATCGCAGCACCGCTGGGAATCTTTGCAGCCATCTATCTGGTAGAATATGCGAAAAAAGGAAGTAAGCTTGTAAATGTGATCCGTATTACAGCAGAAACACTTTCAGGAATTCCTTCTATTGTATATGGCCTTTTCGGTATGCTGTTTTTCGTAACAGCACTGCATTGGGGACTTTCTCTTCTGTCCGGTGCTTTCACATTGGTAATTATGATTCTTCCTCTGATCATGCGTACTGCGGAAGAAGCCCTGAAATCTGTTCCTGATTCTTATCGTGAAGCCAGCTTTGGACTTGGAGCAGGTAAACTTCGTACCATCTTCACCATTGTTCTGCCATCAGCAGTACCTGGTATTCTGGCAGGTGTGATCCTGGCCATCGGACGTGTGATCGGCGAAACAGCAGCCCTGATTTATACAGCAGGTACAGTTGCAGAGGTACCGAAGAACTTGATGGGTTCCGGACGTACTCTGGCACTTCATATGTATGTGCTGTCAGGTGAGGGCCTTCATATGAATCAGGCATCTGCAACAGCAGTTGTTATTCTGGCATTTGTTCTTGTAATCAATTTCCTGTCCGGAGCAGTTGCCAAACGAATTGCGAAAGGATAAGAAAAATGAGTGGAAATGAAAAAATTAACAGTTGAAAATATGAACTTACATTACGGAAAGTTTCATGCGCTGAGGAATATAAACATGGCAATTCCGGAGAAAGAAATCACAGCTTTTATCGGGCCGAGTGGCTGTGGTAAATCTACACTTCTGAAATCTTTAAACCGTATGAATGACCTTGTTGAGGGATGTGTGATCACCGGTAAGGTACAGCTTGACGGTGAAGATATTTACGGAGATATGGATGTGAATCTTCTGAGAAAAAGAGTGGGAATGGTATTCCAGAAGCCTAATCCTTTCCCTATGAGTATTTATGATAACATTGCATATGGACCGAGAACCCATGGAATCCGTTCCAAGTCTAAACTGGATGATATTGTAGAAAAATCTCTCCGCGATGCGGCAATCTGGGATGAAGTAAAAGACAGATTAAAGAAAAGCGCACTGGGTATGTCAGGCGGCCAGCAGCAGAGACTTTGCATTGCCAGAGCACTGGCAGTTCAGCCGGAGGTACTTCTGATGGATGAGCCTACATCCGCACTTGACCCTATCTCAACTTCCAAGATCGAGGAGCTGGCGATGGAGTTAAAGAAGGATTATACCATTGTTATGGTAACTCATAATATGCAGCAGGCTACACGTATTTCTGATAAAACAGCTTTCTTCCTTCTGGGAGAAGTAGTTGAATTTGATGATACTGATAAACTGTTCTCTATGCCTTCTGACAAGCGTACAGAGGATTACATTACAGGAAGGTTTGGTTGATTATGTCAAAGTATTTCGAAAGACAGCTGGAGGAACTGCACGTTCAGCTTATCACACTGGGAAGCTATTGTGAGAAAGCAATTTCATTCTCTGCAAAAGCAATCCAGAAGGTGCAGAATGAAGAGATTGCCCGCCAGGTTTTTGAGACGGACAGAGATATTGATGCCAAAGAAAGAGAGATTGAGAATCTGTGCCTGAGTCTTCTGCTTCATCAGCACCCGGTTGCAAGAGATTTAAGAGAGATATCTGCAGCATTGAAGATGGTTTCTGATATGGAACGTATCGGTGACCAGGCAGCAGATATTGCAGATCTGTCTTTGTATGTTGCAAAGAATACTACTGCGATTCCGGAGACTATCACACAGATGGCGGAGGACACTGTGCGTATGGTAACTGAGAGTGTGGATGCTTTTGTAAAGAGTGATCTGGAGTTGTGCAGAAATGTCATTGACAGAGACGATGTGGTGGATGATGCATTTAATGAGATCAAAGAGAAGCTTGCAGATATGATTTACGGAGGAAATCTGGATGCCAAGACAGGGCTGGATCTTCTTATGACTGCAAAGTACTTTGAACGTATCGGTGATCACGCAGTGAATATTGCTGAATGGGTGGAATATTCTATTACCGGACAGCACAGAAATAATGAGCATCAGGATTATCTGAATAATTAATTGAATAGAGAAAGTCTCTGATTTTGAATATAATTATTTGGAAGCAGGGCTTTTTATATCCGCAGGCGGGAACCGTTTGCGGATATTTGAGTTATTATATATCTCAATCGGAGACCGATATCTGCCTGAGGTATTAAATAAAAAGGGGAAGTGAAGAGAAGTGACGAAAAAAAATCTTTAAATCTATAATGTTTGTATGTGCATTGGTTCTGACTGTGGGACTGGCTGCTGTAATGGGAATCCTTTACAGCAATTTTGACGGACAGATGCGCAAAGAGCTGTCTAAGGAAGCTGCTTATCTGGCATATGGTGTGGAGCAACAGGGAACAGATTATCTGAAGAATGTAAAGGATAAGAGCTCAAGGATTACTTATATTAATAAGGATGGAACTGTGCTTTTTGATAATAAGGCTGATGCAGATGAAATGCAAAATCATAAGAACAGAACTGAATTTCAGAAAGCAGAGAAATATGGTGCAGGAGAATGTTCCAGGTATTCGGATACACTTTCTGAGAAAACAATTTATTATGCACTGCGTCTGAAGGATGGAACTGTGCTGAGAGTTTCAGGCACTCAGGATTCTGTGCTGGCACTGGTTGAAAATCTTCTTCTTCCCTTATGTGGACTCTTATTTCTGATGCTGATTCTATCAGGAATCATGGCATCTGTGATATCAAAAAGGATCGTAAAACCTGTGAATGAGCTGGATCTGGAGCATCCGGAGGAGAATAAGATTTACGAGGAGCTTTCTCCGCTTTTAGGTAAAATCCATAAACAGAACCGGCAAATCCAGAAGCAGCTGGAACTGGCAAAACAGCAGCAGGAAGAATTCTCTCTTATTACAGAAAATATGCAGGAAGGTCTGATCGTGATTGATAGGTATACCATGATTCTTTCTGCCAATTCCAGTGCATGGAATCTGTTCCGGGTAGATAAAGTATGTCAGGGAGAAAGTGTTTACTGTCTGGATCGTGCGGAAGATTTCAGACATGCGATCGAGCAGGTTCTCAGCGGAGAACATGCGGAACTGATATTGAAATTAAATGGAAGCGATATCCAGTTGATTGCCAATCCTGTGGTACGTGGACAAAAAACAGAAGGTGCTGTGATCCTGCTTGTGAATGTGACAGAGAAGCTTGAGAGGGAGAATCTGCGGAGAGAGTTTTCGGCAAATGTCTCTCATGAGCTGAAGACTCCTCTGACTTCTATTTCAGGATTTGCGGAGATCATGCAGGGCGGTCTGGTGAAATGTGAGGATATTCCCAAGTTTGCAGGGCGTATTTATAAGGAATCCCAGAGACTGCTTCAGCTGGTTGAGGATGTGATCCAGATTTCCCAGCTTGACGAGGAAAAAACATCCTACACCTGGGAACTGGTGGATGTTTATCAGGTTTGTAAGAATGCCTTTGAAAGTCTGAAGGAGAAAGCACAGAGCATGAATGTGCATCTTTATATCTGTGGGGACAGTATGAAGATGGAAGCAGTTCGGACACTTCTGGAAGAGGCAGTTTATAATGTCTGCGATAATGCCATTAAGTATAACCGAAATGATGGAAGTGTAAGCATTTTTCTGACTCAGACTGCACATGAGATACAGATTGTAGTCAAGGATACAGGTGTGGGAATTCCAAAGGAAGATCAGGATAGAGTTTTTGAGAGATTTTACAGAGTGGATAAAAGTCATTCCAAAGAGATTGGAGGTACCGGACTGGGACTTTCTATTGTGAAGCATGCGGTCAGCACTTTGAATGGAAGTATTGTGCTGAGAAGTGAAGAAGGAAGTGGAACGGAAATTACTATGAAATTTCTGAAAGTGCATAAGGAATAAAATAGAATAGATACAGAGGGGATGTCAGTTTGACAGCCCCTCTAAATTATACCGTAGAAAGAACCTTTTTAATTTTTTTCGATATTCATTGGGGGTGCAGCCGACCACATCTTTAAACAGTTTGGAAAAGTAGGAATAATTTCCATAGCCGACTTTCAAAGCAACTGTTCCAACCGGGATGTCAGGGTTGAGCAGAAGCTCTTTTGCTTTTTCTAACCGATAGGTGGTGATGTAATTGATGATAGAGGTCTGCGTTTGTTTTTTGAAAAGTCGTGCCAGATAATCTGGATTGAGATAAACCATATCAGCCAGCATGGTACGTGAGATATCTTCGGAGTAGTGCTGATGGATATAGTTGAGTACAATATCAACGACGGAGTCTTTTTCGTTGACGAAGCTATTGTATTCTACGGCGCGTTGTATCAGATAGCGCAGATAATTAAACATATATGGTACAGCGTCCAGAGATTTTGTGATCAGTTCGTCTCTTTCTTCTGAAGAAAATAGAGTGTGTGCTTCGATTCCGTTTTTATGTAGATAGGAAAAAACAATTTGTTCGATATCAAGTCTCAGATGCAGAAGAAAATTTTTGGTGATACCACTGGCCTGAATGTATTTGGACAGGTAATTTTCGATATTCTGTAAAGCTGCGTCTGCCTGTTTTTGTTCCAGAAAAGTATTGATTACTTCCAGTGATGGAGGGATGTAGGAAGTTGTGCTGGGAACAAAATCTTGCAGAAAAAGTGGTTTATTTACGGAGTTAAGGTTGGATTCTCTCATTTCACGTAGTCTGGTAAGAGTTTCAGGCAGTTCTGTCAGGGAAACCTCTGGTGCAATGCCGCATGCAATTTCACAGTACAGAAAACTCTGAAGATTTTTGAACAGTGTTAGTAGATTTTCTGTAAATGGCTGACGGATTTGTTCCAGTTGCAATCCAGAAAGTATGACAACGTATTCAAAGGTGTTCAGTATCACTATAGACTCATAGAGAATGCAGGATTTCTGAAAGGTTTCGGCTGTAATATTCTGGAAAGAAAAATCTACCATGGAAGACTCCATGGGCATTATCTGGCCGGAGAGTGGATAAAGCCGGAACAAAACAGGAATGAAGAGGTCATCTGCTGTATAGGAAAGATCCTTTTTTTCTTAATTCTGTTTCAAGAAGAGAAGGTTCACGAAACAGAGTGGTGGCAAAAAGTTCTTTCCAGAATAAATCTACAATATAGCGGTAATTATCTTTCCATTTCTGACTGTCTGCTTTTGTCTGGGTGAGCGCAGCATTCTTTCTGACTTTAGAAACTGCTTTTTCCAGAATATGGGATAAAGTATCAAAGTCTATAGGTTTTAGCTGGTAATCGAGGGAGGACAGTTCGATAGCATTTTTTTGCGTAATCAAAATCCGCATAGCTGGTCAGGAAAATAAATTGTATTTCTTTTCCTGATTCCCGGACCCAGGAAAGAAGATCAAGACCAGAACCGCCGGGCATTTCGATATCGCAAACACAGATATCGATGGAGATTTTTTCTATGATTTTCTGAGCTTGACGGATATTGAAAGCAGTGAGTACTTCTGTGACTGTTAGTTGCTCCCAGTTTATTTTTTCTCAAGGGCCGCTACAACAAAGCGGTCATCATCAACTAATAATACGTTCATAAAACTTTCCTTTCATAAATTAGGCAGAGAATTGGATCAGACTGCAGGGAGAAGGATGGTTACGCAGGCACCCCCAGATGGGAGGTTTGAGAAAGTAATGACCGCTTCTCCCTGACCGTACAGCAGATTCAGACGTTGGATGGCATTGGTAATTCCAATACGGTGACCATTTTGAGGTTCCAGAGGAATAGCAGAATTTAGGGATTGCAGGATGTCTTCCGAGAATCCGCATCCAGTGTCCATGACCTGAATCTGAATATTTTCATGTGAATTTCCGCCGGCAGTCATCCAGGCGATGTCTGTGCGTATGATTATGGGTTCATCAAAAGTATTGGAGTGTTTGATGGCGTTTTCTATAAAGGTCTGGATCAGAATTGGTGGGATTCGTATGTTTTCTGTACCTTCTTCTGCGTGAATTTCATAGGAGAACGTATCTCCGTAACGCATCTTTTGGATTTCCATATAATTTTTTATATGTTCCAGTTCAATTTTTTACAGGAACAAGATCCTGGGTGTTCTGGAAAATATATCGAAAATAGTTGGAAGTAATCATAGACATTTTCATGATCTCTTCGTAAAGCTGCGTCTGTGCCATACTGTAAATGGTATTCAGACAGTTCAGAAAAAAGTGAGGACGTATCTGTAGCTGAAGATAATTCATCATTGTTTTTGTTTTCCAGTTCTTTTCGTAAATGTCAATTTTCAGTTTTTTGATCTGGCGCATCAGATTTTTGAACTGGGAGTTCGCCTGCTCAAGTTCGAGAAGATTGGTGTCTTTTAAATTGATGGTTTCTGCAGAATCATCCAGATGTGCCAGATTTTCTAAAAAGAGTTTGATCGGAGTCAGAACGTGTTTCTTCATATAGAAAATGGAAGTAAACAGGATAACTGCGACCAGAAGGACTGCCAGTGCAAGAATAAACTGAAGCAGGATTAATTTTTTCATAAGCCCTGAATTTGCTGAGAATAATCTGAGGATAAAAAGCACCCATAATCAGAGCACCGCTGATAATCAGATTATTTCCCTTATTATAGGTCTCGTAAGAATCGGAATTGCTTTTTCTTGAAAATTCAATATGGTGTTGCTTCAGCAGTTCTTTATTAGTAAGTACGGTTCCGTTTTGCGAGGTAAGAGAAATGAAACCGTCTTTTTCTTTAATTATGTTTTTTAGTGGCTGAATGATATTGTCAGCAGGAATAAAACAGCAGGCGTAGTGGGAGCCTGTATGAAAGGATTTGTAAAAATATACGTTCTTTCCGAGCATTAGTACTTCCCAGGCATCCGTGTAGAAACTTGTTTTGGGCGCAGTTATTTTTTGGATCAGATGCTTGTTCAGCAGTACGAGCTGATTCTGAGTAAGTGTCTAGTAAAAATTTCTGTAGGACGATACATCCGATTCATTCATCTGAATTATATAGAAAATCTGATATCCCTTTTCAAAAGATTCCAGAAAAATATCAATATTATTATGAACTCGTTCTGCGGATGAAATGAATTCCAGTTTGTCCTGTGTTTCCAACAGAGTATCTGCATCGTCATTTTCAGTCAGGAGCCGGATTAAATAGCGATTGATGGAAATATGTGCGGTGTCGATTTGCGAAGCATAAAGGGATGTTGTATCTTGCAGGGACTGAATACTTTGGGAACGCATGGAAAAAATGACAAACAGCTGATCATGATATCCAGGATTACAACCGGAACCAGCAGAAAAACAAAATTTTATGACATGATCAATGGAGTATCCGGCAACACGATGTCTGGAATACATATAAATACCTCCTGAAATATTATAAAATCATTATGATGAAAACAATTATAACAAAAATCCGATAAAAAATGATAACAATATTCCGACCTTTTGATACAACAAAAGAGACAAGCTATGAAAAAAGAAATCGGATTTCGGAAAGTGTGAGGTCGTTATTTTACTATTAAAATACTGGAAAATCTGTATAATGAGAAACATCAGACAGAGAGATGTATACATCGAAAAAAAATTAAAAAGGAAAAGAATTGAGGTAAAAGGATGAATAAGAAAGTGATTGCAGCGGGAATGGCTATGGTACTGGCTTCTATGGGGCTGACTGCCTGTGGTGATTCCGGTTCAAAAGAGGCTAAAGATTCTTCTGATGAGACTTATACAGTTACAATGGCTTATATTGGAGATAAGGAGGAAGATACAGATCGCATCGAGAAGAAAATCAATGAGATTATGAAGAAAGATATCAATATGGAACTCGATATCGAACCGATCAGCTGGGGTGCCTATGCGGAAACAATGAAGCTGATTCTATCCGGTGGAGAAAAGATGGACATTGTACCAATCCTGGTGGAACAGGTTAATTCCATGGTGAATGCGAAGCAGGTTATTGACATGTCTGAATATATCGACAAATATGGCAATAATATTAAAGAACTGCTTGGTGATACTGCGAAAGCAGCAAATATCGGAAATTATGTATACGGTGTGACAACAGGACGCGAATGGTTCTGCCAGTCATCTGTTATTATGCGAAAAGATATTCTGGATGAGTGTGGAATTGATGTATCTTCTATCACAGATTATAAAGATTTGACTGACGTTTATGCAACTGTGAAAGAAAAATATCCAGATATGGTCATGATGGCAAGCAATAACAGTGCAACACCGGATACCAAATATGAAATGAATGATACACTTACTGATGGATTTGGTGTATTGATGGATCATGGTCAGGACACGACAGTTGTAGATTATTATGAGACAGATGAATATAAAGAGTTTGTAGAAACAATGTATGACTGGCAGCAAAAAGGTTATTTGTCCAAAGATGCTGCAACCACAACAGAGAGTGCGGAGAATCAGGTAAAAGCAGGTGCCGCTTTTTCTTACCTTGCACCAAACAAACCAGGATATGATACCCGTGCCGCTTTACTTTGCGGAACAGAGATGGAGATTGCTCCGATTTCCGAACCATGGGCTGGCACTGCACAAATTTCTTACCTGACTTATGGCATCAGTTCAAGTTCTGCTGATAAAGATAAAACAATGCAGTGTCTGGATTATTTATATGGAAATGCAGATATTCTGAACCTGTTGAACTGGGGGGAAGAAGGTGTTGATTACGAAGTTGTAGATGCTGAAAATAATATCATTAACTATCCGGATGGAAAAGATGACAGCAACACGTATCATCTGGCAGAAGGATGGCAGTTATTTGACCAGTTTAAAATGCATATCTGGGAGGGTGATTCACCAGATATCTGGGATGAAACAAAGGCACTGAATGAGAGTGCAATCAAATCAAAAGCATTCGGATTTACCTATGATTCTACAAGTGTTGCAAACGAACTGGCTGCACTGAGTAATGTAAAAGCAAAATATGCAGCTGCTCTTGGTTCTGGTACAGTAGATCCTGAAGAAACACTTCCGAAATTCATTGAGGAACTGAAGAAAGCAGGAATTGAGAAAGTGATCATCACCAAACAGGAACAGCTGGACAAGTGGCTGGAAGAGAATAAATAACACAGACAGGGGATGCCGCTATGCATCCCCTGTTATATTCCAGATAATTGAAAGGTAAATTTATGAAAAAAGCAAAATTTAAAAGATGGGCACCGCTTTATCTGATGATGGCACCGGGGCTGATTTATCTTTTTATCAATAATTATATGCCGATGGCAGGACTTGTGGTTGCTTTCCAAAAAATTACAACGTGGTAGATGGAATCTTTGGCAGCCCATGGGCCGGTCTCAGCAATTTTACTTATCTGTTTAATGATGCGTGGACGATTACAAGAAATACGTTGCTTTATAATATTGTATTTATTATCATCAACCTGATTCTGGGAATTGCATTTGCCATCTTTATCTGTGATATTCGGAGCAAGGCATGCAAAACAATTTATCAAAGTGCAATTTTACTGCCGTTTCTTATGTCTATTGTAATTGTAAGTTATATCACTTTTGCCTTTTTCAGTGGGGACAATGGAATGCTGAATAAGACAATTCTTCCGTTTTTCGGGAAAGAAGCAATTAATTGGTATTCAGAATCCAAATATTGGCCTGTGATCCTGGTTATCGTAAATACATGGAAAGGTGTAGGATATGGATGCCTGATTTATATTTCCAGTATTTCCGGAATTGATCCTTCTTTTTATGAGGCTGCAGAACTGGATGGAGCTTCAAAGTGGAAACAGATCCGATACATTACACTTCCATCGATCATGCCGTCTGTAATCACTTTGACACTGTTAAACATTGGAAGAATTTTCTATTCTGATTTTGGATTATTCTATCAGGTTACACAAAATTCCGGTCAGCTTTATGATACCACCAATGTAATCGATACTTATGTATACAGGGCACTGCTTCAGTCCGGAAATATCGGAATGGCTTCAGCGGCAGGCTTTTATCAGTCCATTGTCGGATTTGCCTGTGTACTGCTGGCAAATGTGGTTGTGCGCAAATTAAGCCCTGAAAATGCAATGTTCTAGGAGGTAAAAAATGGTTAGAAGCAAAAGTGCAAAAAGATTTGAACGATTGGCACATACGGTCATGATACTGGTTACAATCTGTATTGTATTGCCGTTTATCTTGTTATTTATGTCATCTATTACCTCTGAAAGTGCTCTGGTTAGAGATGGATATTCCTTTTTTCCAAAAGAGTTCAGTATTCATGCCTATAAGTTTATCTGGGATAATGCTGCAAATGTATTCAGGGCATATGGAATTACAATACTGGTCACTGTAATAGGAACCAGTATTAATGTGGCAATGTCTGCATTGTTGGCGTATCCGCTTTCCCTGAAAAATCTTCCAGGAAAAAGAATCCTGAATTTCTACATATTTTTTACAATGTTATTTAATGGTGGACTGGTTCCTACATATCTCATGTATACAGGAATTTTCCATATCAATAACACACTGCTTGCATATATTGTGCCGGGACTTCTGATGAGTGCCATGAATGTTATGCTGATTCGTACATTCTTTGCAACCAGTATTCCGGATGCACTTTTTGAAGCAGCTCAGATTGACGGTGCAAGTCAATTCCAGATTTTTTTCAAAATTGTATTGCCACTGGGTAAACCCATTCTTATTGCCATGGGTCTGCTTTCCGGATTAGGATACTGGAATGACTGGACAAATGGTCTGTACTATATTAGAGATACGAAGTTATATGGCATTCAGAACCTTCTGAATAAGATGATTTCAGATTTGACAGCACTGACACAGAATGCTTCTGGTGCGTCAACTGTTGCAATTGCAGATATTCCATCTGCATCTGTCAGAATGGCAATAGCGTTTGTTGCAATGCTACCGATTTTATGCCTGTATCCGTTTTTACAGAGATATTTTACCAAAGGTATCGCGCTTGGTGCCGTAAAAGGCTGAAGATGTTTTGAAGGAAAGGTGGATTATTTTCCTGTAAATATTTAGTGTTTTCAGCAAAGATTTTTTCTGATAAGATGGGGAATAGAAAGTATTGGGGAAAAACGGTCGGAACGATCATTGCATCGCTTGAGAGATGTTGTTCTCAGAAAGAAAGGATAAAACATGAACGATTATAAATTGGATTTAGAGAAATATGCAACACTGGCGAGACAGGCAGCCGCAGAGGGATGTGTACTTCTGGAGAATGAGAAGCAGGCACTTCCTTTGAGAGAGGGAGAGAGTGTGGCTGTTTTTGGCCGCATGGCATTTCATTATTATAAAAGCGGACTTGGTTCCGGCGGTCTGGTGAATACGAGATATGTAGTGGGAATTCTGGATGCGCTGAAGGAGTGTAAAGAGATTCAACTGGATGAGAAACTGCTGGGTATTTATGCAAACTGGATTAAAGAGAATCCTTATGATGAAGGTCAGGGATGGGGTCGTGTTCCATGGTCTCAGAAAGAGATGGAAGTTACAGAGGAAATGCTGGACTGCGCACGTAGCAACGATGTTTCGCTTATTATTATAGGAAGAACTGCAGGTGAAGATCAGGATAATAATACGAATCCGGGAAGCTATTGTCTGACGGAGACGGAGGAGGATTTGATCTGCCGGGTCTGTGAGGTGAGTAAGTGCACAGTTGTGGTGCTGAATGTTGGAAATATTATTGATATGAGTTGGGTGGAGAAATATCATCCTCAGGCTGTGCTGTATGCATGGCAGGGTGGTCAGGAAGGTGGCAATGGTGTGGCTGATGTGCTGACCGGTAAAGTGTGTGCATGTGGGAAGCTGACAGATACCATTGCTGAGAGGATTGAGTATTATCCGTCTACGGAGAATTTTGGTGATCCATATAAGAATTATTATAAGGAAGATATTTATGTGGGTTATCGTTATTTTGAGACATTTGCGAAGGATAAGGTGCTGTATCCGTTTGGATATGGTTTGTCCTATACGAATTTTGAGACAAAGGCGGAGATTTTTAAGAATACTGAGGATGAACTCACAGTGGCTGCGACGGTTACCAATATCGGTGATGTGAGGGGCAAAGAGGTTGTACAGGTTTATGTAAAAGCACCGCAGGGTAAACTTGGAAATCCGGCAAGAAAGCTGATCGGATTTGCAAAAACCCGGGAACTGGCACCGGGTGAAAAAGAAGAACTTGTTATCATCATTCCCAAATATGATATGGCCTCTTATGATGACAGTGGAGTGACAGGACACAAATCCTGTTATGTTCTGGAAGAGGGAACTTATGAAATTTTTGCAGGCAGTGATGTAAGAAGTGCGAAATCAGCAGGAATTTACAAAGAAGAATTACGTGTAATAGAACAGTTACAGGAGGCATATGCACCGATTGAGAAATTCCGGAGAATGAAAGCCGTTCTGAGAGCGGATGGAACTTATCAGGCAGTAACAGAAGAGGTTCCTGTCCGCACAGCAGATCCACATAAACGCAGAGAGGAAAGAATGCCGAAGACTCTGGAGTATACGGGAGATAAAGGCTATAAGCTGGCAGATGTACTGGATAAAAAAGGTTTCTATGGATGAGTTTGTGGCACAGATCAGTGAGGCGGATCTGATTGCCATGTTCCGCGGTGAAGGAATGTGCAGTCCAAAGGTCACTGCTGGAACTGCAGCTGCATTTGGCGGTGTGACAGAGTCTTTGAAGGCTCTTGGAATCCCGGTGGGATGCTGCGCGGATGGGCCGTCAGGGATTCGTATGGATTGCGGTACGAAAGCGTTTTCTCTGCCAAATGGAACTTTGCTGGGCTGTACTTTTAATACGGAGCTTGTGGGTGAGCTGTATGAAATGACAGGGAGGGAACTTCGACTAAATAAGATTGATTCCCTGCTGGGACCAGGTATGAATATTCACAGGAATCCACTGAATGGTCGAAATTTTGAATATATTTCTGAGGATCCGCTTCTCACAGGAAGAATTTGTGCGGCTCAGGTGAAGGCAATGGCTAAATCCGGAATTGGAAGTACGATTAAGCATTTCTGTGGAAATAATCAGGAAGTGGGACGAAGTACTTCTGATTCTGTTATGTCTGAGAGATGTCTGAGAGAAATCTATCTGAAGGGATTTGAGATTGCAGTAAAGGAGGGGGGTGCACGTTCTGTAATGACTACTTATGGAAGTGTAAATGGGCTCTGGACTGCAGGTAGCTATGATCTGTGTACAACCATTCTGAGAAAAGAGTGGGGATTTCAGGGTATTGTCATGACTGACTGGTGGGCGAAGTCCAATTATGAGGGTCATCAGGCAGAGGTAACTGCGAAAGCTCCTATGGTAGCTGCCCAGAATGATATTTATATGGTAGTGAGTGATGCGAAGTCCAATCCGGAGAATGACGATGTGGAGGAAATGCTTCATGCAGGAAAAATTACTGTGGGAGAATTGCAGAGGAATGCAGCCAATATCCTGGGATTTCTGTTAAAAAGTCCTTCTGTTTTATTGTTGACAGACAGAATATGTAAAGAAGAGCTGGAGGCTATGAATACAAAGGAAGAGGACGATGTGGATGCCGGAAGTCTGGTAAGTATTGAAAGTGATTCGGTGACACAGAAAATTGTAATTGACGGTGCATTATTACATCCTGCAAAGGGAAAGGCAGATGTGATTGCTGTGACTAACGAGTTCATGGGTGATTTCACAATGAAGTTTACTTTGAAATCTGATCTTGGTGAGCTGGCTCAGCTTCCGGTTTCTGTATTTTTGGATAATATTCATAAGATGACTGTTTCAGTACAGGGAACCAATGGAAAATGGGTAGAAGAAAGCCGCATCCTGAATATGGGATTTGGTCATAATCACTATATCAAATTTTATTATGGTGCGGATAATCTTGAAATTAAAGAAATTGTGCTGACTCCGAATAGGTAAGACCAATTTTAGAAACGCTTGCAAAACTATATCCTTTATGGCATAATTATGAAAATACTCAGAACCTGCGAAAGATGAGTGATAATTGCTTTATAAAAGTGGTTATCTGTGGACTTTTTTAATGCGGAGCGGGCTGTTCAGAGGAAAAGTGTTACTGATGATTAGAACAGTGTTAAGAGTGATGAGGAAAAGATAATATGTCAGGTTTTACAAAGGAAATTATTGCAAAGACTTTTACAGAATTGCTGGATGAAAAGCCCATGTCTAAGATTACGGTGAAGGATATCGTGGAACGATGTGGTGTAAACAGAAATACTTTTTATTATCATTTTAAGGATATTCCGGATGTAGTGGAGTTTATTTTGAAAAAGAAGTGGGATGAGATTCTGGAACACCCACAGGACAGAGCCTCTATTCTGGAATGTATGGAAGAAATGGCAGATCTGGTGAGAAATAACAGAAAGGTTATGTTTAATGTTTACAGATCAGTGAAAAAAGATACGTTCCTTTTTTATATGAATGAGATTTCCAACTATATTATTATGGAATATTTTCGGAAAAATGCAGATCAGTTTGATCTTGATGAGGGAGAAATCCGGATTCTGATTCAATATTATAAGTGTCTGTTTATGGGATTTCTGATGGAGTGGCTGGATAATAATCTGAAATCTGATTTTGGAGAAGAAATGCGTCAGGCTTCCCGGCTTTTTGAAAAGCACCCGGAGCTACATGCGGTATTGAACAGATCAGAATAGAGTGAAAATACCTGTTGTTCCTGATATTTATTATAGCAATTCTCTTAAATGTATTATCTGAGAGAAGCGTTATAGGTAATTCCTTCAATTTTCATATTATACAAAATTAAGCTTATGTCTGTTTTTTGGACATAGGCATTTTTTTTGTCTATTTATTGTTCAAAAAAATCACAGCTATAATAGCAGCCATAAAGAGATGAAAACAAGAGCCTGACAGTCACAGGTTCGGGTATATTTCAGAAGGGAGGAGCAATAGGATGGATGCACTGAAGCAGTTAAAATTAGCCAAGAATGGTTATATTATTATGTCTGTATTATTTATGGTTCTGGGTGCCTGTCTGATTATCTGGCCGGATTGTTCGATGGCAGTTTTCTGTACAGCAGTAGGGATTATGCTTATTGTATACGGATTGATAAAGATTCTGGGATATTTTTCCAGAGATATCTATTGTCTGGCATTTCAGTTTGATCTTGCCTTTGGAGTGCTGCTGGCAGCAGTAGGAATTATTATTATAGTACGCAGGAACGTAGTGGTGAATCTGATCTTTGGAATCTTTGGACTTCTGATCCTTGCGGATGCATTATTTAAAATTCAGATGTCGATAGATGCAAAGAAATTCGGGCTGAATCTCTGGTGGAGGATTCTCCTGGTCAGCGATTCTGACCGGTGTTCTGGGATTTTTACTCCGATTCCACACATGCCTTTACAATTTCAGGAGCGGAATCCAGTCCCTGCCACCAGCACATCCAAATCTTATTGCTCCTATCAGAGGCAATAAGGGGGTAGGGGCGCATCATAGTCATAGGAGGCGTAATAATCGCCAAAACGACTCTCCAAATATCGCAGTACAGCTTCATGCTTACGCAACAGACGAGCTTTAACCGCATCGGATTCTTGATATCCGTTATGGTTCATCACTTGAATGTCAAGCTTCGCACGGAATGCATTTATCCCCTCACTGAAAGAGGTTTCTTTCGCTATCATTCGTGAAGCATGTATTTCTTCAGACGCACGGTGAACAATGCGCTCCAAACTATTATGCCTATTCGCCACGTGCAATCCTCCTGTAAGAATCTTTCAAGTTGTCGAACGTATTGTGATTGTTCACAACGCTCATTCACGTATTTGGTGCAGGCTTGTTGCATGATTTGATAATCATTCCCGCCCGCGTGCGAGGCCTTAATAAGAGCGTCAGTTAAATCACTTACATTCCCGGATTCGAAGGCGAACCCAGTTTCACCTTCAACCACCAACTCGGGGATACCGCCAATCCGAGCTCCGATTACTGGAGTTTTAGCGGCGAGTGATTCCAGTCCAGAATAGGGCATGTTTTCACGCCATTCGGAACTCAGCACGCTAAAACCTGGCGTTACCAACCTCGCGCTGCAAATCCTCACCAGACTTGTAGCCTAGAAGCTGAATACGTGAAGCGGCTTCGGATCCTGCATCGGCGACAAGACGCTCTATCTCAGAACGCCCTGGCCCATCGCCAACAATATGGAGATCCCAGTTGGAAGGAAGGAAGGTTTTATCGTTCGCAACCTCAGAACTTTCGGCCGTGCGGCGCACAGCACCTTCACTTTCAGTGGAATCATAAGGAGCCGTCAGCCCAGTAGCCTTCAAAAAGGCTCGAACCAGCGTCAGGATTCCTTTTT
>ENA-OQCV01000124-OQCV01000124.1-human-gut-metagenome-genome-assembly--contig:-NODE-124-length-22104-cov-5.144788_pt1 | contig 22104 bp, 18 predicted proteins | sample MGYA00242766_ERZ504592 | MGnify/ENA primary metagenome ERZ504592 (study PRJEB26092, sample SAMD00036315) | human gut metagenome | host: Homo sapiens | study: EMG produced TPA metagenomics assembly of...
TCAACGCTACAAGATAATTGTATCTCCCCTACCGGTTGCTTGACAAACGCCCCGTTGTCTAATTGAAAGTGCAACACCCCGTTAGATTGGAGATTGTCTAGAAAACCAGTCCGGAAGGGATGTTGCACCTATGGGGGAAGTGTATTCGCACCTGTCGGAAGAGGAACGCCAGGTCATCCAGATCGAGATCGGCAACGGGGCCGGCATACGGGCGATCGGCGCGATGATCGGGCGCAGCCCGTCCACCGTCAGCCGTGAGATCAAGCGCAACGCGTGGTTCCCGTCCGACGAGAGCGAATCCTGCCGTCCCTATCGGCCCAGGCGGCTCAAGACCGGGCCTTGGACGAGCCGCTATTACATCGCCGGGCCGGCCCGGCGCAAGGCCGCCCGGAGGCGCGCCAAAGCGCGCAAGCCGCATCGCCTGTCGCATGACCGGCTGTGGGCGTGGGTGGCGGAGAGGCTCGGGCTGCGGCTGGTCGCCGCCGCCCGTCAGCGGCAGGCTGCGCGTCCTGTTCCCCGGCGACGATGCCATGCGCGTGTGCCCGGAGACCGTCTACCGATGGATCTATTCCGGCAAGCCGCGCCGCGAACGCTGGGTGTTTATGTTCAATGGTTTTAAGACCGTGAGCGTTTGGATTTTAGTCCGAAAGAGCGGTAGGAATTAGTCCATTTCATCGTTGATGGAAAACAAGTGACACCGGTCTGTCGTTATCGATTAGTTTCCCGAGTTGAAAAAAACAACCATTGACGGTTCTCGGGAAAGGAAAGGAATGACCATACCGGTGTCGGTTCAACAACGTATCAGGCTCCTTGACCAGCAGGGAACGCCATGGCGAGCCATCGCCCGTGATTTGAACGTGTCCAGGGACACGGTCAGGAAATACGCCTTGATGGAGGATTGCTCGCCCAAACCCAAACCATCGACCACGCGGCCGAGGAAACTCGACGGGTTCACGCCCGTGATCGACGAGTGGTTGCAAGCGGACCGGTTCATGCCCCGCAAGCAGCGCCATACCGCCAAACGCGTGTACGACAGACTCGTCACGGAGAAAGGGTTCACCGGCTCGTATTCCGCGGTGCAGCGTTACGTGAAGCAATGGCGTCAAGAACATCGTCCCGCCTGTGACGGGTTCATGGAGCTGGAATGGCGGCCCGGGGTCATGCAGGTCGATTTCGGCGAGGCCGTGGTGGTGCTGGCGGGCGTGAAAACCAAGGTGCATTGCCTGGTGGCGTCGTTTCCGTATTCGAACAAGCGTTACGTGGTCGCGTTGCCTGGCGAGAACGCGCAATGCGTGTGCGAGGGATTGGTCGAGATCTTCGAGCATATCGGCCTGGTTCCGATGGTGTTGGTGATGGATAACGCCACAGGGGCCGCGCACCGGACCGCTTGGGACAAGATCACGATCGTCGGGCTCTTCCAGTTGTTCCTGGAGCATTACCGGATCGAGGCCAGGTTCTGCAATCCCAGGAGCGGTTGGGAGAAAGGCAGCGTGGAGAACGCGGTCGGGTTCCTGCGCCGCAACCTCATGGTCCCGTTGTTGAACGTCGAGTCCTATGCGCAGTTAAGCAAGCATCTGCTGTCGCGGTGTGACGAACTCGGCAACGACAAGCATTACCGGGCTGATGAAAGCGTGAACGACTTGTTCGAAGAGGACCGGGCGGGCATGCGGCCATTGCCGCGCGTGCGCTTCGACGCGGTCGATTGGCAGGAACGGCGCGCCGACAAGGAAGGTGTCATACAGGTCGGTTCGTATCGTTACCTCGCGGGCCCGGCCTGGCGTAGCTGGCCGCTATTGGTGGGATTGCGCGCGTTCGACGTGGAGATCCGTACCCGCGACGGCCGCAAGGTGGCCTCGCTGCCCAGGGCTTATGGCGAGCAGGCCGGTACGGTGCGTAGCCCGTCGTCGCTGCTGCCGGCATTGGCGCGCAAGCCACGCGCGTGGGGCGAATCACCCGTGCGCGGTGATTTTCCCGAGGGCCTGAGAACCCTGATCGACGCGCAGGACTCCGCCCGGCGCAAGGCCACGTTCCGCTTGTTGGAGCGCGTGGGTGCCGCTTGCGGTTTCGACGCGGCCTGCAAAGCCGCGGAACACATCATCGGCCAGGGCAGACCGATCGACGAGGCAGCCCTGAGCATCATGGCCAGACGGATAGCGTCCGGCGAGGCGCCGGCCGATGTTCCCGCGCCCGACCTGAGCGTGTACGACGACTTCATGAAAACAGGCGATGGCGATACGCTCAAGGAGCGGGAAGGAGGGAAGGACCGATGAGCCGGATCCAGAACCCCGCGCCGGACGCCACCCGACGCCGCGCGTCCACGAACAGGAAAATGGAAACGATCATGCGATTGGCGCGCCGACTGCCGTTGACCAGGCAAGTGCTCGCCGACCAGCTCGAAACCGCGACCCCGTCGCAAATGGAGTTCATGGACCAATGGATGAACGCGGAGATCGAGTCCAGGGAACGATCGAAACGATCCCGGCTGCTCAAGCAGGCCGGTTTCCCGGCCGTCAAGACATTGGACGGCTATGACTGGGAGAACATTCGTTTTCCGGTGGATTGGGGCAGGCGGTCGCTTGAATCATTGGAGTTCGCGAGCCGTCCGGAGGATGTGGCCATGTTCGGACCTCCCGGCACGGGCAAAACCCATCTGGCGATGGCGTTGGGAAGGAAGGCCTGCCTGGAAGGCATGACGGTACGGTTCTTCACCGCCGCTGGCCTGGTCATGCGCTTGTTGCACGCCAGCACGGAAGGCAAACTCGACAGGGAAATCGCGTCCATCGGCAAGGCCCGCCTGTTGATCATCGACGAGTTGGGCTACGTGCCGATCGACGAGGAAGGCAGCCGGTTGTTGTTCCAGGTCATCACCAACGCGTACGAGATGCAATCCATCGTTTACACCACGAACATCGAGTTCAGCGGGTGGGGCCGGGTGTTCGGGGATCCGAACATGGCCGCGGCGATCATCGACCGGACCGTGCATCACGGCAGGATGCTCAGGTTCGAGGGCGAGTCCTATCGCAGGACTCATGCTCTTATGCAATGAAACAATAAAACACGAGCAATGACAGGCCAGTTCCGAACTGGACTAAAACCTACCGCTTTTTCGGAAGGAAAACTCACGCCACACTGGCCTATAACAACTTGACAAAACACAGACGCCCTTGAGCGCCTTCGCCTTCCCGATGGCGTCGTCGAGCTTGTCCAGCAGCTTCGGCTCCTTGAGCTGATCCGCCTTGTATGTGGTGGCGGTGGCCTCGTCCACGGCCTTCATGAGCGCCTTGTCGGCCTTCCCGGCCTGTTCGACCGCCGCGTGGTATCCGGTCGATTCGTGGTGCGTCCAGTAGGCGTAGCCGCCGCCGATGCCCGACAGCGCCACGGCCACCGCCGCGATGATGATGGCGGTGAGGTTGGCGGGCTTAATACCCTTGGGCTTGCTCTCCTCTGGAGTGGCGTCATCCATGGTTTCCACTCCCTCTGATGGCTTCGTCATTACTCTTCCCTATGTCCTTATGCGCCGACACGTCGATTCGCCCATCGACATGGATATAACGGCGCGGAGGCCGTCAGGCCGAAGCTCCTTATCCCGTGGAGACGTCAGAGACAACCGCGCTTCCATATCATGCGAATTCAATACTACATTCGACCAAGAAATACAACCGAAGAAAGCGCCTTCGTTGAAGAGCTAATTCAAACGATTGCTGAACGTCAAAGGCATGGTCGTCGAGGACGTGTCGGTGGACGATTCCCCGTTGCGTCCCGCTCCCGCGCTGGTGGTCCGGCTGCGGTGCCGGAAGGCGGCACTCAGGTGTTCGCGCTGCGGGCGCAAGTGCCCTTTCTGCCTACGGATAGAATCTGGTCAAATCAAGCAACGATGCTGTCCTCACTTTGCAAAAGCGCCGACCATAAGGCGCGAATTGATGCATCGTGTTCAATGGCGGACAGCCGATACCGCACCTCGCCATCAGCCGCAGCCACTCACCGCTCACCCGAGCAGGCCAAGCTCCTTGAGCTTGTTCTGGATGTCCACGACGGACGGCTCGACCTGGAACGACCCGTCGCCATAGAGCACGACCGGGATGTGCTTTTGGCCGCTGATCTCAACGGCACGGTCGGCCGCGCCCTCCTCCTGCTCGATGTCGTGCCACGTGTAAGCGGCGCCGAACCGGTCGAGCGCGTTCTTGGCACGGTGGCAGTCGCCGCACCATGTTGCACCATATACATCAATCGCCATGGGAACTCTCCTCTCGTCATATGCTCTACGGCACATCTCATGAAAGACATGCACCTTGCGACCTGCGATGAAGCTCGCAGCCGTCTCATACGATATCGTATCCGGCAATGCTTGGTGCCAGTTACCCTGTCGGCTGACAGCGGATGTAGCTAGCTCCGGCTCTCCCCGCCCCCCCCGCCGGCACTCGGCGATGAACGCCGCGCAGATCATAATCACCTGCGCCACCAAGTTGAACCAGATGAGCACGCCGATGATAGCTGCGAACGGCGCCAGCATCGGGTTGCGCGACGCACCCGTCAACAGACGAGCGCCCAGCAGCTGCATCACCGCGACCGCCAGAGCCCCAAGCGCCGCCCCCACCAGCGTGAATTTGCCCGCGCGTATGTGCGCGACCACGCGCAGCAGCAGCATGAACAACGCGAAATTCAGCAACACGCCGGTAGCGAAACCGGTCGATTCCAGCAACAGCGCGCCCGGCAGCGAATCATCGGCGATGCCAAGCGCCCGCAACACCAGTCTCATCAGGCCGCCAGAGACGACGCCCGCCGCGGTCGACAATATGAACAGTACCGCCACCATGATCGCAGCGACCGTATCGCGCAATCGCGCCTTAACCACGTTCAGCTCCTGCGTGCAATCGTCGAACATGGTCGTCACTGCATTGCGCAGGGAATTCATCCAACCGGTGACCGTCCACCAGAACACCGCCAGCGTCACCAGACCGGTCCATGTCAGCGTATGCGAGATTCCACTCAGCATCGACGCGGAAAACAGCGAATCGGAAACGCTCGGAATCACCGTGCGCAGCATCGCGAGCAGCGCCTTCTGCATCTCCTCGCTCCCGGTCACCACCAGTCCGAGCGCGCTGACCACGATCCATACGCCGGCGAAGAACGCGAACAGTAGCCCATATGCCAACCCGTTCGCCAGCAGCGGCCCGCGCCGCGACACATACCGGTCAATCACCCGCCCGATCAGCGAGCGCCGCCACCATGCAACCAGCGAATCAATCGCCTCGCCTATCCTGTGCAGCCATTGCATGATTCGACTATACGCGGTCGCGCGACTGTCCACCACGACGGCGATAGTGGTGGCACACATGGGCATCGAGGTAAAGGAGCACGCATCATGACAGAAAATCACGCAAGCGACCAATCACCGCAGCCCGGACAATCCAGCCAGCCCGCCCTTCCCACGCGACTCACCCCCGGCCAGCCCGCTCCCGATTTCACTCTGCCTGCGGTCAACCCGGACGGCGGTGAAACCTCCGTCACGCTGTCGCGGCTGCTGGCGCAGGGCAAGCGCGTGGTGCTGTACTTCTATCCGGCCGCGATGACGCCGGGCTGCACCACCGAGGCATGCGACTTCCGCGACAACATTGCCCGGCTCACCGCACTCGGTTTCACTGTGCTGGGCGTCTCCAAGGACCCAATCGACAAGCTGCAGCGTTTCCGCGAGCGCGACCACCTGTCGTTCCCGCTGCTGTCGGACGCGGACCTGACCGTGCATCGGCTTTACGGCGCGTACGGCGAAAAGAAGCTCTACGGGCGCACGCACATAGGCGTGATCCGCTCGACATTCGTCATCAGCGTGTCTGTTACAGGCGCAGCCGGCACGATAGAAATCGCCCGCTACAACGTCCGGGCGAAGGGTCATGTGGCTTCTTTGATGAAGGCTCTGCAATAGGCGCTCTCAGAACTCGCAGGTATAACGATTGACGCTCGAAAAAAGCCTTGTATCTGCGAGTTTTGAGAGCGCAATTATACGCGCATGGCCTCTTTGGTGGCCTCAACCTGTGCAGGACCGCCTTCGCCGGTGGCGATGAAGCGCCCAGAGGCCAACACATAGTAGCGATCCGCCCGTTCGACGGCGAATTCCTTGAGCACCGGGAACATCGTCACGGCCTCGTCGTACCGCGCTTTCGCCTCGGACCCGTACCGGTCGGCGTCCACATGCAGGTTCTCGTCGACGGTCATCGTGCCGAACGACTGCTGCCCCTGCGGCACGAACGCCATGCCTTTGCGGATGCGCTGGTTCGGCGCGGCCTTGGTGATATCGTCGCCGTCGAAACCGCCTTCGGCTCCTGCAGTCCGACCTCACTGCACATCTTGACCATTACGTCACATAAGCAACACGCTACGTCCATCCAGAATGTGAGATAACCGGGTACGCTGGTACTCATGGAACTTCACGTACTCGACCACCCGCTGGTGGAACACAAGCTCACCGTCCTGCGCGACAAAAACACCTCATCCGCCACTTTCCGCGAGCTCGTCACCGAACTCGTCATGCTCGAAGCCTACGAGGCGACCCGCAACCTCGACATCGTCGACAAGCCCATCGAAACCCCCGTCGCCCCCATGGTCGGCAAGCACATCGCCAGCCCCGCCCCCATCATCGTTCCCGTCCTTCGCGCCGGACTCGGCATGCTCGACGGCATGACCAAAATGATCCCCACCGCCGAAGTCGGCTTCCTCGGCATGAAGCGCGATGAAGAGCACCCCACCCAGCAGATCACTTACGCCAACCGTCTCCCCGAAGACCTCACCGGCCGTCAGTGCTTCCTCATCGACCCCATGCTCGCCACCGGCGGCACCCTCGTCACCGCCACCCACTACCTCGCCGAGCGCGGCGCCAAAGACGTCACCGCCATCAACATCATCGCCGCCCCCAGAAGGCATCCAATACGTCCAAGACCACATCGACCCCGTCCATCGCCTTCAAGGTCGTCGTCTGCGCCGTCGATGAAAAACTCAACGAAAAGGCGTACATTGTGCCGGGGCTTGGCGACGCCGGCGACCGCCTCTACGGCGTCATTGATTGATGGAGCGTATACGGCCTTTCCTCAGCGCTCGACGTACGAAATACGCCTTCGGCGTTGAACGGCCGTATCCGCACACATCAACCAATGCCCTCGGTGGGGGATTGACTGGCGGAGCGTCAGCCAATCCCCCACCGAGGGACTTTGAGAGTCGCGGTATCGTCGTGCCGTGACTCTCGGAGTAGTACGACGGCGTATCTTCCGTAATCCTCCGGGCAGATAGAAAGCAGGATAATGCGTATTAGCGTCATTTGCGTCGGCAGGGTCAAAGAGCAGTATCTGCGCGACGCCATCGCCGAATACAGCAAACGGCTCGGCCGCTACTGCAAGCTCGACATCATCGAGGTCGCCGACGAGAAGACCCCCGAACATGCCAGCGAAGGCGTGGAACGGCAGATTCGTGCCAAGGAAGGCGGGCGCATCGCCAAGCACATCCGCCCCGACGCCTATGTGATCGCGCTGGCGATCGACGGCACGATGCTCTCCTCCGAAGGGCTCGCCGCGCACATCAACCAGCTCGGATTGCACGGCGAAAGCCACATACAGCTCATCATCGGCGGCTCGATCGGCCTGGACGACGCGATCCTGCGCCGCGCCGACTACAGGCTCAGCTTCTCGAAGATGACGTTCCCGCATCAGCTGATGCGCGTGATCCTACTGGAGCAGCTGTACCGCGCCTACAAAATCAACGCCGGCGAGCCATACCACAAGTAGGGCGGTGGCGGTCAGCTCACTCCACGGACTTGAGCGAGCTGACCGGATCGATGCGGTCGAGCACCGGATTGGTGAGCAGCTGCACGAGCAGCGCGAACGCCATCGTCGCCGCGGCGGCGATCACATAGCTGTACCAGTGCACGCTCACTTCGAAATACAACGCGGGCATGTTGAGCGCCGCCGTAAGCAGCCCGCCGACCGCGCGCCCGAGCGGCAGACCGACGACGATGCCCATGCCGGCCAGTATCAGCATCTCCTTGTTGACATACCGGTGTACCTCGCGGTCGTAGAAGCCCAGTACCTTCAGCGTGGCCATTTCCCGCACGCGCTCAGACACGTTCGTGTTCGCCAGCGTGAACAGCACGACGAGCGCCAGCCCGCCCGCGAGCGCGATGATGAGCGCCACGACGGCGCTCATCAGGTCGAACGAGAAGCTGCGCTCGAGATCGTCGGTGCTGGTGGCGCTCACGACCGACGGATCGCGTGCGAGCCGATCCGCGTACGCGATGTTCTGGTCGGCGGTTCCGTTCAGTGTGGCGATCACGGCGTTGTGCGTCACCGCCGCCGACACGCCGAATGTTTTCTTGTACAGACTTTCGCTGACATACACGTTCGAGCCGATGAGGTTTCGCGTCACCGCGGAGACCTTCACTTCGCCGTGACGCATACTGCCGTCGCGTAGCGTGACGGTGTCGCCGGCCTTGACGCCGAGCGAGTTCGCCGCGGATTGCGCGACGATTATGCCATCGCCCCCAAGCTGCAGCTTGCCGTGCCCGCCGCTCGCGGACCGCAGCGTAATCATGTCTCCGAGCGCCCCTGCTGAATCATCCGGCACGATCATGAGCTGAATCGTCTCGCCTGCGTCGCCCGCGTCCATCTCGCCGCTGTCGAGCCGCAGATCGAGCGAACGTTCCACGCGCCCGTCCTTGTCGAGCCGAGCGCGCATCGCATCGACGCTGTCGTCGCCGCTGACGACGAGCAGGTCGTAATGGTAGATGTCCTCGTACTGCTTGGGTCCGAGCGTGGCGACGGTGTCGTTGATGGCGAAGCCGCACACAATCAGCGCCGTGCAGCCCGCTACCCCGCCGACGGTCATCAACAGGCGGCTTTTGAAGCGGAATATGTTGCGCGCGGTGACCTTGTTGAGGAAGCTGAGCCGCCGCCACAGCGGGCGGATGCGTTCGAGCAAGATGCGCGCGCCGGCCTTCGGCGCTTTCGGCTGCATGAGTTGCGCCGGGCTTTGCCGCAGAGCCCCGGCGCAGGCGACGACCGTTGCGACGACCACGCCGACGACGAACAGTGCGATGCCTGCCGACCCGTACAGCCAATCGTATTCGAGCTGTATGCCGGGCACCGTGTACAGTCCCTCGATCACCAGCAGCAGAAACGACGGAATGCCGAGGAAGCCGACCATCAGTCCCAGTCCGCCGCCGATTAGGCAGGCGAGCGCGGCGAACAGCACGTATCGCATCGCGATGGCCGCGTTCCCGTAACCGAGCCCGGTGTAGGTGCCAATCAGACCGCGTTCTTCCTCGACCATGCGGGTCATCGCGGTCAGGCTCATCAGCACCGCAACAATCAGGAATACGACCGGGAAAGCGTAGCCGATTGATTCGATTGAGCTGATGTCGGATTTGAGCGAGCTGAAGCCGCCGATTGACGAGCGCGTCTGCACGTACCAGCGGGCTGCGGCGATGTCGTCGACGCGTTGCTGCTGCTTGGCGAACTGACTGTCGGCATCCTTGCGCTTGGCGTCAAGCTGGTCTTGCGCGTCCTTGAGCTGCCGTTCGCCGGTGTCCATCTGCTCTTCGCCGGCGGCTATCTGCTTGAGTCCGTCGCGGATCTGCTGGCGACCGCCGCGCAGCTGCTCGGTTTGCCGCTGCAAGGTGGCCGATTGCGCTTCGAGTTGGGCTATGGTGGCGTTGACCTGGCTCAGCTGGGATTGCAGTTGCGTGAGCTGTGCCGCGGATTCATCGGCTTTGGACCGTGCCTGTGTGGCGAGGTCGCGCGCGGTTTTCGCTGCCTTGCGCAATGGTTCGAGTACCGTCTCGGGTAGACCTTGCGCGCCGGCGACCGCCTGGTCTGCCGCGTCCGCGGCCTGCTCTGCGGCCCGCGCGCCCTGCGCGGCCAGGTCGTTCATCGTCTGCGCGGTGGCGATGCCCTGCTGCAGCTGCGATTGGCCCTGGCGGGCTTGGAGCAGCCCCACGTTGACCTGGTCTTTGCCGTCCTGCAGCTGCTCCGATTGGTCTTCGAGCTGTGTGAGCTGGTCTTCGAGGCTCTGCTTGGTGGTTTTCGCCTGCTCGCGCCGGGTTTTCAGCTCCTCCGTCTGCTCGGTGATCTGCATCTGCGCGTCGTCGAGCTGCCGGTAGGCGTCGGTCTTCGCCTGGTCGAGCTTCTTCTGCGCGGCGTCCACGAGAGTCTGCCGGCGTTCGTTCTGCTGCTTGGTCTGCACCGTGGCTTCGATGCGGTCGGCGACATCGCGAACCAGCGTGTCATAGTCGTCGCCGAACGCGTCCTCGTCGGTCGAGCCGCTCACGGTCAGGCTGATAGCGGTGTAGATGTCTCCTGTCACGCCGTCGCTCGGCGCGAAGAACGTGTAGTCGGACGCGAGCGAGTTGCGGAATGCCTTGGCGCCGCTGTATCCGTCCGGATTGCTCAGGTCCTTGGGGTCTATCACCGTGCCGGTGATGGTCAGTTCGGTCGGGAAGCTCGGCGCCGATTGCGATGCATCGGCTTGCTCGTCCGTCGGTTCCGTGCCGTTCGCGCCGCTGTCGGCGGAGTCCGTATCCGAAACGGTCGATGTCGCAGTGCCGGTGTCAACCGGGGTGACGGTCAGCGAGTCGCCGACTGCCATGCCACTGTCGGCGAGGAACTTTTTGGTGACCGCGACCTCACCAGCCTTGCTCGGAATGCGGCCGTCCTGTAGGTACGGCTGGTCGAGGCCATTCACGCCGATCTCGTTGATGGTGACGGTTTTGTCGGTGCCCTTGACGTCGGCTTCGACGCTCTGGCTGCGTTCCGGCTGCACGACATCGACTCCGCGGACCTGCTTCAAGGCCGCAACGTCATCATCGGTCAGGCCGTAGGTCGACAGCACCTGGATATCGTGCAACCGTTGCGCGTCGTAGAACCGGTTCGCGGCGCGGAACGTGTCACGACAACCGGCGTAGATGCCGGTCATCACCGCCACCCCAAGCAGCGAAATCACGGCGATGGACAGAAACCGTTTCCACCCGTGCAGCCACGAGCGCATCGTATCCTTGACGAACGCCCCCGACAGCGAGCGCCCACGAGACGGCCTGCCGCCCGTATCGGTGTCGGACGCCAAGTCGTAGATTCCGGGAATCACCTCGGTGGGCACATCGGACGCGGGCGACCACCCGGCAGAATCACCGTCCGCCTTCCGACCTTTGTTCCTATGCGCATGCCGTCCCATCACAGCACCTACCATTCGATGTCGGCGATCGGTGTCGGCGCGGGATTCACATCCTCGCCCACCACCTTGCCGGAGCGGAAACGGACGACCTTGTGCGCCATCGGAGCGAGCGCGGAGTTGTGGGTGATGATGAGCACCGTCATGTTCTCGTCACGGCAGATGTCCTGCAGCAGTTGCAGGACCTCCTTGCCGGTCTCATAGTCGAGCGCGCCGGTCGGCTCGTCGCACAGCAGCAGCTTCGGCTTCTTGGCGATTGCGCGCGCAATGGACACGCGCTGCTGTTCGCCGCCGGACAGTTGCGCCGGGAAATTGCTCAGCCGGTCGCCCAGGCCGACCTTGTGCAGGGTGTCGGCCGGGTCGAAATGGTCGGGGCAGATCTGCGACGCGAGTTCGACGTTCTCCAATGCGGTCAGATTCGGCACGAGATTGTAGAACTGGAAGACGAATCCGATGTCCATCCGCCGGTAGGCTATGAGGTCGCGTTTGCGCAGTCCGGTGATGTCGCGGCCGCCGACGACCACGCGCCCGGAGGTGGCGGTGTCCATGCCGCCAAGGATGTTCAGCGCCGTGGTCTTGCCCGCGCCCGACTGCCCGAGGATCACCGTCAGTTCGCCTCGGTCGGCGGTGAAACTGGCCTCGTCCAGTGCGCGGATCGTGGTGCGCCCGGACGGGTATTCCTTGACCACGCGGTCGAACTCGATATACGCCATCATGCACCTCCCCGCACACGCAACAGATGTTATACTCAAGTAAAACAACACTATGTCGGTTTCGCAACCAACAGTCGGATTGCCGAATGTCGGGCAGGAATCCGCCGGCGCGAGACCATACGAGGCAAGGACCAGCCATGGCCAAGGAACTGACCGAAAGCCGCCGCACCCGTTACACGCGGAGGGCGATGCAGGACGCGCTCATCGACCTGATGCGCGAACGGCCGCTCGGCAGCATCACCATCAAGGCGCTGTGCGAGCAGGCGGACGTCAACCGCTCCACGTTCTACGCGCACTACGACAGCATCGAGGAGCTGCTACACGACATCGAGGACGAAACGATGGCATGGGTCACGACCGCGCTCGACCAGCTGCTCATGCAGCCTGACGCGGCCGGTGTCGAGCACGTCATCGAGCACATCTGCCGCTATATCGCCGACAACCGCAACCATCTGCAGGTGCTGATGAGCCCTACCGCCGACCTGGATTTCCAGCAACAGCTGCTCGGCCTGATCTACAGCCGCCGTTCCGTCGCCGAACAGATGCAGCCCGCCTCCAGCGACCCGGCCGAAGCGCAGATGCGCATGCGGTTCGCCGTATCCGGCAGCATCGGACTGCTGCAGTACTGGCTCGCCACCGATCTCGCCGCCCCACCAGAAACCGTCGCCCACATCATCTTCACCATGGGCATGCCTGGCGCCCGGTGAGACAGACGATTCCGGCCTCGGCCCACCCGGAATCATATGGCCAGAGTGTCGCAGCGGCACTAGACGAATCGGAGATGCTGGTCACAAGGAATCGACGGGGCATGACATATTCTTCGCACCGGCACAGATCGTTTGCATAATCGCGATTTAGTAAATCACGATTATGCAAACGTGATGCTAGACGCTCAATCGCAGACATGTTGCGGCAAAATTGGGCTATCTGCATCTCAAGGGGTTGATGGCGCTCTTCCGGAACATCTATCTGCGTTTCGAGGGGTTGGTAGCCGAGTATAAACACCCTCAAGACCGCATGATTCCAATGGCAATTGGTGCTCAATACTCCGGGTATCATGTTTTGGCAACCCCCTGAAACTCAGATAGATGTTCGGCGAACACGAAATCACCCCCTTGAAACGCAGATAGCCACGAAAAGTCGACGCCGCGACGATGAGGAAGGCTCAGACCGTGACCGTGGTGCCCACCGCGGCATGACGCACCCCGATGAGCCGATGCGGGAGACAAAACGGCGCACGGTGACGTCGACTCGTCAGCGGATGGCATAGAATGGCGGTCGTGCCGATATCGGCCTGCGTTGCGGCGGGTGCGGCGATCACGGCATCACGGCCCGGCCCCACCGGCGATGACGGCAATGTCGAAGACGGGCGCGAGCGGGTCAACGACGGGCAGACGGCCAATGCCGCGAGCAGTCGCCGGCGTGCGGCAACGATGGAGAGGAACCGATGAGCAAGAACACCATGCACGACGGCACGGCGACGGCCTCCCGCCCCGGCACCGGCAACACGCCGGCACCGGCGGCGTTGCGCAAATCGTTGAAGAACCGGCATGTCCAGCTGATCGCGCTGGGAGGGGCGATCGGCACCGGACTCTTCTATGGCTCCAGCGAGTCGATCGCGTTGGCAGGCCCGTCGATCCTGCTTGCCTATCTTGTGGGCGGGTTGGCTATCTTCATGATCGTGCGGGCGCTGGGCGAGATGTCGGTCGAAGACCCGAGGGCCGGTGCGTTCAGCTACTACGCGACCCGCTACTGGTCGAAGCGCGCCGGCTTCGTGAGCGGCTGGAACTACTGGTTCAATTACATTCTGGTGTCGATGGTGGAGCTGAGCGTGGTCGGCTCGTTCGTCAACTACTGGTTTCCCGCGATTCCGCAATGGGTGTCGGCCGCGGTGTTTCTCGTTGTGATTGCGGCGATGAACCTGCTGGGGGTGAGCAAGTTCGGCGAGTTCGAATTCTGGTTCGCGATCATCAAGATCGTCGCGGTGATAGCGATGATCGTCGGCGGGCTCGCGGTACTGATTGCCGGACTGCCAACGGATTCCGGCGTCAAGGCGAGCTTCTCGAACTGGTTCGCGCTCGATGGCGGCGTACTCCCCCACGGCCTGCTGCAGCAAAGTGCCGACGGCCAATGGACCGGACTGTTGATGGCGTTGGTCGTGGTGATGTTCAGTTTCGGCGGCACCGAGCTCATCGGCATCACGGCCGGCGAGACCGAAGATCCACGCAGAACCATTCCCCGCGCGACGAATGGCATCATCTGGCGCATCCTGGTGTTTTACATCGGCGCGCTCGGCGTGATCATGGCCGTGGTGCCGTGGAACACGATCGACGGCACGACCAGCCCGTTCGTGCAGATCTTCGACTCGGTGGGCGTGCACGCGGCCGCCGGCATCCTCAACTTCGTGTGTCTGACCGCGGTGATGAGCGTGTACAACTCCGGCCTGTACGCCAACTCCCGCATGTTGTACTCGCTGGCCAGGCAGGGCAACGCGCCCGAAATCCTCGGCAAGCTCAACTTCCACGGCGTACCGGTTGTCGGGGTGCTCACTTCCGCGGCCATCACCGCGCTGGCCGTGGTGGTCGTGTTCCTGTGGCCCGATTTCGCGTTCAATTATCTGATGTCGATCGCCACGATTGCTGGCGTTATCAACTGGTCGATGATCATGGTCACCGAGATTCATTTCCGTCGCCGTGTGGCGGCCGGAGACGGGCCCGGCGAGCTGGCCGGGCTCACCGGAGACGAGGCTCTGGGACGCATCCATTTCAAGCTGCCGTTCGCCCGCGTGATGCCGTATGTAGTGCTTGCATTCCTGGCATTCGTCGTGGTGCTCATGTGCTTCTCGTCCAGCTATCGCGTCGCCGTCATCGCCGGTGTGGTGTGGCTTGCGATTCTGCTGACCGCATACCAGGTCACGCAGACGCGCAAGACCGTCCGCCCTTAGTCGCGCACATCCCGCGGATGGAGCCATGGCCGCCGCACGCGCGAACAGAGCCGGAACGGCTCACGAGCGCACAGAGCCAGCCCACCATAATCCGACACGCCGAACACAAGTCACAACGAAGTCCCCACAAACCTTGCGATCCGCCATTTTCCTTGGTTTAGCGCGAGACCACCTTTCCAGGACCCGCGAATATCGCCGGAAGCCAGGCAAAGGCCTTACTTCTCGACCATGCTGACGCCGATAATGGTGTGCAGTGTCATCGCACTGGCACATGCACAACCAAGGAGGGCTCCATCATGTTCATTCCCCGGTACTACGAGAGTCTCGGCCATCTACATGTCGGCACGCAGCCGAACCGCGCGTATTACGTGCCCGCGTCCACGCCGATGGACACGGTCGGCGAGAATCGCGTGAATTCCGACCGTTTCATGCTGCTGAACGGCGACTGGGATTTCAAGTATTATGCGAGCATCTACGACTTGGACGCCGAGGTCTCCCGACTGCGCGCCGCCGGCCGCCCGGTGTTCTATGACGTGGATTTCGGCGGGGATGACACACCGGAGAACGCCGATCCGCGCACTGCCGCCACGGGTGCGCTGGCGGCGGACGGCTTCACGACGACGCCGGTGCCGAGCGTGTGGCAGAACCATGGTTTCGACCGCCACCAGTACACGAATTTCGACTATCCGTTCCCGTTCGACCCGCCGTTCGTGCCGCAGGACAACCCGTGCGGCGTGTACCTGTGCGATTTCATGCATACGTCCGATCCTGACGCGCCCTGCACGTACCTGAATTTCGAGGGCGTGGATTCGGCGTTCTATGTGTGGGTGAACGGCGAGTTCGTCGGGTATTCGCAGGTGTCGCATTCGACCAGCGAGTTCGATGTGACCGACGTGCTGGAGGACGGCGTGAACACGCTGGCCGTGCTGGTGCTGAAGTGGTGCGACGGCAGCTATCAGGAGGATCAGGACAAGTTCCGCATGAGCGGCATCTTCCGTGACGTGTATCTGCTGGACCGTCCCGAGTATGCGATTCGTGACATGTTCGTGCATACGTCGATTTGGCGCAATGTCGATTCCGCGCTGGTTGAGGCCGGCATCAGCGATGACGAATATGATGCGTCGCCGGTCGATCACGCGACGGTCGACGTGGATTTCGCGTTCTTCGACGATGCGGATGTGCCGGTCAAGGTGCAGCTGTTCGATGAGGATGGCGAGCTGGTGGCAGAGACGGCCTCGGAGCCGATCGATGATCCGATGGCCGGGGAACGAGGACGAAGTGACGGTTCGGACACAGCCCGACGCGAGCGAAGCCGACGACGCGGCCGGCACTGGCAGCGACGACACCGCCGCGGACGACGAAGAAGAAGGCGTCATCGAGTCGATCGACGACGTGGCCGCCATCGACGATGACTCCACGGACGCACAGGCCGCACTGCGCATCGCGTCGGTGACCGGCACGCTCGCCGGCGGCGCGAACGGCACCGGATTCACCGGAGACAGCGCGTTCGCCCCGACCGCGCACGCATCCCTGGCGGTCGACGACCCGCATCTGTGGACCGCCGAGACGCCGTACCTGTACACCATCGTGTACACCACCGCGAACGAGGTCATCACCGCGCTCGTCGGCATCCGCGAGGTCAGCGCGGATGGCAATGTGGTCAAGGTCAACGGCAAGCCGATCAAGCTCCACGGCGTCAACCGGCACGACAGCGACCCGGTGACCGGCCCGGTCATCAGCGAGGAGCAGCTCATGCGCGACCTCACGCTGATGAAGGAGCACAACGTCAACGCGATCCGCACCAGCCATTACCCGAACGCGCCGCACTTCTACGACCTGTACGACCGTCTCGGCTTCTACGTGGTGGCCGAGGCTGACAACGAGAGCCACGGCGCGATGCGCGGCGTGCATCCGGACGAGAGCGCCGCGGCCGTCAACAAGCGCTGGAACCGGCCTATCGCCGACAACCCCGCGTGGATCGCGCCGACCGTTGACCGCGCGCAGCGCAGCGTGGAGCGCGACAAGAACCATGCGAGCATCATCTTCTGGTCGATGGGCAACGAGTGTGCGTACGGCTGTACGTTCGAGGCGGCGCTGCTGTGGACGCAGACCTTCGATCCGAGCCGCCTGACGCACTATGAGAGCGCCCGGTATGTGGATGAGGGACAGGAGTGCGATTACAGCTATCTTGACGTACACAGCCGCATGTACCCGTCCGTCGAGGAGATCGACCAGTACTTCTCCGAGGAGGGGCCGCGCACGCCGGACGGGCTGCGCGACGGCAGCAACGGCGATGACGGCGACAACGGCGTCAAGCCGTACGTGCTGTGCGAATTCTGCCATGCGATGGGCAACGGCCCGGGCGATCTGGAGGATTATTTCACGCGCATCCAGCGTTATGACGGCCTGGTCGGCGGCTTCATCTGGGAGTGGTGCGACCATGCGATCGACCGTGGCACGAACGCGGCCGGCAAGCGCGAGTACGCGTACGGCGGCGATTCGGGACCGATGTACCGCATTTCGGCAATTTCGTGCATGGACGGCTTGGTGTACCCGGACCGCACGCCGCATACCGGGCTGCTGGAGTTCAAGAACGTGTATCGGCCGGTGCGCGTGACCGGTTTCGACGCGGCCGCGGGCACGGTGACGCTGCACAATTACCTGGACTTCCTGGATGCCGCCGACGCGGTGTTCATGACGTTCGAGCTGCTGGTGGATGGCGTGGAGACCGTATGGGCTGCGTGGGAGAGCGACCCTGCGGCGGGCGCGGCGTTCCGGGAGGAGCATCCCGGCAATTACACGCCGTCGATGCCATCGATCGCGCCGCATGGTGACGCGGTCGTCGACATACCGGCTGAGATCCTTGATGCCATACCCGAGGCCGGGAACGTGACGATGCTGGTGAAGTACTATCAGGCAACGGACACCGGGACACTGCCGATCGGCTTCGAGCTCGGCTTCGACGAGGTCGCCGTGCCGACCGCGGATCCGCGCAATCAGACGGTCGTCGCCGCGCTGGCCGATATCGCCGATGGCATCGGCTCGGATGACGATGTCGACGACGTTGCCGATGACGGCACCGATAGCGTAGAAGGCACCGACGATGGAGCGAACGATGCCGCGGATGCCGGCTACGACGACGTCGTGCTGGCAGACCCGCTGACCGTCATGCAGACCGATGCCTCGATCACCGTGGAAGGCTCGACGTTCCGGTATGTGCTCGACCGCCGTACCGGCCTGTTCTCGTCGATGTCGTTCGCGAACCGGTCGCTGCTTAACAGGCCGATGGAGCTGAACGTGTGGCGCGCTCCCACCGACAACGACCAGTACATCAAGGCCGATTGGATCCGCGCCCAGTATGACCGCGCTCAGGCGCGCGCGTACGAGGTCGGTGTACTGGTCGATGAGGATGACGTCATCGCCAAGCCCGAGTCGATTGAACTGCGTGCGGACGATGAGGATGCGCCGGTCGCCTCGTTTGGAGACGATGCGATCCTCGACGACGGCAACGTCGACGCCGGCGACGTGAGCGCCATAGCGACGTCCGAGGACGGCTCGGTGGTGGTCGACGGCCAGGTGACGATCCATGCGACGATGGCGCTGGTGGCGCCGATTGTGCAGCGCATCGCCGACATCGACGCCGACTGGACCATCGCGCCCGACGGTTCGGTGGCGCTGCGCATGCATGTGATGCGCGACACCGATTTCCCGTTCCTGCCGCGTTTCGGCCTGCGCCTGTTCGTGCCGAAGCCGATGCGGCAGATCGCCTATTGCGGTCTCGGCCCGAACGAAAGCTACATCGACAAGCGCCGGTCCAGCTATCATGGCGTGTTCTCCGGCACTCCCGAATCGCTGTTCGAGCCGTATATCAAGCCGCAGGAGAACGGCAACCATCACGACTGCGATTGGGCGAGCGTCGCCAGCGATGACACCGAGCTGCTGGTGCTCCGTGCCGGTGACCACGCCTTCGACTTCCAGGCGCTGCCTTACACCCAGGAGGAGCTGACCGCCAAGGCTCACAACAGCGAGCTGAAGCCGGCGGATTCGACGGTGGTGTGCGTGGATTACATGCAGTCCGGCGTCGGGTCCAACAGCTGCGGTCCCAAGCTGCACGAGAAATACCGCCTCGACGACGCGGAGTTCGATTTCGATCTCGTCCTGCGCCCGCAGGCGCTCTGAGGCGTTGGGTACGGGTATCGGATCAGTCACATGATCCGATACCCGTACCCGTGCACGGCGGAAGCCCGCAATACCGTCACTGTGTGCGGGTTGCGTCACCGTGTGCGCCCTCTCTCAGTGGCGCAACTCGCAGAACCGTTGAAAAATAAGGGATTTACATGGGCGTCACTGTGTGCGAGGGCGCACAGAGTGACGCACCCCGCACACAGTGACGCGTTCCTCCATCCGCAGAGCAGCACCACACGCAGCATCTCCGCCAGTTACATATCCACATTCGCTACATCACTGTGGATAACCGATGAGTTATACACTTATCCACAGATTTGAGGCGGCCGGTGGCGCACTGCAGATTATCATGCTTACATTCAATCCATGAATACGAATCAGCACACCCCTGTCAGCTCCAGCGCAACAGTCGCGAACAACTATCTTGCGCGCTCACTGCACCAGCTGCAATCCACGACGTTCCTGCATTGCATGGAACACTCACGAAAAACCATCAACACCTCGCCACCGGTCTATACCGGTATGACCGCATTACGTCTGGCAGGCATAGAGACACCGCTATGTTCAAGATTTGAAGCCATGAAGTTCCAAGTACTGTACATTGGGGAGCCAACCAAGAGATCCGGACGGAAAGATACGTCCTACCTGAAATGCCCGCCATCGTTGACGGGCATCGCCCACCTCACATGGACTCACGACAACATCACCATCGTCTACACGCACCCGCTGATGACATGGGCACTGCTGGCGCCGTATCTCACGCAAATCGAGGTAATCGTTCTGGCGGATGCCATACTGCGCGCGTCATCAGGCTCCATGACGGTCGCCAATATCTCGCGGTTCCTTGATGGAGCAGACGCGTTCCCGGGCAGAAGGAAATGCATTGATGCTCTCGTTTTCCTCGATGCCGTGACTGACTCCACCATGGAATGCCGCTGCACTCTCGTGATGTTGCGACATGGATTGCCGCAGCCGGTCAAACACTGGAAGATACTCATTCCGGAGTTGGCTCACGAGGCGACAGTCGATATCGCATACCCCAAACAACGGGTCATCATCGAATACGATGGAGACGCGCATCGCCGCGACAAACGACAATACCGATGGGACGAACGCAAGAGGCAGGCTTTGCGGGCGATGGGATATACAGTCATCGTCGTCTTTGCCGATGATATATTGACCTCGCAGGGGCGGCGACGATTCGCGCAAAGGGTGGCGAAAGCCCTTGACACCACCTGCCGGAATAGACCACACCCGAAATTCCGGGCACTGCTGGCAGATGATCGTGCTGAGACGGCCCGTCAGCGGCAACGTAGGTACCGCGCCAGAGAACGCCGCAAAGGGCGCCGCGTATGAGTCGGGCATCGCGGAAGACGACAGCGAACGAGCCTCGGCGCTGATACCACCAGCGTCGGATCCTGCAACTCGCACGTGATCATACGAAACATGCGAATCGTGCGACACAACCATGGTTATCGACCGTCACTGTGTGCGGATTGCGTCACTGTGCGCGACCTCTCTCAGTGACGCAATCTGCAGAACCGTTGAAAAATAAAGGGTTTACACAGGCGTCACTGTGTGCGAGGGCGCACACAGTGACGCAATTTGGCGTGATAGCAACCCTTGATACTCGTAATGTGTTCGTAAGCACATTGCTTACGAACACATTAATAGGACCAGATAAACGAAAGGTCGTCGTCTTCGGCGATGAACGACGAAGACAACGACCTGAGTCATGCGGTAAGGCCTGGCTTTACAGCTCTACGGTCTTACGGCCTCACAGCTTCAGAAATCACTGCACCTGGGCGCGGGCGATCTTGCCGGTGAAGGAGTTGGCCTCGTCGGCGTCCTTCACGGCGTCCTTGTTCCAAGAGAACATGGCGCGCAGCTTCGGGCCGACGGTCTCGATGCGCACGTTGGAGTACTCCTCCTGCAGCGCCTTGAACTTCGGAGCGCCGGCGTCCTGGTCGTCGATGAACTCCTTGGCGAAGGAGCCGTCCTGGATGCGCTTGAGGTGGTACTGCATGCGCTCACGCACGTGCTCGTCGATGCAGGTGTTGGTGTAGTCGCCGTACTGGGCGGTGTCGGAGCAGGACCAGCGGGCCTTGTTCAGACCGCCTTCGTTCATGAGGTCGACGAGCATCTTCAGCTCGTGGCAGACCTCGAAGTAGGCGATTTCAGGCTGGTAACCGGCGTCGGTGAGGACTTCGAAGCCCATCTCGACGAGCTTGTTCACGCCGCCCATGAGCACATTCTGCTCGCCGAACAGATCGGTCTCGGTCTCCTCGGTGAAGGTCGTCTTGATGGCGCCTGCACGCAGAGCGCCCAGAGCCTTGGCGTAAGCCAGGGTGATGTCCCAAGCGTCGTCACGTGGATCCTGCTCAACGGCCACGACGACCGGGACGCCACGGCCGGCGGCGTACTCACGACGCACGATGTGGCCCGGGCCCTTCGGAGCGACCATGAACACCGGGTGATCCTCGGTGGGCTTGATGTAGCCGTAGTGGATGTTGAAGCCGTGAGCGAAGGCGATGGCCGCGCCCGACTTGATGTTGGGCTCGATGTCGTTGGCCCAGATCGTGCGCTGGTACTGGTCGGGGGCCAGGATCATGATTACGTCGGCCTCGGCGGCGGCTTCCGGCACGGACTTGACTTCAAGGCCCTGCTCCTTGGCGAAGGCGACCGACTTGGAGGTCGGGCGCAGACCGACGACCACGTCAACACCCGAATCGCGCAGGTTCAGCGCATGCGCGTGGCCCTGCGAGCCGTAACCGATGATCGCGACCTTCTTGCCTTCGAGCACGGAGAGGTCACCGTCGTTGTCATACCAGATTTGTGCAGCCATGTTTGGCACTCCTTTACTTGCGTACCGGCACTCTTGCCGGCACACGGTGTCGTTTGTGGTTGCGCATTATGCAGGAGCCTGCATTCCGCGCGTTTGGGGTCGGGCATGGGCCCGGTCGATCCAAGCGTTAAGGATTTTGTCCTTAGAACTGAGGACTATCCTACCGGTAACGCCGCCACAGCCCCCTCACCGTCCACAACGTGAACCATCTCACT
>ENA-OQCV01000125-OQCV01000125.1-human-gut-metagenome-genome-assembly--contig:-NODE-125-length-21724-cov-2.543594_pt1 | contig 21724 bp, 22 predicted proteins | sample MGYA00242766_ERZ504592 | MGnify/ENA primary metagenome ERZ504592 (study PRJEB26092, sample SAMD00036315) | human gut metagenome | host: Homo sapiens | study: EMG produced TPA metagenomics assembly of...
AGTATAGTTTCCTTTTTTGCTGGTTTGTCAAGAGATGGTTCTCGGCTGTTATGCAAGGTAGTTTTTATATAAGTGAATAACTGTCAGCTCTTCACCTTTCAGGTGAGCAAAAATTGCAGCCTGCCACAAATACACCGAAAACAGACGCATCTGCAACGAAAATTGCGGTACGGCCCTGCGGCAGGACGGGCTGTGCACGCGGGAAAGACAAAGAATACTTTTGACAACAAAAGTTCATCTCACTGAAGCGCCCCTGTTCTTCGACCAAATTTGTGCTATAATACAAAAGCAACGCTTCGCCCGGCCCCGCAAAGGGCAGGGCAGAGCAGAACGGAAAACAAGGAGTTTGGAATCATGGAAAGAGAAAAACTGAAGTCCCGGATGGGCTTCATTCTGCTTTCAGCGGGCTGTGCCATCGGCATTGGCAACGTGTGGAAGTTCCCTTATATTGCCGGTCAGGGCGGCGGCGGCGCGTTCGTGCTGTTCTACCTGATCTTCCTCATCATTCTGGGCCTGCCCATCATGACCATGGAGTTTGCAGTGGGCCGCGCTTCCCGCAAAAGCCCGGTGCGGGCCTATCAGGCACTGGAAAAGCCGGGCCAGAAGTGGCACATCCACGGCTACCTCACCCTCATTGGCTGCTATCTGCTCATGATGTTCTACACCACCGTGGCAGGCTGGATGCTGCACTATTTCTACATGACCGCCACCGGTAAGCTGGCAGGCCTGAACGCCGATCAGGTGGCTGGCAAGTTTACCGAAATGCTGGCAGACCCCGGCGTGATGACCTTCTGGATGGTGTTCGTGGTGGCACTGGGCATCTTTGTATGCGCCAAGGGCCTGCAGAACGGCCTTGAGCGCGTGACCAAGGTCATGATGATCGCCCTGCTGGTGATCATGGTGGTGCTGGCCGTCAACAGCCTGTTCATGCCCGGCGCAAAGGAAGGCCTGAGCTTCTTCCTCGTGCCCGACTTCGGGCGCATGAAAGAGGTGGGCGTGGTCAACACGCTGGTGTCCGCCATGAATCAGGCCTTCTTCACCCTGAGCCTTGGCATTGGCGCAATGTCCATCTTTGGCAGCTACATCGGCAAGGAGCACTACCCTGCTGGGCGAGTCCGCCCGCATCGTGGTGCTGGATACCTTCGTGGCCATCACCGCCGGTCTCATCATCTTCCCGGCCTGCTTCACCTACGGTGTGGACCAGACCAGCGGCCCCAGCCTGATCTTCATTACCCTGCCCAACATCTTTGCCAACATGGCCATGGGCCGGTTGTGGGGCTCCCTGTTCTTCCTGTTCAGGCCTTTGCAGCGCTTTCCACTGTGCTGGCCGTGTTCGAGAACATCATCTGCTGCGGCATGGAGCTGACCGGCTGCAGCCGCAAGAAGTCCAGTCTGGTGAACTTCGTGCTCATCACTCTGCTTTCGCTGCCCTGCGTGCTGGGCTACAACGTGTGGGCATGGGACGGCTTTGCCGTGTTCGGCGGCGCTGTGCTGGATTTGGAGGACTTCCTCGTGAGCAACCTGTTCCTGCCGCTGGGCAGCTTGGTGTACCTGCTGTTCTGCGTTACCAAGTACGGCTGGGGCTGGGACAATTATAAAAAGGAAGTCAACACCGGCAAGGGCCTCAAGATGCACGACTGGATGCGCGGTTACCTGACCTGCGTGCTGCCGGTGATCGTGCTGTTCATCTTTGCTTTTGGCCTCTACGATAAACTTTTTTGCGTAAATAAAACACTCCTTCCGTCATGGCTGATGCCATGCCACCTCCCTCAATGAGGGAGGCTTTGGCATACCGGAAAGCTTTCCCTCATCGCCAGAGGCTCCCTCTCCGAGACAGACTCCCCCGGTCGGGGGAGGTGGCACGAAGTGCCAGAAGAGGAACAGCTGTCGAGCGAATGCGAGACTGAAGGAGTTCCCGGCTCCTCTTATTCCATCAATAAGAGGGGCCTTTTGGCGGCAGAAAGGAACCTTCCATGCATATCCTGATCTGTGACGACGATGCGGCGTTCGGCGCGCGCATGGCAGAATATGTCACCGTCTACTTTACCGCCCGCAGCGTGCAGGTGCACACCGCCGTCTGCACCAGCGCAGCCGAGGTGCTTGCAACGCCGGGGCTGGAGCTGTATCAGCTGGCGTTTCTGGACGTGGACATGCCCGGTGCAAACGGCATGGTGCTGGGCCGTCAGCTCAAGCAGAAGTGCCCCGGCCTGATGCTGGTGTATGTTTCGGCCTATCTGGAATTTGCGCTGGAAGGCTACACGGTGAACGCCTACCGCTACCTGCTCAAGCGGGACATTGCGCGCACCCTGCCCAAGTGTCTGGACGACCTGCTTGCCGCCCTGACCGACCAGCGCAAGACCCTGACGGTGCACCACAACCGCACCGAAACAGAAATTCCGCTGGATCAGATCTATTATCTGGAAAGCGACCTGCGCCAGATCAACGTCTACGGCGACATTGCCCGCCGGCCCATCTGCACCTACTACGGCAAGATCGCCGACCTGCCGCCCATGCTCTACGAGAACGGCTTTTTGCAGGTGAGCCGCAGCGATGTGGTGAACATGAAATATGTGCGCAGCATCCGCAGTTACCGCGCCCTGCTGAAAAAACGGGGGTGGAGCTGAGCGTGAGCCGCGCAGGCTATGCGGCCATCCAGAACGCATATCTGGAATGGAAGGGGCAGTATGTGGATGAGTGATGCATTTGCGGAAATGATGCTGGGGCATCTGGTGTGTCTGGTCCAGGGGAACGCCTTTATTCTGGTGGAGTGGGCCTATCTGGGCAGGGGAAAACTGCGCTGGCCGGTTCTGTGGGCAGAGCTGCTGTGTATGGGGCAGCTGGGCCTGTCACTCGCAACAGGAATGTCATTTTTCAATGTGCAGAGCGTCCTGCTCAATGTGCTGTACCTTTTTGTTACGGCGCAGCTGTTTGGCGGAACCTTTGCCGATAAGCTCACCGCCTGCCTGATCAACGGCACCATGTGCCTGCTGGTGGAGAACACGGTCAACTATACCTACTCCTGGTTCACAGGAGTGCGCACCGGCGAAGCATGGCAGCACCCCGGCTGCCTGATCGCGCTGTGCGCCGCGAACCTTATCGTGGGTGCAGCAGTTGCGCATTCCCTGTACAGCTGGAACCAGAAGTGTGCTCTGCAGCCGCTGCAGGCGCTGGTGATGTCCTTTTTCCCCGGGGTGGCTGTGGTGCTGAACATCGTGCTGATGGTCACAGGGACCCAGCAGCCCGCTACCCGGATGACCATGCTGCTCACCTTTGGCATGAGCGTGGCGGTGCTGGTGCATATCGCCATCGTGCAGATGTTCAACGATCAGGTGGTGCAGCGGCAGAACTCCCGCTACCGTGCTCAGCTGGAACAGCAGCGTGCCGAAGCCCTGCTGGATTCCTACACGGAACAGCGCCGCCTGACCCACGAGTTCACCAACCACATGACAGCCCTTACCGCCCTGCTGGACCAGGGAGATCTGAAAGGCGCACAGGCCTACATTGCCAGCGTGAGCAAAACGGTGGCGGCGGGCACCACCATCATGGATACCCACAACCCGCTGCTGGATTCCATTCTGAGCAAAAAATACGAAGAAGCGGCAAAAGTTGGCGTGAACATTTACTTTGACCTGTGCGATCTCAAGCGGATGCCCTTCGACAGCATGGATATGGTCATCGTGCTCTCCAACCTTCTGGACAACGCCACCCGCGCCGCAGCGCAGGCCCTGCCGCCGGAGGTGCATGTGCGCATCCGCAAAACGCCGGAAGAATATCTGATCTCGGTGCGCAACCGCGTGCAGGAAGACCTGCTGCTGGAGGAGGGCAAGCTGCCCGGCACCACCAAAAATGGAGAGCGGCCACGGCATGGGCCTTGCCAACGTGCAGGACGTGCTGCGCAAGTACGGTGCCGAGTACACCGTGAGCTGCCGCGACCGGTGGTTCCGGTTTACCTGCGCCATCCCGTGCGCAGTTCATGACATGAGCACCGACAATTTATGACATGTTCTGTGCAACAGGCACGCAACAATGCTATACTAAGGCCAGTAAAGGTGACCTCCTGCCGGGGCAGGGCGGATTTGCGGCCAAAGGAAGACCTGGTGAAGCTTTGCCCCCTGTGCAGTGATCCGGGCAGCGGTGCGTGTTAAGCTGCTCTGTTTTCCCTTTGCTCTTCGCTGTGCAGTCCTCATGCGCTGCACAGCTCATCTGGCGGGGCTTTCAACGGCGAACTTTGGGGTTTGCTGCTGATAAAGTCACTCGGTACGTCGCATTTCTGTCCGGCAGGTGCTGCTTGTGGGAATGGAGCATCTGCCGCACAGGGCATTTGCGTCGGTGAGAGTTCCGTCAGAGTTTTTTATTGCTAAAAAAAGAGCTGCTGTACGGCAAAATTGCCTGGTACAGCAGCTCCTTTTTCTGTGTCGTTATTCCGGCTTTACCTGCAGCTCCTGCTCGCAGTAGATGCAGCGGTATTTGCCGTTGGAGCTCAGCTCAAAGATCTGGTCGCACTCTTCCTCAATGGAGGAGATGCAGCGGGGTTGCGGCATTTTACAATGTTCACAAGGCGCTTGGGGGGCATCGGCTTTTCCTTGCGCACGGCCTTGCCGTTTTCAATGATGGTCACGCTGATGCCCGGGTCAAGGTAGGCCAGCACATCCAGGTTCAGCCAGGAAGCATCGCCCTCCACCTTGATGATGTCCTTGCGGCCGCTGGCGGTCTTGCTGCTGCGTGCATTCTGGATCAGCGCCACGCTGGCGGTGCGGTTGCCCGCAATGCCCAGCAGGTCCATCAGGCCAATGGCGGTGCCTGCCTTGATGTGGTCGATCACGATTCCGTTCTGAATTTCATCGATGTTCAGCATATCAGTTTTCCTCCTTAGGTGCCTTGGGGTCGCGCAGACCCAGCAGGGTCATGATCAGTGCCATACGCACATACACGCCGTTCTGCACCTGCTCAAAGTAGGCGGCGCGGGGATCGTCGTCCACGTCCAGTGCAATCTCGTTGACGCGGGGTCAGGGGATGCAGCACAGCCATATCCGGCTTTGCAAGGTCCATCTTTTCCTTGGTGAGGATGTAGCTGTTCTTCAGGCGGATGTAGTCCTCCTCGTTGAAGAAGCGCTCCTTCTGCACGCGGGTCATGTACAGGATGTCCAGCTCCGACATGGATTCCTCCAGACTGCGGGTCTCCTGGTAGGGGATGCCGTTGGCCTCCAGCACGTCCTTTACGATGTAGTCCGGCACGCGCAGCTCTTCCGGGCTGATAAGCACGAACCGGATGTTCTTGCAGCGGGCCATGGTCTTGATGAGGGAGTGCACGGTGCGGCCGAATTTCAGGTCGCCGCACAGGCCGATGGTCAGGTCATCCAGCCGTCCCATGCGGCGGCGGATGGTCATGAGGTCCGTCAGGGTCTGGGTGGGGTGCTGGTGGCCGCCGTCGCCCGCGTTGATCACCGGGATGCGGGAGTAGCGGGAAGCGCGCAGCGGTGCGCCCTCTTTGGGGTGGCGCATGGCCACGATGTCCGCATAGCAGGACACCACGCGGATGGTGTCGGCAACGCTTTCGCCCTTGCTTGCGCTGGACACGTTCTCACTGGGAAAGCCCAGCACATGGCCGCCAAGGTTCAGCATGGCTGCCTCAAAGGAGAGGCGGGTGCGGGTGGAAGGCTCGTAGAACAGGGTAGCCAGCTTTTTATGCCGGGCCACCTCCTGATACGCGGCCGGGTCGTCATGGATGCGGTCGGCCAGGTCGAGCAGAGTGGAAATTTCCTGCTGGGTAAAATCCAACGGGTCGATCAGATGTCGCATGGGTGCATACCTCCGTCAGTTTTTTGGTTTAGAGCAGCTTGCGTAAAATGGAAAAATCAAAGAAGTTTGTGTAGTAGCTCAGCGAGCGCATCACCGGGCGGCACAAACGATTGAAACACACTTCGTCCAGCAGCAGCATGGCCTCGCCCGGAGCAAGGCGCATAGCGGAGCGGATGGCATCATCGCCGCAGCTTGCCTTCAGGTGGGCGACGTTGGAGGAGATCTGCTGGTGGCACTCCCGTTCCAGAATATCGAACACGCCGCCGGTCAGGTCGATGCGGGTGTAGTCTCTGGCACCGAACAGTGCTCTGGGCAGGTAGTCGATGGAGTAGATCACCGGGGTGGTATCGGCCAGAATGCGCTTTTTGATGCAGATCACGTCGTCGCCCGGCTCAATTTCCAGATCGCGGGCCAGCTCTTCACCGGCACGGATGGGAAATACCTGAATGCCGTCGGCGTGGGGATAGCTGCCAAAGCTGCGGATCAGCGGGTAGTATTCCAGCTTCTGGTCCAGCCGGCTGCGCAGGCTCAGCACAGCGCGGTTCACCACCGTGCCAATGCCGCGCACGCGCTCCACATAGCCTGCGCGCTCCATCTCGCTCAATGCATCGCGGATGACGGTGCGGCTCACGCCCAGCTCAGCGGAAAGATCTACCTCGGCGGGCAGACGGTCGGCCCGGGCATAGCGCCCGGTGCGCAGCTCTTCCAGCAGACTGGCAACGATGCGGTCGCTGATCACAGCACCGCCCAATCGGTTGGAAGAGGTAAGTGCAGATTCCTTCATGGTTCGGTTCCTCCGTTCACGGGCAGGGGATGCTCCCCGCCGGGACTTGAAGCCTGCGCCGCACGGCACCTTTGTGACCACGCCATACGCCGCAAACCCCTTTATACTTTATTATAACATAAATTGACATTTATAAAAGCGGCATTTATACTGGAAACAGCGAAAAAAGTATGATTTTATTTTGGAGGGAAACGCAAGATGGAAGTTTTTCTGCACAAGATCTGCGGCCAGCCGGTGCAGCCGCCGGTGTCCATGCAGCTGCGCCGCTGCACGCCGGAGCAGGCCCCGGCGGTGTACGCCTTGCAGAACGAGGTGCGCGCCGCCATGCCGGACCCGGAGCAGTTCGTGCCGGACACGCTGGAAAACATCACGGCCTATGTCCGCAATGACCTGTGCATCGGCGCATGGCAGGGCAGCCGCCTTGGCGGGTATCTCATCGTGCGCTTCTGCGGGCGCAGCGCACACAACTATGCGGCCTTCATGGATGTGCCGCGCACCGAGTGGGAGCACTGGGCCAATGCGGACAGCGCCATCGTCCACGCAGACTTTCGCGGCAACGGCCTGCAACGGCTCATGCTGGAAGCAGCGCTGCCGCCTTTTCCCGGAAAAAAATCACCCATATCGGTGCTACTGTCAGCCCGCAGAACCAGTACAGCCTGCACAACGCCCTTGCGTCCGGTTTTGCCATCGTCTCCCGGCGGGAAATGTACGGCGGCCACGACCGCTACCTGCTGGCAAAGGAGCTGTAAAAAGTTGTAATTCGTCAAAAAGTATGTTAAACTAAAAACGCCACCCCGAAGGGTGGCGTTAAGGTGCTATCTGCAAGCGCAGGTGGTCATGCTTCCTGCCCGTTATCGCTGCTCTTTCTACATAGAACGAAGCAGAGGTTCCGGGAGTGGAACTTTTTTGCAAAATGAAACTTCCCGGAGCCTTGAAGGCGAAGGGAGGGATATCCGGTGACTCTGTTGGAAACCCTCGCACTGCTCACCTTCATTCTCACACTGTTGGGTCTGATCGTGGACGTGATCCGTCTGGCCGTTGAGGTCATGACAATGTTTTCCAAGCACAAAGCCGATGATAGCAAAAAAGACTGACCGCCCAGCTACCAACTCGTGCGGTCAATCTTTTCTTGACTAAACGGGCAAGGAGCTGACCATTGCGGACAGCGCCTTTTCTGTTTGTAGTATAGTGCTTTTTTCAGGGATTGTCAAGGGCGCAGGGCTTCTCTTTACACCGCCTGTAGTGTCTGACCTCTCTGGCGCATCTTGTGCCGCACCACCAGCAGGCAGGCCAGATGCACGGCAGCCGTCAGCACCCAGCTGATGGGGTAGCTGATGTACAGCATGAACGGTGTGCGGTTCAGCTGGAAGATGGTGGCGATCCACACCAGCCGCAGCAGGCAGCTGCCCACAAGGCTCACCACCATGGGCAGCACGCTGTAGCCAAGGCCGCGCAGGCTGCTGGCCAGCGTATCCATGATGCCGCACAGCAGGTAGGTGCCGCAGATCACCCGCAGGCGCTCGTATCCGGCGGCGATCACCGCCGCATCCGAGGAGTAGAAGTGCAGCAGCTGGGTGCCTGCCAGCACCGCACCGCCGCCCAGCACCACGCCGGTCACGATGGCGCACAGCAGGCAGTTGAGGACAACACGGTTCAGGTTCTGGTACTTGCGCGCGCCCATGTTCTGGCTGGTAAAGGTGACGGCAGCCTGCGAAAAGGCGTTCATGGCGGTATAGACGAAGCCCTCCAGATTGGCGGAGGCCGAACTGCCTGCCACCACCGTGGAACCAAAGGAGTTGATGGCCGACTGGATGACCACGTTGGACAGGCTGAACACGGTGCTCTGCAGACCGGCAGGCAGGCCGATAAGCAAAATCTGCTTCAAGGCACCCATGTGGAAGCCCAGATGATGCAGATCCAGATGCAGCGCGCCCTCCTCCTTCATCAGCATCCGCGTCACCATGCAGGCGGAAACGGTCTGACTGATGATGGTAGCCAGCGCCACGCCTGCCACGCTCATGGAAAAGCCAATGACGAACACAAGGTTCAGCACCACGTTGATGAGACCGGCTGCTGCCAGACAGTACAGCGGGCGCTTGGTGTCGCCCACGGCGCGCAGCAGCGCACTGCTGAAGTTGTACAGCATGGTCATAGGCATCCCGATGAAATAAATTTTGAAGGTACAGCGCAGAGAGGTCGATCACATCCTCCGGGCAGCTCATCAGCTCCAGCAGCCCCCGGGCTGCAAAGAACCCCACCACAGCCAGCAGCACGCCGCTGACAAGGCCCAGCGTCACCGAGGTCTGCACCGTGTCCTGTACGCCGCGGTCATCTTTTGCGCCAAAGCAGCGGGCCGCCACCACGTTTGCGCCCAGCGAAAGCCCTACGAACAGGTTCACCAGCAGGTTGATGAGGGAGCCGTTGGAGCCGACGGCGGCCAGTGCGGTGCTGCCCGCAAAGCGGCCCACGACCACTACGTCCGCAGCGTTGAACAGCAGCTGCAGAATGCTGGAAGCTGCCAGTGGGATGGAGAACAGGATGATCTTTTGGAGCATCGGGCCGCTGGTAAGGTCAGCGGAGCGGCTTGTCTGAGCCATGAGAAAAGTACCTCCTTTTTATCGTTTACGCGGAGAAGCCGTTTTCCGAAGCATTGCACACTGCTTAGGAGGACAGCATCTGAAATATAAATTTTTCGTAAATAAAGGGAACCGAAGGCATATTATAACGCGCGGCGCAGAAAAATTACAAGTGGCACCGCCGAAAAAAGGACAGTTTTTTTCCGGCAATGCCACAGGAAAACGGCTTTTCAGTTCAATTCAAGCACCTTCCAGTGCTCCGGTGCGGCAAAATCGCTCGTCTCGCCGTCATCGGTGTACATCCGGCAGCGGGCGCTGCCATTTTCGTCCGGGCAGGCCCACAGGGTCAGGGCGGTGTCGTCCAGCTGGGCGGTGCAGCTGGCGGGTCTTGCCACCGGCACCGCATGGCCCGGGCGGATGAACAGCAGCACTTCGTCCAATGCGCAGCGGACGTAGTGGTGCCCGGCGGGCAGAAGCTCGGTGTCGTAGTCGTCTACACTGCGGATGCGGTAGAGCTTCATTGCTTCCGGCAGGTAGACGTGCCGTCCGCTGGCGTTCTGGGTGTAGACAGGCGCTACCATCACACCCTCGCCCAGCAGCAGCTGGTCCTGCACCTCGCGGGCATCCGGGTCAGCGGGCAAAATCAAAGCCCAAGGGGCCGGAAGTAACTGGTATTTTCCAATGCCGCCTTCATGAAGGTACTATAAAGGTAGGGCAGCAGGGCATACCGCAGCCGGAGCATCTTCCGCAGGGCAGGCAGCATATCCGCAAAGCGGTAGTATTCCTGCATCCGGGAGCCGTCGGTGGCGTGGTTGCGCATCAGCGGCGTGAACAGGCCGAACTCCAGCCAGCGCAGGGCCAGATCAGGCGTAGTATCGTAGGAAAAACCGCACAGGTCGGCGCCGGTGTACAAAAGCCGCACAGCTGCACGTTGGGCATCATCTGGATATTGGCCAGAAGCTGTGCCCATGTGGAAGCGTTGTCACCCAGCCAGATGCCGCCGTAGCGGTGGCTGCCGATGAAGCTGGAACGGCTGTAGAGCAGCGTGCGTCTGCCGGGCCGCAGGCGGGCAAAGGCTTCGCCTGCCGCACGGGTCATATTGCCGCCGTAGAGGTTGTGCACCCTGTCATGGCGCACCCGCTGGCCGTCCACATCGTGGTAGAAGCTGGCGTAGTCCTCTGGGGCGTTCATCAGGCCCAGCGCGCCGCCCACCACCTTGCCAAAGAATTCATCCTGCACGATGTTGTCTTTCCGGCTCAGTTCGTCCATGCTCTCAAAGAAAGCCTTGAGCCGCTCGGGTGAGTAAAACAGCGCAGGCTCGTTCATGTCATTCCAGAAGCCCTCGATGCCCGCAGTCGGTCCAGTGCCTTGTACTGCCGGCCGAACCACTCCCGCACCTCCGGGCGCAGGAAGTCCGCAAAGTAAGCCTTGCCGGGCCACACCGCCGCCACAAAGGGGGGTGCCGTCGGCTTTGGTGCCAGAAGAAACCGTTTGCAAGGCCCTCGGCACAGACGGGGTTTCCGGGTCGATGCGCACACCCGCATCGATGATGGGCACCAGCCGGATGCCCTGTGCCTTCAGTTCAGCGCTCAGGGCGGCAAGGTCCGGGAAGCGCTGCTTGTTTACGGTAAAATCCGCGTAGTCCTGCATGTAATCGATGTCCATGCAGATCATATCCAGCGGCAGATCGTTCTCTTTGTACTGGCGGGCCACCTCCCGCACGTCCTCAGCGGTCTTGTAGCCAAAGCGGCTCTGTGCCAGACCAAAGGCCCACTTGGGCGGGATATAGCTGCGGCCGATGAGCTGCCGGAACTGGCGGCTGATATCGTTCAGGTCGTCGCCGGTGATGATGTAAAGCTCATGATCCGGCTCTTCGGTGGCAAAGCGCAGGGCATCGTATTCGGTGTAGCCGATATCGTAGCGCACTTTGCCCGGGAAATCGATGAACACACCAAAGCATTCACGGCCTGCGCCGCCGTCAATGAGCAGAAAATTGTGCGCACCATAGTAGGAAAGCTTATCCTCGCTGTGGCGGGCTTCATCGGTGTTGTTGGTCACGTAGTGCCAGCCGCGCTTGTTGATGCCGCGGGGCATTTCGCCCAGACCGTACACGATGGCATCCGGAGCCATCCGGTAGGCCCAGCCGTCTTCTTCGGCTGTGAGGAAGGGCACCGGCCCGGCGGAAACTGGGATCTCCTGCACCACACTGTCGGTGGGCAGGGGCAGGCCAAAACGGAAACGCTGGATCATAGGGGACCTCCTTGTAGCATCCTTGCCCTCTCCGTCACGCCTTTCGGCGTGCCACCTCTCTCAAAGTGAGAGGTTTTGCCAAAGGCCCCATCTCCGAGGGGGCTGTCGAGCGAAAGCGAGACTTGGGGGGAGTGGACTTCTCATTTTCTTTATCTTACCCCGGGCCGCGCTGCAAAACAAGAGACAAAACCGGCACATTTTTTTGCCACAAAACCGGCAGAACGCAGCCAAAAGCATAAAAAATATCGGCGGCAGGCGGCGGATGCAATTGCAAATTCCGGCCCATACTGTTATACTGGAACTGTTACTTTGAATCGGAAAATGGAGGAAACCCATGTATCGCAATGGAATCAAGCGCCTGCTGGCGGTGGTGCTGTCGCTGTGCGGCATGATCTGCCTGTCCTGGCTTTTTCTCATTCTGGCCGTCGCCATCAAGCTGGACTCGCCCGGCCCGGTGTTCTTCAAACAGAAGCGTGTGGGCATTGGCAAAAAGCACTTTTACATTTTAAAGTTCCGCACCATGCGCATCGACACGTCCCCACGATATGCCCACCCATCTGCTGCACGACCCGGACCAGTATATCACCCGCATGGGTCATTTCCTGCGCAAGACCAGTCTGGACGAGCTGCCCCAGTTGTGGAATATCTTTGTGGGTGATATGGCGGTCATCGGCCCGCGGCCTGCTTTGTGGAACCAGTATGATTTGCTGGCAGAACGCGACAAGTACCATGCAAACGATGTGCGCCCGGGCCTGACCGGCTGGGCACAGATCCATGGCCGCGATGAACTGGAGATCGCGGAGAAGGCCAAGCTGGACGGCTGGTATGTGGAGCATCTGAGCTTTGGGCTGGATGTGAAATGCTTCTTTGGCACCATTGCCGCGGTGCTTAAGCACGACGGCGTGGTGGAGGGCGGCACCGGCACTCTGCACGAAGAAACAGGCAAAGAGAACCATTAAACATAGCCGCCGCGTGCCGCAACCCGAATATTTTCAGCGGAAAAAGATTTTATGTTTGCAGTTCTGGAAAATCTGCGGATTTTCCAGAATTGTTTTTTCACGGAGGGGCTGTGACCAGAAACTGCATTTTTTGCTGATTTGTCCTGATTTGTGAAAAGGTGCTTGGAGCGGCCCGCAGGCCGCGACAAACACAAAATAAAAATAATTCTTCCGCAGAAGATGGCCAGAGCGCAGCGGAGGCCATTCTAAATCGCCATATCTCTTGATTTATCCCCGGAAAAGCGTATAATAAAACAGTACACAAGACGTCAAAGGAGGATTCCTGTATTATGGAACGCACCTATATCAACGAGGCTCAAAAGGCCATCGGCGGCACGGTCAAGGTGCAGGGCTTTATCGAGAACCTGCGCAACAGCAAGTATATGGCCTTTATCGTGCTGAAGGATATTACCGGCAAACTGCAGATCACGGTGGAAAAGGAAGATCACCCCGATCTGGTGGATACCATCGATCAGCTCACCCCGGATTCCGTCATCACCGTCACCGGCAAGGTGGTGGAGAACGACTACGTCAAGATGGGCGGCGTGGAGATGATCCCCGAGTCCATCGAGATCGAGAGCATTGCCAACGCTCTGCCCATCGTCCGCAAGGAGATCGCAGCCACCAAGAAAAAGAAGGCTGTGGAGCGCTCCAGCATCGACCAGCGCATCGATTACCGCTGGATCGACCTGCGCACCGACGAGAATCAGCTCATGTTCAAGGCACAGAGCTGCTTTGTGAACGCCATGCGCAAGTTCCTGCTGGACCGTAACTTCATCGAGATCCACACCCCGAAGCTGATCGCTGCTGCCAGCGAGAGCGGCTCTGAGGTGTTCAAGGTGGACTACTTTGACCGCAACGCCTATCTGGCACAAAGCCCTCAGTTCTACAAGCAGATGGCCATGGCTGCAGGCTTTGAGCGCATCTTCGAGACCGGCCCTGTGTTCCGCGCCGAGAAGAGCTACACCAACAAGCACTCCACCGAGTTCTCCGGCTTCGATCTGGAGTTCAGCTACATCACTTCCTATAAAGACGTGATGAAGATGGAAGAGGAGCTGCTGACTGCCGGTCTGCAGGCCGTCAAGGACAACTACGGCGACCAGATCAAGGAGATGTTCGGGCAGGAAGTGATCGTTCCCACCACCCCGTTCCCGGTGGTCAAACTGGCTGACCTGTACAAGGGTCTGGAAGAAGAGTTCGGCTACACCGTCGATGAGAGCGAGAAGGGCGACCTGACCACTGAGGCCGAGCGCCTGAGCTATGAGTGGGTGAAGAAGCACTACGGCCACGAGTTCCTCTTTATCACCGATTACTCTGCCGAGAAGCGTGCGTTCTACCACATGCGGGACGAGAACGGCGTGCCCCAGGGCTACGACCTGATCTGGCGTGGTGTTGAGATCACCACCGGTGCCCAGCGCGAGCACCGCTACGAGGTGCTGAAGAAGCAGGCCGAGGAAAAGGGTCTGGCCGATGATGTCAAGTTCTATCTGGAGTTCTTCCAGTACGGCTGCCCGCCCCACGGCGGTTTCGGTCTGGGCATCGACCGCCTGACCATGCTGCTGTGCGGCCTGACCATCAAGGACGCCGAGTTCCTGTTCCGCGGCCCAACCGTCTGACCCGTAATTGTGAAAAATGTTTGTAAAGGCTCCTGTGCTGCTGGCATGGGAGCCTTTTGTCATATCCGGCCTTTTCCCAACATACGATTACAACAAGCGGACCGGAATCCTGTCCGGTGCACAGCGCAAACGGGAAGGGGAGAGCAATTTGGCAAATCAGGAACGGAAGAGCATCTGCCGCGAGATCGGCGCACGCACCGGCGGAGATATCTACATTGGGGTGGTTGGCCCGGTGCGCAGCGGCAAATCCACCTTTATCAAGCGTTTCATGGAACAGCTGGTGCTGCCCGCCATCGGCCCGGCGGCTGCGCGGGAGCGTGCCCGGGACGAGCTGCCGCAGTCGGCAGCGGGCCGCACCATCATGACCACGGAACCAAAATTCATCCCGGAAACAGCCGTGCCCCTGCAGTTGGAGGGCGGCGGCGAGTGCCGGGTGCGGCTCATCGACTGCGTGGGTTACATGGTGGAGGGGGCTATGGGCCACGAGGAGAACGACAAGCCCCGCATGGTCAAAAGCCCGTGGTTCGACCACGAGGTGCCCTTCGACCTTGCCGCCGAGACCGGCACCCGCAAGGTGATCTGCGAACATTCCACCATCGGCATCGTGGTCACCACCGACGGCTCTGTGAGTGACATCCCGCGGGAGGGCTATGCCAGAACCGAGAAGCGCATCGTGGAAGAACTGGATGCGCTGGGCAAGCCCTACATCATCCTGCTCAACAGCAACCCACCCCGGATTGGCCCCCGGGAGACGAAGCAGCTGGCCGAGGGCATGGCCCGGGACTACGACCACACCGTGCTACCGGTGAGCTGCGTGGATCTGGACGCGGAGGCACTGGGCAGCATCCTGCGGCAGGTGCTGTACGAGTTCCCGGTGCAGGAGCTGGATTTTGCCCTGCCGCGCTGGGTCACGATGCTGGAAAACGGCCACTGGCTGCAAACGCAGGTGTACGATGCGGCCATGCAGCTGGCGGCAAAGGTCTCCCGCATGAAGGATGTACCCTCCGGAACAGACGCACCTGCGCTGGAATGTGACGCGGTGCAGCGCTCGGCCATCAGCGGCATCGACCTTGCAAACGGCAGTGTGCGCATCACGGTGGAGCTGAAGCCGGAAATTTTCTATCAGGTGCTGAGCGAGCAGACCGGCCTTGCCATTGGCGACGAAGCAGGCCTGATGCCCTGCATCATGGAGCTGGCAAAGGCCAAACGGGAGTACGAGAAGGTGCGCAGCGCCCTTGAGCAGGTGGAAGCTACCGGCTATGGCATCGTGATGCCCACGGTCAGCGAGCTGAAACTGGAACAGCCCCAGATCGTGCGGCAGGGCACGAACTACGGCGTGCGGCTGGAAGCCTGCGCGCCCTCCATCCAGATGATGAAGGCCACCATCCACACCGAGATCAGCCCCATCGTGGGCACTGAAAAGCAGAGCGAGGACCTTGCCCGCAGCCTGCTGGCCGGCTTTGAGGACGACCCGGAAAAGCTGTGGGAGTCCAACATCTTTGGCAAGAGCCTGCACGAGCTGGTGAACGAAGGACTGCAGAACAAGCTGCTGCACATGCCGCAGGAGGCCCGCACCCGCCTGCAGGAAACGCTGGAACGGGTCATCAATGAGGGCTGCACCGGGCTCATCTGCATTCTGATCTGACCGCTACAAAACAGAAGAGGGAAGCGCCGCGCGGGTGCCTCCCTCTTTATTTGTTCACTTTTCTTCTTCGGTCAGCTTATTGATGAGCATTTGGTAGATCTCGTTGCCCTTGAGGATGAACTGCTTTTTTACCAGCTCGGCGGTCAGCCGGTCCGGTGTGCCGAGATCCAGACAGAACAGCTCACTGTCCAGCCCTTTCACCGTGCAGCGGATGGTGCAGTGGCCGTCTTCTTTTTCGGTAATGCTGGCACTGTACTTGGCTTCCTTGCGGGCCCATGTCTGGCAGCGCAGCACAGCGGCCACAGCGCGCTCCCGCACACTGCGGGGCAGGTCGTAGGCAAGCTCCTGCGCCACTTTGCGGCCCTTCTCGGTGATGGTGTAGCTGCCCTTTGTCAGGGTGACGAGCTGCTGCTTGGTGATATCGTCCAGACACGAGCCGATCTCGAAATAGTTCACCAGCGCTTCTTCCATCAGGGCGTTTTCGATCTCCTGCCGGGTAATGGGTCCGGCATTTTTGACCAGATAGCACAGCAGCAGCCGGATCTCGGTGCTGCTGGTCAACCCGCCGGGACGTACACCGGCAGTAAAAGCATCATTGGCGGCCATCGTTCCATACATCCCCCTTGCATTCCTTTTCTTTTATAGTATAAAGGCTTTCACGCCGGATTGCAAGCCGCAGCGGCAAAATCTGTCTCAATGCGCTTGGGGCTTTCCGGCGTGGAATACACCCAGTGGTCCAGATGGCCCTCGGTGATGAAATACTTCAGCTCGAACCGATGGCGCTGGCTCAGGGCGTGGTTCACGATCACCAGCTTGATCTTCAATTTTTTCCGGCAGGATGTTCTTGATGTAGACGCTCACCGCCTGCCCGGGCACAAGGTCGGTGCAGCTCTCGGCAAGGCCCGCGAGGTTGGGCGCGATCTCGATAAAGGTGCCGTATTCCTCCACACTGCGCACGATGCCCACCACGGTCTCGCCCACGGTGAACCCGGCCGCATTTTCCTCCCATGTGCCCAGCAGTTCCCGGATGGTCAGCACAAAGCGGCCCTGTACATCCCGGTTCTTGACGGCGCACAAGATCTGCTGGCCCACGCTCACCCGGTCGGCCGGGGGAGGAGATGCGGCTCACCGACATGCAGTCGATGGGCAGCAGGGCACTGATGCCGCAGCCCACATCACAGAACGCGCCAAACGGCTCGATATGGGTCACGGTGCAGGGCAGAATATCGCCGGGCTGCAGGGCGTCCAGATAGTCGGCCTTGCACATCTGCTGCGCCAGCGCGCGGGAGAGCCGGTAGAAGGGCTGACCGTTCTCGTCGGTGTCCAGCGCTTCGATCACAAAGCAGGTGGGGCGGCCCACCCTTGTCAGCACCGCAATGTCCCGCACGGTGCCGTTTGCGGCACCATCGGCGCACTGGGCAAAGGGCATCACGGCCCTTACCCCGCCGATCTCGAACCGCAGCTGGCGCTGGGTATCAAAGGCCAGAGCAGTGGCCTGCAGGATCTCGCGGTTTGCCATGGCGGCGCGCAGTTCAGCGGGGGGCACAGGCGCGCAGCAGAACGGTAGTTGCCTTCGGTACGGTAAGCTTGCATCATCTTTTCATTCCTCTTTTCTCTGCTTTTTTAGGCCGTGCTTTGGAACGGCAGCGGCCTTTTCTGTTAAAAACTTATGCATCCGCATGGGCGGATATTTTGCATTTTTGTGCGGCTTTGCATTATACTATATCTGTATGCGCAGCAAACCGGCACGCCGGGCTTTTGCGCACACACCGCCTGCTGTTTTGGGCAGGCAGAAGGGAGAAGCAGAGCTATGGACATTGCTGTAGGCGATACCATCCTCACCCGCAAAAAGCACCCCTGCGGAGCGTCCAGCTTCGAGGTGCTGCGCGTCGGCATGGATTTTAAGATCCGGTGTACCGGCTGTGGGCGCGAGGTGATGCTGCCGCGTGCTAAAATTGAAAAGAACATCAAAAAGGTGGTAAAACCCGGGCAGGCCTAGCGCCCGGCGCAGCACGCATCCGGGGCGGAAAGGCCCCGGAGCCGTTCGGCTGCACGAACATGAATCTGAGTTTGTAAGGAGAACTGCCGGAATTATGCCGAACATGTTTACCCCAGATGGATGCTGTCTGCCACCGCTTTGAAGAGCTTTCCATCCGCCTGAACCAGCCGGATACCGCCGCAGATCCTGCGCTTTTCCGCAGGCTGATGCGGGAGTACCACGATGCAGAACCTGTGGTGCAGGCCTACCGCGCGTGGCAGACCGCACAGGATCATCTGGCACAGGCCAAAGCTCTGCTGGAAGAACCGGGCGCACTTGACCCGGACTTCAAGCAGATGATACAGCAGGAAAATCAGCGCAAAAAAGTCAAGATGTGGAAAAGCTGGAAAATAATCTCAAAAATTTTGCTGCTGCCCAAGGATGTGAACGATGGCAAAAATGTCATTGTGGAGATCCGCGGCGGCGCAGGAGGGGAGGAAGCTGCCCTGTTTGCCCACAGCCTGCTGCGCATGTACACCATGTATGTGCAAAGCAAGGGCTGGCAGCTGGAAATGCTCAACCTCAACGAGACGGAGCTTGGCGGCGTGAAGGAAGCCATCTTCTCGGTGGATGGTGCCGGGGCCTACAACCGCCTCAAGTACGAGAGCGGTGTACACCGTGTGCAGCGTGTGCCGGAGACCGAGACGCAGGGCCGCATCCACACCTCCACGGCCACGGTGGCTGTGATGCCGCAGGCCGAAGAGGTGGACTTTGCGCTGGACATGAAGGACCTGCGTATCGACACCTTCCGCTCCTCCGGCGCGGGCGGTCAGCACATTAACAAAACCTCCAGCGCCATCCGTGTGACACATCTCCCCACCGGCATGGTGGTAGAATGCCAGAACGAGCGCAGCCAGTTCCAGAACAAGGACAAGGCGCTGGAGATCCTGCGCAGCCGCCTGCTGGCCCAGAAGCAGAAACAGCAGCAGGATGCCATCAACGCCAGCCGTCAGGGGCAGGTGGGCACCGGCGACCGCAGCGAAAAGATCCGCACCTACAACTTCCCGCAGGACCGCTGCACCGACCACCGCATCGGCCTGACCGTGCACAATCTTTCCAAGATCATGGACGGCAATCTGGACGAGCTGATCGACGCACTGGCCACCCGCGAGCAGGCCGAAAAGCTGCAAAAGCTCAACGAGCAGGGCTGAAATGCGGTTTTGAAAATAAAACGATATCCTGTCGATAAATGCTGAAAAGCATAAATACTTTACAGATAGAAAGAACGATGATCCGTATGGAAATGAAAACTGAAATTTTGCCCGCATCGGACGAAAAGAGCATTGAAAAAGCCGCTGCCCTGCTGCAGAACGGTGAGCTGGTGGCCCTGCCCACCGAGACGGTTTACGGCATTGCTGCCGATGCCCGCAACGGCGAGGCTGTGAAGAAGATCTTTGTGGCCAAGGGCCGCCCGCAGGACAATCCCCTGATCGTCCACGTCACCGGACCGGAAATGCTGCCCGGCCTTGTCAGCGAGGTGCCGGAGCGCGCCCAGCTGCTGATGGCTGCGTTCTGCCCCGGCCCGCTCACCATCATCATGCCCCGCGGCCCGGAGGTGGCAGCGGAGTGCTGTGCCGGTCTGGACACCGTGGGCATCCGGATGCCCAGCCACCCGGTGGCCCGCGCCGTCATTGAAAAGAGCGGCTGCGCCTTTGCTGCCCCCAGCGCCAATCTTTCCGGCAAGCCCAGCCCCACCAACGCGCAGGATGTGTTCACCGATATGGACGGCCGCCTAGCCGCTGACTTTTGGACTGGCGGCGAGTGCGACGTGGGCGTAGAAAGCACTGTGGTGTCGGTGGTGGGCGAAAAGCCCACCCTGTTCCGTCCGGGCCACATCACGCTGGAAGACCTCGAGCGTGCCCTCGGCGAAGAGGTGGAAGTGTCCAAGGCCATCCTCGAAAAGCTGCCGGAGGGTGCTGTGGTGCGCAGCCCCGGCATGAAGTACAAGCACTACGCCCCAAGGCGGCATGTGAACCTTGCTGGAAGGCACCTTTGAGCAGTTCAAAGCCTATGTGGATGCCCACGCCGAGCAGAATCCCAGCTGTCTGTGCTTTACCGGCGAGGCGGAAAAGCTGGGTGTGCCCTGCGTGGAGTATGGCCGCGAGGGCGACGGTGCCAATCAGGCAAAGCACATCTTCCGCTGCCTGCGTGCGCTGGATGAGCAGGGCGATGCCGTGGTCTACGCCCGCTGCCCGCAGAAGGACGGCCTTTCCATGGCGGTGTACAACCGCCTGATCCGCGCTGCGGCCTTCCGGGTGATCAAGCTATGATCGCGCTTGGCATCACGGGCCGCAGCGGCTGCGGCAAATCCACGGTCACGGCGGTGTTTTCGGCCCACGGTGTGCCGCTGGCCGATGCCGACCAGATCAGCCGCGAGATTTTACTGCCCGGCTCGCCGCTGCTGCCCCGGCTGGCTCAGCGGTTCGGCGCAGACATTTTAAAAGCAGACGGCACATTGGACCGCCGCCTGCTGGCTGACCGCGCCTTTGCCACCCCGGAAGGCAAGGCGGCGCTGGACAGCCTGACCCACCCGGAGATCGTGCGCCGCATCCGTGCGGCAAAGCAGGCAGCACAGGATGCCGGTGCACCGCTGTTCGTGCTGGATGGCGCGGTCATCGTGGGGACTGCGGCGCAGGCCGAGTGTGACCGCCTGTGCGTGGTCACGGCACCGTTTGAGACCAGTGTGGCCCGCATCGTGGCCCGGGACGGCATCTCGGCCGAGATGGCCGCCCGCCGCCTGAACGCCCAGACACCGGAAAGCACCCTCACCGCGCAGGCAGACTATGTGCTGCGCAACGATTCCAGCCTTGCACATCTGCAGGCTGCGGCAGAGCAGCTCTGCACAAAGCTTCTGGCAGAAGGAGGTGCGGGAAAAGAATTTTGAACAAACGATATAACGAACAAGATCCTGCACCGCAGTACGACCCGGAGACGGCCCGCATCCGCCGCGCTCTCCGCGCCCAGAAGGCACGCCGCCGCAAAAAAATGCGCAGCCGCAGGCTGTTCCTGCTGGGCATGGCACTGATCCTGCTGTTTGTGCTGGTGCCCAACTTGTGGGGCAGGGCAGAACGGCTTTTATACCCCCGCAAGTACGAAGTGCTGGTGGACCAGTGGGCGGAGACTTACGGCCTTGACCCGCTTCTGGTGGATGCCTTCATCCGCACCGAAAGCGGCTTTGACCCGCAGGCCACCTCCACTGTGGATGCCCGGGGCCTGATGCAGATGACCGAAGAGACCTTTATCTGGCTGCGCAGCAAGATCGCACCGGACGAAGGACTGCTCTTTGCAAATCTCTACGACCCGGAGACCAGCATCCGGTTCGGATGCTATTACCTGCACCTGTGCATGGAGCGCTACAACGGCGATGTTGCCACTGCCGCTGCTGCTTATCACAGCGGGTGGGGCACGGTAGATGCTCTTTTACAGATGGAAGAGCACTCCGCAGACGGCGAGACCCTGCAGGGCTTCCCTTACAGCCAGATGAACCACTACGTTAAAAAAGATTACTTCCTGCTATGCGCGGTATCAGCGTATCTATGCAGAAAGCTGAGAGGAGATAAGGAACATGAGCGAGAAACTTACCGCAAAGCAGGCTGCCGAACAGCTGCTTTACAAGCCGGAGTACGCCGCCGACAAGAGCGCCGACGTGAAGGAGAAGGCTGCAGCCTTTGCCGAAGGCTACAAAGCCTTCCTGAACGCTGCCAAGACCGAGCGCGAAGCTGCCGCCGCCAGCGAAAAGCTGCTGCTGGAGGCCGGTTACGAAAAGTTTGAGCCGAAAAAGACCTATGCCCCCGGCCAGAAGATCTACTTTGTGCAGGAGCACAAGGCGGTGGTGGCCGCTACCATCGGCCGGAAATCTTTTGAGGAGGGCTTCCGTCTGGTGATCGCCCACATCGACAGCCCCCGGTCTGGACCTGCGCCCGAACCCGCTGTACGAAGCAAACCACCTCAGCTACTTCAAGACCCACTATTACGGCGGCATCCGCAAGTACCAGTGGCCCACCCTGCCTCTGGCTCT
>ENA-OQCV01000126-OQCV01000126.1-human-gut-metagenome-genome-assembly--contig:-NODE-126-length-21689-cov-5.559827_pt1 | contig 21689 bp, 25 predicted proteins | sample MGYA00242766_ERZ504592 | MGnify/ENA primary metagenome ERZ504592 (study PRJEB26092, sample SAMD00036315) | human gut metagenome | host: Homo sapiens | study: EMG produced TPA metagenomics assembly of...
AAACGATTCATCCAATTTTACATTCTGAAATTTTTGCCTGTTTTCTGCGTTTTGCTTTTGACTTTTAGCAACCATTTGATCCCATTTTATCAGTTCCTCAAAACCTTTATTTAGCTTTTCCAATTCTTCATCCATTGTTAGCAAACGTCATTTTTTCCGCTCTCTGAATCATCGCATGTATACACTTTTCTTGTCTCGTTACTGTATCCTTCTACAAATTTTTTGATACATAGTAGAATAAGCGTATGCAGCTCCTGCTCCAATATCATCAAATCCATATGAATATTTTGCAACTTACAGTCGAAATATCAAAATCCCTTCAAACTAATACATAATTTCTTCAATTATATTTACTACATAAAAATTATCGTATCCCTTTTTTTAATATTTAATATCCCTTGCAAAAAAGTAACCTGTTTTGCAGAAAATGACCATCAAAACAAAAAATCCTCTTGAAACAAACCTAAGTTCAATTCAAGAGGACTTTTCCCTATCGGCTTTTTCCGCTCTTTGCAGGCTCATTCTTTGTTGCATTATCCTTAATCATTGTTTTCTCTGCTTGCTGAAAATACAAATGTCAAAAAAATATTGCTTGAATATAAAAAACATATATTCATCAGAAATCAATCTAATCACTTTTTTTGTAAACCCATCAGGCACTCCTTTGTCAGATCAAACAGTACGGAGAATGATTAACAAATACACTTCTCTTGCTGCTATTGAACAGCATATTACACCTCATATGTTCCGTCGTACATTTGCAAGCTCACTGTTAGATGCAGATGTTGACATTCGATATATTCAGGAAATGCTTGGTCATAGTTCTATCAATACAACTCAGATTTACACTCATGTCACTATGGCAAAGCAAAAAAAGCATATTAACAACAAAACATCCACGAAATAAGTTTAATTTTAACCTCTGGTCTACCTTAGCTGACTGATAATACATGATTATCAGTCAGTTGTCTTTAAATCAAATTCTAATATCAAAAAAATAACAATTGATGGAAATAAGTATCAGGTTAATCGTGGAATACGCAGAGCCTTCACGCTCCAATAGCTCCCTGTACTGTATAACCAGCTCCTTTGTTATCTCATTTCCATCCACATATTTCAAAAATTTTTTTCGACATATCTGGTATAGCTTTCAATCGTTGATTTCGATTTTTCTTTATCTGTCAGGTATCACACAAATGCTGCTAGGTGCTCATTCATTTTTATCTACTCCCCTCGCACAATTATATTATTACGCAATTACGTGTGTCATTTATTATAAAATGCCACATGTATATAACCAATCTGCAGTAGCGATGACAATAGTGTAGAATCAATAAAATAGGGACGCAGGATATTCTCCCACGTCCTCACATCTATCTGGCTTTATCTTCTCTTACCTTCGATACTTTCTCTGCTGTCCCCACTTTCACATCGGCACCACCTCTAGCCTCAAATGCATCGGCATTATACTGATACTCATGTGCTTCAGCCACCATTGGAGTATACACAATCTCAGCATTGACTCTCTCCGGCTCTGCTTCTGCCCTGTCAGGTACATTCTGCTTCTCACTCTTCGTATTCTCCACACGCTTTTCCTTATCTATCTGCACATTCATCGCCAGATTATCCAGCTTATCAATCGAAGCGTCCAGATGCAGCTCCATTGATACAAGCAGTTTTCTCACTGCTTTCATAGGGGTAAGTACCGCCTTTGTGAGAGGGTGTTTCTGTTCCTTCTGCGAATAATCCACCTCCGGCTTATCTGCAAAAGTACGGAATGCATTAGCTGCTGTCTGACCAGCTTCACGAAATCCTTTTGCAAGAAGTGCTGTCTTTGCTATATCCGTATCCGTGGTCTTTATTGCACCTCTTACATTCTCTCGGATATCAAGAAGCCTTTTCTTAATTCCTAAGAACTCCGACACTCTGTATAATGCAGCTCTTCCCTTTGCCTTTGCTTCATCAACTATGCACTTTGCTGTAGATTTGACCTGTGCTTTCACTTCCAATACCTGCGACTTTATCCGCTCACATCTGACATTAAGTCGCTCCTGTGCTTCCGACAATGCCTTTTTAGCATTATTCACAAGGGTATCTTCCTGCATTTCTTTGATCTGGTTCTGCATGTTGGTGAGTTCTTCCGTCATGGAATCAATCTTTTTCTCCAATCCATCCACATAGCTGCATATCTCAAATACATCGTTTGCCTGCTCTTTCATGGCATTTTTCTTTAGTAATTCGAGAAGTTCCCTTATAACATCCTCATTGGTAAGTGTTTTTCCTGCTTCCATATCCATTCTGTTTCCTCCATTCTGTAAGTGGGGCAGCCATGGCCGCCCCTGTACCCTGATTACTAATTATCGAAAGGGTGTAGCCTCTTTGTCCTTCTCTTTATCGGGATTGCCATGATTTTTCTCGGCACTCTCCCTCGCCTTTTCGTTGCTCTTATCCTTTGCTTTCTCATATTCCGAGATAATCTCATTATAGAGTTTTTCCCTGAAATCCTTTGTAACCGGATAGCAAACATCCTGATAGATTGGCTTGCCCTGCTCATCCACCTGCTTTGTCTTATAAGATGGCATTGATACAAAGATTTTCTCTTTGCCCTGTACGATATTGATGTTATTTACAATGAAACTGTTTTCAAAATAAATGCGGGCAAGTCCCTTGATGTTACTGCCTTCCCTCTCATAAGGTGTCACAGTTACGGAAAACTCCGGCATTTCAAAGGAACCTTTGGTTCCTTGTGTTCTGTCCTGCATCTGTGTCTCCTCTTTCTCCGGTTCTTTGATTCTTGCATAGGCATCAAGAATATTGGTATAGAGTTCCTCACGAAACTCTGCTGTGATAGGATTGCACACATCCTTATAGATCACACCATTGCTTTCATCACGCTCATTGGAGCGGTATCTAGGCATTGATACAAAAAGCTCTCCCTTGTCCTTATTCTCAAGGATTGCAATATTGGTGATCTTAAATGAATCACCGAATACCACTGTTGCAAATCCTTTGATATTGCTGCCCTCTTTTGCCCTTACTTCGTTTACCTTAATTGAATACTTCATATGCTATTCCTCGCTTTCTTTTTGTTCTTTGTTTTGCTTTGGTATGATAAGCTCACACCAAAGCTGTTCTATCTGTTCACAAGACAATCTGCCATTTAACCAGTTGCCAAGTGTAACGACCATTCCGTCCTGCTCATAGTAGAGCCACTCCTGTGTTTCAATGTTCCCCTCATACACGATAGTCACATCAAAATCAGGCATAAATAATCCTTCCTCTGCATCCCATACACAGGCTATTCCCTGTCTGAGTGTCAGATTCAGGCTTTCGACATACACAGACCAGCCGCTTACGACTATCTGAAAGTCATCATCAATCTCAGCAATATCATCCTCAAGCCCGATTAGCTCTTCCATTTCCGATACTGCCTCTTCTATCTCACTTAATCGGTATCTCTTATTCATCCATCACCGCCTCCTTATAAATGCACCTGACCACAAAACGCATGGTTCCTTTCTGGGAACAGGTAAAAAGAGTTAATTCTTTTTCTGTACCCTGTGTCTTGATGCTGTTATCATACGGATTTACTACCTCTGTCTCTATTACCTCATAGATATGCTTCAGCCCATTTTTGTCGGTTATCATTACTTCATCACCTATGGATATCTGACTTAGTGGTGTCAAAAAAATGTGCCATATCTGCTGCCATTATGACCGCACAATACACAGTTGCCACTTTCTCCGATTCCTGCAGTCTCTTCTATATGACCGATCCCGGCATTAAGTACTTTACTTGTGGTTCCTTCCATTACCGGATACCTGATATCTAAGCCCGGTATCTCAATGATGCCGATAACACCGCCTTCTTTAAGAATGGCTTCATCCTCTTTACTAATGGAGGTTTGCTCTTCCTCCACATCTGTTTCTTCATCGTAATCATCCTCCAATGTCTGCTCAAATTCACTTATTAGCTGTTCTGTCTGTTTTTCTCCGGTTGCCCGCCAGCAAAAAAGGGACTGCCATAATGGCAATCCCTGCTGTAATCAGTAGTCCTGCGACCACTTTTCTTATACTCATCTTACTCACTCTCCTATCGTGTTCTGCCCTCTCTGTCCGCTGGATAAGCACCTTTATCCTCTGCTACAATTGCTGCAGATTCCATTCTGTCATCAGCTTCTCTTTCTTCCTCCGGTCCGCTCAGGTCTGCATCCACAGCCTTTGCGTTCTCAAGGTCAAGCTGGGCATTCAGTTCACACTGCCTTGCCAGCTTTTCTTCCAGTTCCTTGCTGTACGCAAATGGCTTGTCATACTCAGTCTTTGATGCTTCAAGGTCATTCTGGTACTGCTCAATCTTCTTTTCCAGGAAATCAATGTTCTCATGGAGTCCATTGAACAGGTTTTCAAGCTTCACCATACTGCCGACCGGACTGGTTGAAAGCTCTGCTTTATACTCTGTCTTTCCACGAAGCACCATATAATTGATGTCAAGGAAGTTCTTTTCCACAAGCAGCTCAAATCCGTGGAATTTACCGATTGCAGTTGTCTCTCCGGTCTTACACTTGCTTATTGCTTCAAGCATCATGGTTCCACCATCCACACGCTCTGTGTAGGTTGCTTTGCCTATGGTAATGGCAAATTCTGGATTATCAATCAGCTCTTTATCCCTTGCCTTTACATCCTCACGGACATTAGCAAGCTTTTCAGTTGCTGTCTTAATCAGCTTTGGGTACTTAATCATAAAGTTATCCTGCAAGCCATATCTCTGGTTGTCATAGGAAGCCTTCAAAAGCTTTAATCTCTGGACATCATTGTCAATCTCCATCTTCTCACGAATAAGAGGATTGCCTGTGGCGACTGCCTTAATCTCTGCATAGGAAAGTGTTGCCTCGTCGATATCCTCACAACTTCGGCTTACTGCCTTGCTTGTCATGACCTGACTGATGAAACGCTGCTTATTTTCAACGAGCGACCAGTTGTATGCATCAAAGGTTCCTTTGGTGACATATCTGTAGATTGCAACCTCTTCATTTTCGTTGCCCTGTCTGATGCCTCGTCCTTCCCTCTGTTCAATAGAAGAAGGCTTCCACGGACAATCGACATGGTGCATTGCAACAAGGTGTGTCTGCACATTGACACCTGTTCCACACTTATCTGTTGAACCGATAAGAACTTTCTTTTTACCTGTCCTCATCTCCTTAAAAATGTGCATCCCTCTGTGCGTCAGTCTTAGCATCATGGATAAAAGCTATCTCCTCTGCCGGAATACCATATTGGATAAGAGTTTCTTTCAGATAATCATAGATAGTGAAGTCCTTATCCGGTCCTGGTGTGCCGATGTCCGAAAAAATAAGCTGGCAGCCTATATGACCATCAGCATTTCCTTTCTCATATTCTTTCCACACATTTTCTGCTACCTTATTGAGCTTTCCATCTGGATTATTTGGTGCGTCCTTATCAATCAGCCTTGCATCTGTTCCGAGTAATCTTGCCTCATGGGTAATCTTTAGGAAGTTGTCCACACTTGGATCAACTCCACCACCTCTGATACGCTCTGCCCTCACAACAAAGTCTTCCATAACCTGCTTTACATACCAGTCAGGCTCTGACTCCACTATGATAGGCTTGCCACCACGAAGTGCCGGCACATCAAGGTCAAGCATGTCTGCGGTCTGCACATCTGCTACCTCACGAAAGATATTCATAAGCTCCGGCAGATTCGTAAACTTATTAAACCTGCTCTTAAAACGGAAACCGCTTCCCTCTACAGTAAGCTCCAGTGCTGTTGTCACTTCACCAAAGTTCGCTGCCCATGAATCAAAGTGATAAATCCCCATCTCTTCAAGTGCCGCTTTCTGCAAGTAAAGCTGCATGACATACATCTCACACATGGTATTGGATATTGGTGTACCTGTTGCAAATACAATGCCTCTGCCATCATTTATCTCTGATAGATACTGGCATTTAAGCTGCATATCCGTTGACTTCTTCGCTCCACTGCTGCTGATACCTGACACATTATTCATCTTGGAAAAAACTCGCAAGGTTCTTAAAATTGTGCGCTTCGTCAACCATGATAGAGTCCACACCAAGTTCCTCAAAGGTTATAAGGTCATCCTTCCTGCTCTCATCTGATAAGGATTTCAGCTGCTCCTCCAGCTTTTTACTTCTGGCTTTCCATCTGTTTTACAGTCCAACGCTCCCCGTTACGCTCCTTCATCTCATCAATCGCATAGCTGATTTCATCAATCTGCTCATTGAGCATTCTTTCCTTTCTCTCTGCTGAGATCGGGACTTTTTTCAAACTGCGAGTGCGACATGATGATACAGTCATAGTCACCTGTTGCAATCCTTGATACAAACTGCTTTCTACGGCTCTTTTCAAAATCACGCTCTGTGGCAACTAAGATATTTGCTGACGGATAAAGCCTTAAAAACTCTGATGCAGTCTGACCGATAAGTGGCTTTGGAACAACCATGATTGTCTTATTGGCAAGTCCTAGTCTCTTCTGCTCCATGCAGGCAGCCATCATCTCAAAGGACTTTCCGGCACCGACACAGTGTGCCAGCAGGGTGTTTCCTCCGAGAAGGATTCTTGCCACCGCATTCTTCTGATGGGGCTTTAGCTCAATCGCCGGATTCATTCCCGGAAACTGTAAGTGGCTTCCGTCATACTCACGCAGGCGGATGTTGTTAAATGTCTCGTTGTAATACTCCACATACTTCTGTCTTCGCTCCGGCTCTGCAAACAGCCACTCCTTGAACTTCTCCTTGATCATGTTCTGCTTTTCCCTTGCAAGCATTGTCTCGTTCTTATTGACTTCGTAATGATACCTGCCATCACCATCATCAATCCTGTCCCTGACGGTTACAGTCTTTAGATTCAGCGTATCCTCAAAAATAGAATAAGCATCCATGCGGCTTGTACCATAGGTCTTAGTAGCTGCCACTGAATGCTTATCCATGCTCTTATTCTCGATGAACCATTCCATGCTCATCTTATTTAAGTGTACCTGAATGCCAGTATTGTAATACTGGCTTCTGACTGCCCTTGCCCGTCTAGGTGTATTGAGAAGTTCATAGATAAACTGCTCATAATCAAGCGGCTCAATCCATGTTGTGCCAATCTTTACATCAATATCCGAGGCTTCAATCCATTCCGGCTGCACCTTTTCAAGTGCTGCCACATTGCCTGCAAATCTTTCTGCCTGTGTATTGTCTGTATCCGCTGCCATAGCCTTTGCTACACGAAGCTTGTCTCTCACATTTCCGGATAGATACTCGTCTGCTGTCTCCCAGCCGATGTCGGGATTGTTCTCGTTGTAGCGGTCTGGATTTAGGAAAACCAGTCCGTCCAGCTCTTCCACAAGGACTGCCCTTCTAAGCTCTGCTAATGCATCATCACTTAGCGTTATCTCATCCACTGTCTGTCCAGACTTTTCTGCAAGTTCTTCCTTTGCATTTGTAATATCCGGCTCATAGATAGAAAGCATATAGGCAAGATTTACATATCCAAATTCATTGACGGATACATTTAATGCTTCCACAGCGGTCTCCACTCTGTCTATGACTGTCTTTGCCTTAATCGTCTGCTTATAAAACATATCCGCTTTTTTCACCTCCCCATCTTCGTTTACTTCCTCAAGACTGCAAAGAAGTGGATAATCGCTGTCATCCCTGAATGCTATTCTGTTTGCTTTTGAAGTAATGGCTCCATACTGCTTTACGAAGGCATCATATTTTACATTAAGAAGTCTCTGCTTATCAGAAAGCTCCTCCTCGCTGCAGCCATCCATCTGGATATCAATCAGCTCTCTTGTTATCTGTCTGATTTCATCAAGGCTTCGGATTCGCTCCTCAGCAGTCTTTGATACTTCTTTTCTTACCATCTCGGAATTTTCCCTGTAATAGAGCTTTCCTTCATAAAATGTGTAAGTGTAGTTTCTCACATCCGGATCAGCCGGGATAACTTCCTCTGTCTGCTCCGCCTCATCTGCCACTCTCTCAAAATCTGTCATCTGGGCTTTGATATTTCCGATTGCCTTATTGAGAGCCTCGTACATATTGAAGTTCTCATCATTATTCACACAGACTGTATATCTGCTGTCCTGTCCATAAATCCTTGTATCATATTCCATAGATCCAAGCATCATCTCCGGATGCTCTGCAAAATAAGAGTTGACTGCAATGCCATTCTCAGTTACACCAAGGTGGACCCAGTCAGGCTCAATATCAATCTTTCTCTCCCTCTTCTGCAAAAACAGGATATCTGCTGTCACTTCAGTTCCTGCATTATCTTTAAATGCTGTATTCGGAAGTCTTACTGCTCCCACAAGCTCTGCTCTTTCAGCCAGATACTTTCGGATAGTAGGATTTGCCTTATCAAGTGTTCCCTTTGTGGTAATTACAGCAACCATGCCTCCTGGTCTTACCTGGTCAAGTGCTTTTGCCAGAAAATAATCGTGGATACGGAAGTTATATTTGTTGTAATTTGGATCAAATACCTTGTAATCACCAAATGGCACATTTCCGACAACCACATCAAAGAAGTTATCCGGATATGTGGTATTCTCAAATCCTGTGATACTGATATTGGCATTCTGATAAAGCTGCTTTGCAATTCTTCCTGAAATGCTGTCAAGCTCCACCCCATACAGCTTGCTTCTCTGCATTGGTGCCGGCATACTTCCAAAGAAGTTGCCGATACCCATAGATGGCTCTAATACATTGCCGCCTCTGAAACCAAACTGGACAAGTGCCGAGTTCATGCACATGGCAATCTCCGGTGAAGTGTAAAAGGCATTGTTTACTGTTGCCCTAGCTGCAGCATACTCTTCATCCGATAACATCTCTTTGAGTTCTTTGTACTCTTTGCTCCAGCTTTCATTATTCTCATCAAATGCCTGTGACAGTCCGCCCCATCCGACAAACTTCGACAGAACTTTCTGCTCCTCCGGTGTGGCAAGCCTGTTTTCTGATTCAATCTGCTTTAAAGTGCGGATTGAATCCATATTCCACTGATATCTGGTCTTGGCACCGCCTTTTCCCATTTCCCAGAGATTGTAGTGGAAGTTGTGCTTCGTCTGCCCGTCAACATTCTTCTCATTTTCAAGACTTCCTACTTGCTGTACTGGCTCCTGCTTTGGTGTAAAATCTACATTTTCCTGTAATTCTGTATCAGCCTGAATATCATCCACAGATACTGATACCACATCATCTGAAACCACATGTCCATTCTCATCAATCTTGGTTTCCCAGCCATTCGCTATTGCTCTTTCCCTGGTTTCAAGACGATTGGCTTTTACACTATCCTCGATATCAAAGAATCTCTTATAGACCGGATTCATCTTATCCCTGTCAGCCTTCTGCTTAGTCTCCTGATAATACTTCTTCTGGTCTTCTCCGCAGTAAAATGGCTGTTTTACCATATAGGATAAAATCTCGTATAACTCACGCCAGTCGAGAGCACCTTCCTTTCGCACACCATTCCTGTTCTTATAGCTGATCTTCACATATCCGCTTCTGATTGAGTACTCCACAAGACCATACTTATTGTTGGAATATGCTTTTCTTTCTGCATTATCTGTCCCTAATGCGATATCCCTGATAAGGTCAAGTTTATTGGGCATAAATGCAAAATCAGACTGCACAACATCCATAAGAAATGCTTTAAATGGTGTGTAACAGCTGCAATCTGTCACCAGTATCTCAGCTGCATCACGCAGGTCTTCATCAAGCTCTGCTATCCTCTTGGCATAATCAATCGGTGTAATATACTGCAATTCTGATGGATCTTTTTCAGTTGTTTCAGCTTCTATCTCAGCACCATATTCTGCCTGTGTTATCATCCGGTCTTCATCGGCAGCTTCCTGTGGTGTCATGCCTTTTGCACTTACATAATCTCTGTTAGAAGCATAGCTCTCCGGCTCATCAGGGATTGCATAATCATCAATCTCTGATTCTGCCTCTTCCGGTTCCACTTCCCGATATTCGGCATCAGTAACCTCATCATCCTCACGGAGTCCGTCCATCGCAAGCTCATCAATACGAGGTGTCTCAGGCTGGTATTCCCCTGTAAGAATAAGGACACCAAGCTCTTTTTCGATATCTTTCCACGAAACATATCCTTCAACCTCTCCATCCTCATCTCGCCATTGAAAACGCAATCCATTCCCATGAAATGTGTCATATCCGTGCAGTCCCAGTCCGTCAACCGGCCAGCCTGCACCTCCCTGACCATATTCTGCTTTGATACGCTTTGCTCTGGTTCCTGCATCAATCTCTGTTTCAAAAATCTTGCATACCCTGCCCTTACCACCGATAAAACCTGTACCTCTCATAAGCACCTGTTTGATATACTCACTTGGTACTGTTGGAGACTTTTTGGGATTCAGGTAATTGTATTTACCTGCTAATGCAGCTTTTCTGTCCTGCTCGAACTGACGCATAAACTGATTATTGTTTTCATCCTCAGTATGAATAGTGCCAATGCTTGCCTGCCCATTCTGGTCGAAAAAAAAAGGAAGCCTGTGTATATTCGGCTTCCTTACTAACACCCAATGAATTGATTTCATCAAGTTCCCTATTCAGTTCTGTATCATCTGATTCTAGTGGAATCGCATCACTATCTGATTCAGTACCACTTCCTCTGCCTGCATCTTCGCCTGCTCTCTTATCTTCCACATCTCCATTGTCGATGACGGATTCTGTGGCTTGTGCTTCGCCAGATACTGCATCTCTAACTGGTCGTACAGCTGATTCGCTTCCTCCTCTACCGCTGACATCTTCTCGTACATCTTCCCGAATCTCATCAGCGTCTTGTATCTTGCCGGCTCGTTCTCCTTTAGATAGTTCATCGCCATCCTTCCGTATTTGCCCAGCTTCGTGAGATCCTCCGTCTCGTCCGGCATCTCTATCTGCGGATAAAGCAGTCCGCCCACTTCCTTGTAAGTCATTTCTTCTAACATATCCAATTCTCCTTTCGCTTTCGATTGCCTTTAAGTTACGACTAAATTCTCTAAGAACACTACAGGAGACATCGCATACAATGGAACCAAGACGATAAATGATCTCTTCGTCTTTGATATTTACGATCTGACTAAAATCCTGTTCTTGCACAGATAAGTCAAATCCGCATCTCGTCCCTACAGCATACATGACACTTGCATATACAAGCTGCTCCATGTCCATTTCCTGCTGTAAGCCATTGCGTTTCTTACTTTCTTCCTTTATCACACTACCTGATAGCTGCATAAGCTCGGTCATTCGGTCTCCGAACTCTTCTTTTATTATAAACCAAACATCTGTTCCTGTAAACTGTTTTAGTGTATTTTTTAGAGACTCCTTATCATCGTTATCGTACTGCTCAATCTGACCTTCTGATACGAGAAAATCCACATAATCCTTTAGATTCTCTCCATCTAAGTCCCATGTCAGCTTTACATTCTTTCCTCCGGTATCACTGATATCAAAGATATACCTCATGCGTGGATTCAGCGCCCTCGACGGGAAGATAGCGCAGCCTTTCGCACCACGCTTTACATATCTTCCCACCTTTTTCCAGGTATCATAATCTGCCATGAGTGTGCTTTTTTCCGGAGGTCTCTGAGCTGTTACCATAACGATATTGTCAAATTCATAGCGGTATAACTGACCTGCGACCTTTAACACATCCTTCCAGTTCTTTTCTGATCTGGTGATGTTACCAATTTCAGAATCGTATATCGCTTTGACCTTCATATCAACGCCCATACCTTTGTCCTCCTCTACTTAAACATCTCTGCAAACAATCCCTTAAAGAGCTTTAACTCATCCTTATCCAGCTCGATTGCAAATTCATTGTCGATTGCCTGTTTTTCGCATTTATCCTTTTTCTTTGCAATCTTACGCACCACACGAAGAAGCACATAGCACTCCTTGGACTTTGCAATGCTCTGTTTAAAGGTCAGCTCATCCTCATCGACTGACTTCTGTGTCTGATAGATAATCTCTTTTAACTTATCATTGATACCATCTACTTCCTCAAGGGAAATAATAACGGATGCCTTAGAAGCACCCGATCTGTCCCACTCCTTATGAAGTTCCTTTATTAAAAACTCCATGTTCTTAATTACTGTTGTTGAATCACTTTTCATCTTGCTTTTCCTCCGTTTTCTTTTAATGAAGAAGGGAGCTGACCTTCGCTGATAGGCGCAAAATCTACTCCCTTCATGTCCTCTGCTCCAAGGACTATCTGCTCTGCATAATACATATCCATTGCCTTATTGATAGCATCGTCAAGCGACTCTGCCTTTACTTTCTGTACTCGTGAAAGCACTTCTTTTATCTCAACATTAAATTCCTGTTCCATATGATATCGCCTCCCGTAAAAATCTCATCACCGGCTCTTTTCTTCCTTTACCTGTCTTTCCTTAAAGCCTTCATCGTACTTTCCATCTTCCAGCCTGTCGTAAAAACAGTCCTCTTCAATCGTTCCAAAATCCTCATACATCTGGTGAAGGAAATCATTCTGCAGTTTCTTTGGCACATCATCATCCTTTGACATATCCTGATAAAAATAGAACTTCTGCTTTAGCTTTGCCCTGTAATCATAGATATCCTCTATCTTTTCCGGTGTGCCATACTCCCTCTTGTATGCCTTGAAATTCGTGGTTGAGAGTGTGGACCCCCAGATAAATGCCATGCTCCCACGATACCCCGATTGTGGTATTGTCCTTTGTAGGCTTCTCATCCTTCGGATAACGCTTATACTCTGTCGCACCAAGGGCGATTGTAAGAGAACCTGACTTCATATCCATCACCACAAGATTTCTTGGTGATAATGCTTCAAGCACCATGTAATCATGGTCATTGAAGTTATGAAATGTCTGTCCCCTTTCAAATGAGCGGTTCTCCATTTCATAATGCAGGCTAAAATCATCCACCCAGCCCTTATCGGTCATTCCAATCTCCTTAAGCTTTGCAACACATTCAGAAGAACTGGCTTCTTTATCAAACCGAAATTGTTTGGAATCGTTATAAAACCCCTGAAGAAAATATCCCAGCTGAACATCATCCTTACAGAACCTTGCAAATACAGTAACATTTGATGCTCTGTAATACTCTGCGAAGTTATCTGCTTCACCAAGTGTCCTTCCAAGCTGCAACAGATGGTCTGCAAGCTCTGACATGTCATCAATTGCTATAAAACTCTTATAATCATCCAGAGTCATCAGCATATTTGTCTCTGTTCCCCTGTCGTTTTCTATTACCAGTATCATATCTTTTAAATCCATTCTTTCCTCCAGTCTCAGAGAGGGACTATGCCCTCTCTGTAAATTTCCTGTTATGGTCTTCCTATCACAACAATCTTTCCTGTGCTTGCCACATCCCGGTAAACCACACCAAGATTTTCATTAAGTGCCTCTACCACCTTGCCATTTCCGACATATACTGCCACATGGCTGATGTTCTTATATCTTCCGTTGCTTGTAAAACTATAAAAGATAAGGTCTCCCGGCTGTAACTCATCAAAGGAGACTGTCTTTCCTGCTTCATCCAGTCCCTGTGCCTCCGCAGCTGCTGTGGTTGCTCCACCATGACTAATATCCACGCCTGCATCTTTCCACGAATAATAGGCTAAGGAGCTGCAGTCATAATAGTTACCGCTGTCTCTTAAATCCTGACTATATGGGAAGCCAACTCTGTGAAGTGCATAGGAGCAGACTGTCTTTTGCCTACTGTCCGTAATCCCACCAAGGATTGCATTTATCTCATCCTCTGTCATGGAACTTACTCCCGGACTTCCGCCTCCACCGCCACTTCCGCTTCCGGCATATCCAAGCTGTCCCATAAACTCCGGACTCATGATCTGCTCAAGCATTTCCACCTGATCAGAATTAAATCCATAGACCGAAATCATATCTCTGTACGATTTCAGTGTGACATTCACATACAGAACAGACTTCGTGACAGTCGTTACATTACCGTCTGCATCTGTTTCTTCCACATCCTTTGTTCCTGTGCTTGTGGTGTACGAACACATATCATTTACAACTGCCTGCAGCCAGCCTTTTGAAGTGTCATTCATGACTGTTGCAGTATCTCCAACACCATGCTTGACCATATAGACTGCCATGATGTCATAGTAATTGCTTGGGTTTTCTTCCATACCTTCATAATCCACATATACAAGCTCTCCAAGGTCATATCCGGTATGCTCATTCACTTTCGTATTCACATCCCGGTTAAACTCCTGCACATAAGCACTCGTTACTGTCTGCACGGTATCTCCTGATTCAAGTGGTGGCAGAAATAAAGCAAATGGAGAATTGTAAAGGATTGCTATCACCGCTATAACCGGAACCGCAATCATGGCAACTACAAGAACAAGTAATAAAAGCACCAGTCCGATAATCGGTGCAGCTGCCTTTACCCAGGTAATCGCTTTTCGCACAATCAGATCCTTTACCAGTTTTGCCACGCTGTCTGTCTGATTCTCCTGTGCTTTCATCTTATCCAGAAAGAATTTTGTCTTCCTGCTCCGGTTGGTCATCTTTTCATCCTTGACCTCTATGGACACACCTGCTGCATATCCGGCTGCCATGCCGATTGCCGTGCCTGCTCCCGGTGCAACCGCTGTTCCTGCCGCCGTAGCAGCTGCCTTTGTAACAGTTTTCGTTGCAACCTTGGCAGTAGTCTTGGCTGTTTCTTTTGCCGTCTCTTTAGCTACCGTCTTGGCTGTATCTTTGGCAGCTTTCTTTGCTGTCTTTTTTGCCAGCTTCTTTCCTGCCTCTACCTTCTTGATACGCTTCTTTGCCTCGGCTGCCGCCTTTTTCCTGAAAAGTGCTGCCCCCTTGGAAGCAGTTCCGGTAACAGGTTGGCTTGCTTCATATGCAAGATATGCTGCCTGCGATACCTCATGCCCGCCTTCCACCTGCTCCGTTACTGCCCCGGCTGCAAGTGCTCCTGTTCTTCCTGCAATGTGAAGATTGGTGTTCTTGGTCTTGATGGAAGTTCCTGACTCTCTGATGTTACGCTTAAACCTAGAAAGACCTTTATCCTTAGCCTCCGATTGATGAATGGTACTCTTTCTATAAGTACGCTTTCCACCAGCACTTTTCTGAAGCATTAATTTTGCAGATGCTTTTTTATCCATTTCATTGGCTTTAGCATCATGCACTTTCGGACCTCTCTCTACTGTATAGATGTTGCTGCCTTTAATCTTGGCTCCCTTTGGTTCGTGGGCATGAATCTTGGCTTTCTCCTTGGTGTGAATGACCATTGGCTTGTCATCCACTTTCTTTATCTTCAATGTTCTCACCTTCTTTCACTCAAAATTGCAAAACAGCCATTCCAGCTTCCCGGATGGCTATGCTTTGAGGTCGCAAATTGCGACCTCTATCAACTTTATTCGACATTATTCTGCATTTCACGTTTCTTCTGTTCTGCAATCTTCTCATGAATATTGGTGTTATACAGTCTGTAGAGGTCTGTATCCTTACTGATCTGATTATCAAAAGGAATTACCACTGAGCCACACTTGATAAGTCCCATTCCTGATGCAGTATTAGTTACAAATCTAAGCTGTGCCTCTGATACTCCGATAACCTCCGCCATCTTGGAACTGTCCGTGTTTGCCTGCTTTAAAAGTGCCACGAACTCTGAGTTTGCAAGCATTGTTGTTGCTGTGTAATTCTGCAACAGATCGACAACATTCTGCGTGATACCGGTACAAAGACCTCCCTGCTTTCTTACTTTCTTCCAAAGCTGCTGCAGATATTTTGCAGAATACTCCGAATTAAGCAGGACGTGGAATTCATCAATATAGAGCCATGTTGCCTTGCCTCGCTTACCATTCTCAACAATCCTGTTCTGAATGGACTCCATCATAACAAGCATTGTGATAGGACTAAGCTCTGTACCTAAGTCCCTGATGCCATAGACTGTGAATCTGTTATCCACATCCACATTTGTCTGGTGATTGAAGATATTTAGTGAACCATTTACAAAAAGCTCCAAAGACAATGCAATGTCTTTTGCCTCGTCCTCCGGCTGTGCCATAAGGATATCGTAAAAATCACTCATTACCGGGATATACTTCTCTTTACTCCTTGCAATGTCGATATACAGTTTTCTCACACAGCGATCGATGATTGACTTCTGTCTCGAATTTAAGCTGTCACCGATACACTGCTCACAAAGCCCCTAGCATAAACTCGCCTTTTTGCTCTTACCATTCCCTTGGAATCATTCGGATCAAGGCTCCATACATCCATCTCCAGCGGATTCACATAGTTATCCGTGTAAGTGGACATATTTACCACTGTTCCACCATAGGTCTCAGCAATATCAAAGTATTCGTTCATTGGATCTATGACGATTATTTCATCATCTCCCGACAAGAATACGCTGCCCATCTCCATCTTGCAGAAAAAGGATTTACCGGAACCCGGCACTCCGAATACGAAGCCATTTCCGTTGATGAGCTTCTTTCTGTTGCCGATATTCACATTCTTGCTGATCTGATTGATACCATAATAGTTCCCTGTGCTGTCATTTAATTCCTGCACATTAAATGGCATAAGCACCGCAAGCGACTGGGTAAGAAGGGTACGCATTGTCTCCACCTGTCTTACTCCAATCGGAAGCGCTGTGTTGAGTGCCTCCCTCTGCTTTAAGTAGTGTGTGTCAATCGTGCAGCTGTTACGCTTTCCGATAGTCTCCACAGTCTCACATACACTCTCAAGCTTCTTCTTGCTTTCTGCCATAAGAATAATGGTTACTCCCACAAAGAAAAGGCACTGGTCATTCTCACGGACATCATCCATGATTTCCTCAATCTCCTTTTTCTCCGTTCTCTTTGCATATGAGATTTCCCGTAGAAAAACTCGTTATTCTTATTACGGACTCTCTGCTGCTTAATGATATCCGACTCAATACCAAGGTATTTCTTCTGAAGCACCTTTGTTGTCAGATCCTTGGGAACAGGCACCACATCAATGCTCGTGATGGAATGAACCGGAAGGGAAGTAATCTCATTGATGAATCTGTCTGACAAACTGCTCGGATACTTTTTGATAAAAAGTGCCTTGCAGAATTTACTCTCATCCTCAAAATGGTCCGGGAAATATTTCACCATTCCATTACATAGATCATTTCTAAAATCTGCCCCGACCTTCTTAGCCTTTTTGATATCAAAATCAAAACTGCCCTCATTTCCAAGATGATAATAGTCATAGAGCACTTTCAGTCTCTCATTTCCATTAAGAGGCACAATCTCTGCACCAAGCTCAATGAAAGCCTTGTGTATCGTTGCCTCAAGGGTTGCAAACTGTGCCTTTGCCTCCTCAAAGTTCTTTCTCTCAATCGTGATCGTCAGGTATCTCTCCTGCTCAATTCCCTGTCTGCCCTCAATAATCTTCTCCTCAATGATGTCATTGTAGATTCTTCTGTAATTATTGAAGCCATCATTTTTCTCAGCAATCAGAACCTTATCACGGAGGTCATCCATATTTTTATTCTTATTGTTGATCGTAATCTTATAATTACAGTCCAGCGAATTTAAGAACTTGCAGTATCTTTCAAATATGCCAATCTGCTCATCCTCCGTTGCTGTCGTATAATTGATGTCCTGAAAGCGGTAGCATTTTGAATACTTATTTTTGCTTACTTCAAAAATGCCGTTTTCAGCCACCGCCATAATCTCTATGGTTTCCTGAATGGATTTAGGTGTCTTATACAAAGGCTCACTCGCCTTCTTTAATAACTTAAATCCGTCTGTAAATAAACCCATGTCTCTAACCTCGCTTTCTTATAATGAAAGCCCGCCGGGAACTTCACCCTGCGGGCTACGTTCCCGACCTTTCGGTCAGATACTTTTTATCTAATGCATCGCCTTATATGCTGCAATACCAGCTGTTATCGCCACAATGACTGCGACAAGTCCAAACAGCATGTTTCTCGTCTTTTTCTTCATTGCTTCAAACTCCTCCTGCTTCTTTACAGCCGAATCAGCTGTTACAGTCTCCGGTTCAGCCTTTCTGCCTTTCTTCTTTACCTGTTCATTCTGTTCTGCTTCTAACTGCTTTATTGCAGGTTCTCCCTCTGTTGATACATAGGTAAGCGCCCTGTTGCCAAACATAAAATGCAGTTTCTTTCCCATATACTCGTAGAAATTCATCCCATTAAAGGAATAAAATCCGCCAAGAGCAATCGGTGCCACACATGGAATTGCCACATAAGCAGAACCCGTAAGACCGATATACTTGTAAAGAAGAAGGACAATACTGCCACCGACCACTACGCTTGCAATGGAAAATATAAGCTGCCTTGCAGTAAGTCCCATCGCAACCGATTCCTGATAGCGGTCAATATCCTTGTTTACTTCGATTACCATTGTCCCTACCTCCTATCTTGATAAATCCTTTGTTTCCGGCTTTCTTGTCATTCCAATATTCGCCTCATACTTATCCATTCCATCCGGACACAGTTCCCTAAGCTTATCCACATTGAACAGATAAAGCGGATATTCGCAGAAACCGCTCCTTTGCGTGAATCCTGTAAACTCTCCAATGTCATTGTCTGTAATAAACTTTTCAATATCCGGCATGTCATTCACATTCAGATATCCGCAGTAATTTGGTGCTGCAACCGGCAAATTCACAGTCACATCCCCAAAAAGGCTCCTCATATCCATCTTCATTACACATAAGACCGATAAACATTGCCCTGTTATTCATATACTGCTGGATATCAAATATCACCTGCGTTTCTCCGGTTATGCTTGAATTATAAGTAACCTGTTTCTTTTCATTATCCATTTCTGCCTCCTTCTATAATCCAAATGCCTTGCTTGTAAGTGTCTGTGCACCCTTCACACTTCCAACAGTCATTGCTATCGTAAATGTCATTTCACACAAATAAATAAGCGTCTGTGCCCAGTCAGCGTAACTTCCTGTAAATGCCGGAAGTCCTGCATTGATAAATGCATTACATACCACAATTGCAAGTGCCATCGTTACTGCCTCGAATACACACGAAAGAAAATATTTGCAGTAGGTAGCCATTGTATGACTGACCATTCTGTTTCCTGCCATTGTGGAGCATGCAATCGCACCAAGCGGCACAATAATCAGTATCTTTAAGAACCTGAAATACACTGTGTAAATGATAAAGAATCCACAGATAATAATGATGATTGCAAGCAAAGCTGTAAGTATCAGCATTACCAGACTCTCACCAAATCCGAGTCCCTTAATGATGTCTGCCTGTGTACTGTCAATGGCAAGCTGCGTCGTTGTCCCCGCAGATATAAGTCCCACCAGATTTCCTATGGAAGTAAAAAACGCTTTCATAATCGTGACATTATTTGCAACAAACCATTCTGCAAGTCCCAGTCGGATAAGCATACGAAATATAGACTCAAACCTCATCTCATCTTTTACATCTATGCTTTCCGAGCAGAAACCGATAACAAAGAACAGCACAACGAGGGAAGAGCCGACCGCTACAAAGACCGGCTCTATACCCTCAATGACTGCCCAGGGACCTCCGCCCTTGAAACTGACCGGTGACTGTCCAAGCATTGCAAAGACCAGGGATATCTGATTGTTCCAAAAATTCCAAACACCGCCTCAAGAAGTGCAAGGATCTTGTCTCCAAAGCTTAAAAATTATCCATACTTTGTTATTCACCTCTTTCCTTTTTACTAAAAGGGGAACTCTTTTCCCCATCTTAGAAGCCTAAGAATGTCAGAACTGTTGAAATACCAGCCATCATGACACCTGCTACAATTCCTTTCAGAGCGGAGTTCATGGTAGATGAATCCTGCTGCTGATAGGCTTGTGCGAACTCCATAACATTCTTTGCAAGAATGATGACACCGACCGCACCAATGACAGCAATAATAAGTGTCTTTAAGTTCTCAAGTGGCTGTGTTACTGCGGAAGTACCTGTACCTGCTGCAAAACAAGTAGTGCTCATAAGCATTACTCCCATAAGTGCTCCGGATAATGCCGGAACGAATCTCTTCTTAAAGTGAATGAATCTACTCTTCATACCTTTCTCCTCCATCTGATTGTTGTTGGTTGTAATAATCTGTTCTTTTCTCATGTTGTTTGTCTCCTTTTCGATCAAAAAAATAAGCCAGCAGGGATAATCCCTAACTGGCTGTTAAAAGTAACTCTATATGATCAGGCAATTCCTGTTGTAATGATTAAATCGGGCTTTCCCCGATGTGGTGTGCTTCAACCACCTCCTTTCAAGGCGCAAAAAAATGCACCTTAACCTTTATTGGCTAAAGTGCTTGTATTAGTTTAATATTAAATTGTTGTGAGTCAGACAAACTGGGAGTTGAAAGTTCCTATAATTTACAAATCATAATATATTCTTCATCATTTTCATCAATGATTTCAAATCCTACCTTCCAATACATACGGACAGCATAATTCATCTTTTGAACAGCTAATGATGCTTGTTTATATCCTTCTAGTTTTAATTTCACTAGCATCTGTTTCATTAATTCTGTTCCGATACCATAGTTTCTATACTCTTTAAGAAGTGAAATTGCAAAAGACGGTGTTTCATTATCTATATGACCGTAATCATTCATAATCCGAACCCATACAGCACCAACAATTTCATCCGCAACTTGAGCAACCAAACATAAGTCTCCCTTGTTCTCACCAAAGTCCTTTACATATACCTGCAAATCTGGTTTGTTAATGATGTCTTTGGACGGTGCTGGAACACCTTCAGGAATAAAAATTTGCCTCGTATAAAAAATGTATCTAATATCTTATTTTCATCTCGTTTTAATTCTCTTATTGAATAATTCATATAAACCTCCGATTTATTTTATTTATAAATCAGTTGTCATTCCACACATAATGATTCCTCCGTTAAATATCGAATTGTGCAAAAGCCCAAGGGACTTTAATGCCCCTTATGCTTTTCTCTTTTCTTTTGCTGTTTCAACTCAAACATTCGCTGTTCTTCCGCCTCTTTTTTCTTGCGGCTTCTCTCTTTACGCACCTGTTTGTTCTGTTCCTGCTGTAATTTCAATGCCTGCTGTGATTTTGTGCCGATGCCTGTTTCCATCGTCTGCTTTTTCGCTTCTCGCTGCATCCGTTTCGGATTTCTTTTTATATCCTTTACAACAGTTTCAACAGCCGGACTGAATTTCAAACTGAAATAGTATTTTTGAATATATTCCTGCACTTCGTAATCCTTTGGTTCTGCACCAAATGTTACCTTCGCCACAGATAGTTTACCATCTTCAATACGTTCAAATACACCTACCCAAAATGGTTCTTCAAAATATACCGTCAGTTTTCCACTTGCTTTGTCCATAAGAATCCCTCCTAAAATGAATTGAACAAAGAATGGACAACCCGGAGGGGCAGGTTACTTACCCTATTTACATAGGACGGCTGGGCTACCTACCAGCTCTAGTACATTTTAATGTACATTGCGTTTTTATCTTTGTATTTATAATCAAGCCATATGGCACGATTAACTTATTCGGTCAATTCCGATTTGTAAAACACATTCTTTTTACATAGGCACAGTATACCACATTTCCTGTGCCTATGCGATATCATTTAATGCTTCTTCCGATATGAACTCATCTTCTCCACAGTAACCTCAGGATAGAAGTAAGTAAGAATCGTTGCTTTCGGAACTCCTGCGGCAAGTGCTTTCTTCACTTC
>ENA-OQCV01000127-OQCV01000127.1-human-gut-metagenome-genome-assembly--contig:-NODE-127-length-21584-cov-5.755418_pt1 | contig 21584 bp, 24 predicted proteins | sample MGYA00242766_ERZ504592 | MGnify/ENA primary metagenome ERZ504592 (study PRJEB26092, sample SAMD00036315) | human gut metagenome | host: Homo sapiens | study: EMG produced TPA metagenomics assembly of...
TTTTTGTTTTTTTATATGGGCATACTTATCCCCTTCTCTTTGTACTCGTATTTTCTAGATTAGTATGCTCTTTTATGAGTATTTGAATATTTCCCTGCTAACCGCCCTTTCGTTCTGGTATAATGCCGATCAGGACGAATAGGAACCAGATTCTTACTGATATCTTCATATATTTGCTGAAATAATATATTTTTCTTTTGATCATCCGTTTCAAGAAGTATATAAATCAGATCGTTTTTTAAGATTCCAATACTAACTGTCTGATTGATCATCATTTTATGTTTTCTGTTTGTTTCCTTCTGATCCAGTTCACGCTCTGCGTCTAATATGATATCTTCGACTAAATTGCTCAGATATATGGTGCTGTATATATCTTGTAATAACAGAATAGGTTTTGTACCTGTAAAATTTTCTAACTGCAACCGATTCTTTAGTGTTTCATACGCAGTCTCTATTCCCCACCTCATATGATATAATTCTTTTATTTCTTCTGTATGAAATTCCGTTTGTGAAAGATTTGTAGCTAAAACTTCCAGATTTCCATTTTCTAATAGGATTTTTACCATACGCAATGAAATTTCACCCAGTTCTTTCATACGTTCTCCATCCGGCGTCCCTTCGTAATGTCTGATTCTTGATTTATCAAGTTTTATTTTAACCAGCTGATCATTTTCTGTTAAACTGCTTTGCTCTTTTTTGTAATCACTGCTTTTTAAACGTACGATAAACTTAAGATCCTTATCCATCATATGTATAAACGCTGGCGTAGAAGGATAGCCTCTATCCATGATAATAATATAGGGAATGTTGCCTATTGTTTCCGGTATTCGTTCCATCTGTTTTTCGGCCAGGCGCATTTCATCAAATTTCACCTTATTACAGTCACTTTCCAGTATCATACGATTCATTACATCATAAATACAGCCTAATCCTATTTGTGCTTGGGGTTTTGTGTTTTTTTCGGCTTGCAGAACCATACAGTTTCAGTGTTTCAGTAGTGGTAGGAATATTAATATCTGAGCCGTCAGCAGCTAATATTAAATGATTTTTGTAAGTTGAAAAGGTGGAATCTGCATAAAAGTTACGGTTATGATATTTATACAATTCCAAAAAAGCATCTGGATTAAGTTTCATACGCTGTTTCAGATATCCTGGTTTTGAAATAGACACACCAGGATGAGCAAGTTTCATATAATTTCTCAGTTCCAATGCCAACGTCAGCCCCTTTCTGTTTATCATTGTGAAAAGAAGATCCTGAAGAGGCATTTTTCGGATTCTGGTAAAATGATTTTTATTACCTAATCGGCAAAATGCCTTAAATTCATCAGAACTCATTTTTTCTATATCCATGAATGTACGTTTCTGAGAATGTTTCATGTATAATCACATCCTTTTTTTGGAGCAGGTTCATGGCTTCTTTTTACAATATAAGCATATCAAAAAAAGGCAGAAGATATCTAATCCTTTTAGGAATAAATATCTTCTGCTTTTAAGTTAATGACATTGCATAAATAAAAGGAATTTCAAAAACATCAAAACTTAAATTGAACATATATTGAACTGAAATAAGAAAAGTTAAATTCTGGTTCAATGCATAGTTCAAAATATAAATTAAACTAATTGAACCAGCGTAATAAAAACAATTAACATGTTCAATACGGTTCAATTAATAATGAACTGCAAAATAAACTAAAAGTTGAACATTGCTGATGAAATTGAAAATAATAAAATTTACCGTTGAATTATTAGTTCAATTATAGTATAATAGCAAAGAAAAAACTTGAAAAAGCTGATAAAATGCGGGATTTAAAAATGAACAGAACATATATTCGTGTATGATGCTGAAAGAAATACATTTGAACTTAATTAATGTTTGTATGTCTGAATGTATTTTGATTCCCGTATAAACAATATAATATATCTGTTCTTTCTATAACATATATGCGAAAGAATTAAGAAATATAACAATAACCATTGATTATAACAATGTAATTTGTTTTTACAGAGAACGGAGATAGTATTTATGAATAATATATTTGCTGAACGATTAAAAAAACGCAATGGAACAGAAGAATATGAAGCAGATCGACCTTGTAAAAAATGGCGGCAGAGAAGGGCGTGAAACTTGGAAAGAGTCATGTGAGCCAGTATCTGAGTGGAAAAACAACTCCCAGATCAGAAATTCTTAATTTTCTGGCGACAACATTAGGAGTAGAAACTGAATGGCTGAAAGGAACCGATGTATCTGTAGACACTTTGAAGAAAGAGACAAATGAGGCAGGAATTCAAATGGAAAATATGAAATTTGATTACAATTATAATAATATGAAAGAAAATACCAGGGAGACAGTTGAGGAAGTACAGGTTCGTGAATTTAAAAAATCATCTAAATTAAATAACGTATTATATGATGTAAGAGGACCGGTTGTAGAAGAAGCTGCACGTATGGAAAACGCAGGAACTCAGGTTTTGAAACTGAATATCGGAAATCCGGCACCATTTGGATTCAGAACACCGGACGAAGTGATTTATGATATGAGACAGCAGCTGACAGAGTGTGAGGGATATTCTCCTGCAAAAGGTTTGTTTTCTGCCAGAAAAGCAATCATGCAGTATGCACAGTTGAAAAAACTCCCTAATGTATCAATTGAGGATATTTATACAGGAAACGGTGTCAGTGAACTGATTAATCTCTGTATGTCAGCTCTGTTGGATAATGGAGATGAGATTTTGATTCCATCTCCGGATTATCCGTTGTGGACTGCATGTGCAACTTTAGCTGGTGGAAAAGCAGTACATTATATTTGTGATGAGCAGGCAGAATGGTATCCGGATATGGATGATATCAGAAAGAAAATTACCAGCAGAACAAAAGCAATCGTTATTATAAATCCGAATAACCCGACTGGTGCGTTGTATCCGAGAGAGGTATTACAACAGATAGTGGATATTGCCAGAGAACATCATCTGATCATTTTCTCTGATGAAATCTATGACCGTCTTGTAATGGACGGAGCAGAACATATTTCCATTGCTTCAATGGCTCCGGATTTATTCTGTGTAACATTCAGCGGTTTATCCAAATCACATATGATCGCGGGCTTTAGAATCGGATGGATGATTCTCAGTGGCAATAAGGCAGTTGCAAAGGATTATATAGAAGGAATCAAGATGCTTTCTAATATGAGACTTTGTTCTAATGTACCGGCGCAGTCAATTGTTCAGACTGCATTGGGCGGACATCAGAGTGTGGAGAGTTATATTGTTCCTGGTGGACGTATTTATGAGCAGAGAGAATTTATTTATAATGCGCTGACAGATATTCCGGGAATTACCGCTGTGAAACCGAAAGCTGCATTTTATATGTTCCCTAAGATTGATACAAAGAAATTTAATATCGTAAATGATGAGAAATTTGCATTAGATTTATTAAAAGAAAAGAAGATTCTGCTTGTACATGGCGGTGGATTTAACTGGCATCAGCCGGATCACTTCAGAGTGGTTTATTTACCAAGAATAGAAGTATTAAAAGAAGCAGCCGGCAAAATCAGAGATTTTCTGGAATATTACCAGCAGGAAATATAATCTGTCAGTGAGAAATGGGTACTATGTTTCACGTGAAACATAGTACCCATTTCCTGATATTATAAAAACTTTTGGTTAAACGGATAAAATCATCCATTTTGCTACGCAGCTCTACACCGAATAACTGTTTCGCAGTTTATCAGAAGGAGTTTACACTTCTCCTGATACAAGCAAGTCCCCACCCACTGCTTATTGCTTTTCGTAACCTTCGCAGGGGACTTACTTGATTCGGTTAAATTGTGGAATTACTACAGGAATACAATATGTTTGTTTCACGTGAAACATAATGTGCCGACAAGATTATCCAAGAATCAAATAGTGACAAAATTTTATAAAAAATTAAGTGGTGAATAACTATCAGATGTGATAAACTATGTTTAATGCGTTATTTGCGAAATAGTTATTATTCTGATAACAGTAAATGAGGTTAGGTTTAAAAGTATTTTGCCCCTGATATCATCAAATGATGCTGTGATATAAATTTCTGGAGGTATGACGAAAAATGGAAAATGAGGAAAAAAACCAGACAGAACAGTCAGACAAAAGCAGGTCTGTGTGGAGGGAGTTGTGGGACTATGCAAAGATTATCATTGCAGTCTTTGTTATAGCGTTTCTGTTGGGACACTTTGTATATATTAATGCACGAGTGCCGTCAGGTTCTATGGAAGAAACAATTATGACAGGTGACAGAGTATTTGGAAATCGTCTGGCATATATAAAAGATGATCCGGAGAGATTTGATATTGTAATATTAATATCCGGATGATCCATCTCAGCTTTTTGTAAAACGAGTAATTGGTCTTCCGGGAGAAACAGTAAACATTGTAGATGGAAAAGTGTATATCAATGATTCCGAAGAACCGCTGGATGACAGCTTTTGTCCGGAAACACCGGAAGGAAGCTTTGGACCGTATACAGTTCCGGAGGGATGTTATTTCATGTTAGGAGATAACAGAAACCACAGTATGGATTCCAGATACTGGCAAAATCCGTTTGTAGAGGAAGATGCAATAGAGGCAGAAGTAGCAGTTCGTTACTGGCCGTTAAATAAGATAGGAACTGTAAAATAATCGTGACGGTTCCATATTTTCAAAAGTCAAGCGGATAAAATCATCCGCTTCGCTACGCAGCTCTACACCGAATAACTGCTTCGCAGTTTATCAGAAGGAGCTTGCACTTCTCCTGATACAAGCAAGTCCCCACCCACTGCTTATTGCTTTTCGCAACCTCCGCAGGGGACATACTTGATTCGGTTGAACTGCCGGGTGGTTACAGGTAGTTTGGAAATTTTATAAAAGACTGTTAAAATCAGGAAAATCACATATTAGTGTCCTGATTTTGACAGTCTTTTGTTGTCTGTGGATTTTTCAAATGTTATACTGTAAGACAGGAGGAAAATGAAGAAAATGGAATGCTGGATAGTTACAACAATTCCGTAAAATGTAAAAAGAGAAAGGAAGACGAATATGAAAAAAATGGAAAAAGTTTATAGCAATGGGACTGGCGGTATCTATGATAGTTCCGTCTTGTATACCGCAGACATTGTGGGCTTCAGAGTTTTCGGCAGGAAGTGTTGAATCAGCAGCAGATGTTTTTGAAGATGGTGCCGAATATGAGACAGGAAGTGAGGCAGGAAATAAAATATCTGATGAGAATAACAGTGGAGATGAGTTTGGAACAGGAGAGTTAAAAGATCAGGAACCGGAACAGTCGGAGACAGAAGATTCAGTAAATGCCGGACAGAGTGCGGAAGGTTATAACATTCTGCTTTACAGTGATGGTAAACTGGAAAAAACATATGTGATACCCTATGCAGATGCGGATACTGCTAAAGTACCGGAAGCACTGAGGGGAAAGACAGGTTACATTTTTAAAGAGTGGAATACGAAAGAAGATGGAACCGGTGAAACTTATAAACCGGGAGATTCTATTAAGAAACTTCTTGAAACAGCAGATATGGTAAAGCAGGCTCAGGAAACCAGTGAGAGGACAGAAGTCGGAGAAGAAATAAAACCAGAAAAAGATGTGATGCAGGAAGAAAATGATGTGGCACAGACGGACAGCGCATCATGGGAAGAAAAAACTGATAAGGCAGAAATGCAGATATCAGACACAGAAAATGATGGAACAAGTCCGGATATATCTACAGATAAGGCTATTGCAGCAGGAGATACAACAGCAATAACCCTGTATGCAATCTGGGAGAAAGCATCCGAATATAAAATCACATATAAACTTAATAAAGGAAAAAATAATACTGCTAATCCCAAAACTTATACTTCAGAAGATGAGATTAAATTTAAAAAGCCGACGCGTTCCGGATATCATTTTGTGGGATGGTATACAGACAGTAAGTATAAAAATCAGATAAGTGTGATTGAAAAGGGTTCAGAAGGTTCCCTTACTTTATATGCAAAATGGACAAAGGAAATCAGTCCTTCGGCGAAAGCTGCATCACTGGATTATGTAAAAGGAACAAAGGCGAATACCATCACTGTATCCGCAACTGTTTCAAATTATGTGAAAAGTTCGGATGGTTATTACTATCTGGTGTATGTAGATTCTAATTCCGGTAAAGTGAAAAAAACGGTGGGTAAAGTAAAGAAGCCGGAGAAGGCAAAAGGGAAGATTACATTTAAGCTGAACATTTCCGGACATCCGGAATATGCACAGGGAAAATTTGCCATAGGGATAAAAAAAATCTAAATCTGCGTATAGTGTGATCAGTCCGAAAAGCTATGTCAGCAATCCGGAGAAACTCAGTACAAATACAGCAGCATATTTTGTTCCGGGGACCAAAAAGGAATTCAGGCTACAGATATCAACGAGCTGACAGATACAAAATCCAAAACAGTATTTTTTAACTTATATATTTCAGACCTGATGCGAAAAGACAGTGGTGTGGAAACATATAAATATAATGGGAAAACATATCATTTTAATGGTCTGTACGGATATGTATATCTTGTTCAGCAATGTAATGCAAAGGGAATCCAGGTGACGGCACAGATCAGTATTGACAGGAATGCCAGTACGCAGAGCTTTATTACGGGAAACAGTCCTTATGCAGAAACAGCTTATTATGGATGGAACACAGATAACAGCACAACTAGACAGACTATGGAAGCAATGTTTGCATATCTGGGAGAGAAGTTTGGAAAAAATAACTGTTATATAAGTAACTGGATCCTGGGAAATGAAGTAAACAGTGCAAGCGGATATTATTATGTAGGGAATGTCAGTTTTTCAAAATTTATCTCCATGTACAGTGAAGCTTTTCGCTGCCTTTACAATGCAGTGAAAAGCAGCCGGGGAAGTTCCAAAGTATTTATCTGTCTGGATAATTGCTGGAATCAGAAAAATGCCTTTACTATCTGCTATAGTGCAAGATCAACTCTGGAAAGCTTTGCGGCGAAGATTTCTGATATGCAGAAAGATGTGAACTGGAATCTGGCATATCATGCATATAATCAGCCGCTTTCAGATTCACAGTTCTGGTCAGGTGCAAATGCATCCATGTTTACCAGTGATGCGAACACCACCACGTTTATCACTATGCGTAATATCCAGACACTTACAGATTATGTGAAAAACAGATTTGGTTCCAATACAAGGATCATTCTTTCGGAACAGGGATTTTCTTCCACTTATGGAGGACAGGCAAATCAGGCGGCAGCAATTGCACTGGCCTATTATAAGGCTGCCTGCAATCCAATGATTGATGCATTTATTATAAGAAGCTATAAAGATGAAGCCCATGAGGTGGCTCAGGGATTGGCAATGGGATTGAAGGATGCCAATGGGAAAAAGAAAACAGCGTATAATGTCTTTAAAAATATGGATAGTTCCAATTCCCTGAAATATACAGAAAAGGTACTAAAAAGTCAGGTTGGAAACTGGAAATCACTGGTTCCGGGATATAGTACCGGAAAAATTTCCTCCATGTATCGAAAGTGATGTAACTGACAGACAGGACTGATTTTAAAAATTGCTGTCATATTGGAAATGTATAAAATTGTCACAAATTAAACACATTTTTCCCACACAAAGAACACAAATCATTCCTATACTTAGAAGCATCAAAAGGAAACAGAGATAAATAAATGACATAGATAAATGACATAGATTCATGGAGGGACTTTATTATGATGAACAAAGATAACAGAAATGATAAAATCAGAAAGATTGCAAAGAAAGGTCTTACATTCAGCTTATGTGCAGTACTTGCAGGAGGACTGGCAGCAGGAAGCTTTGAGGGAGTAAATAAACTTGCAGGATGGAGCGGAGCCACAACGGTAGAAGCTGCTTCAAATAAGGACGAGACAACCCTGACATATGCAAAATCCGAGAAGAAGGATGCAGATGCCAGTGATTCCAAATCAGATACCGGCAAAGATACAGGCAGCACAGCAAAAGGAAGCCTTGATGTGTCTGAAATCGTATCAGAAGCACTTCCATCTATTGTATCTATTACAACCAAGTCAGTTCAGGAGGTACAGAATTACTTCGGAATGTATGGAATGTATGGATATGCGCCACAGCAGCAGGAACAGGAAGTAGAGGGCAGTGGTTCCGGTATTATTGTTGGTAAGAATGATGATGAACTTCTGATTGCTACAAATTATCATGTAGTAGAAGGTGCGGATACATTGTCAGTTGCATTTACAGATGGAAATGCAGTGGAGGCATCCGTAAAGGGATTTGATGAAGAGAGAGATCTTGCAGTTGTATCTGTATCTCTGGATGATGTTGAAGATGATACAATGGACGCCGTTTCAATTGCGAATATTGGCAGTTCTGATGATCTGAAGGTGGGCGAGCAGGTAGTTGCAATCGGTAATGCTCTTGGATATGGACAGTCTGTTACAACCGGTATCGTAAGTGCCAAGAACCGCAGAATGGATTCTGACAATAACACAGTAACAGATGGAAGTGATGACAGCAGTGACGGTGTAAACCTGATCCAGACAGATGCGGCTATCAACCCTGGTAACAGTGGCGGTGCTCTTCTGAATATGGAAGGCGAGGTTGTTGGTATCAACTCTGCAAAACTTGCTTCTACTGAAGTAGAAGGTATGGGTTATGCAATTGCAATCTCAGACGTGACTGACATTCTTCAGAATCTGATGAATGAGACATCAAGAGATAAACTGGATGATTCTGAACATGGTGTACTTGGAATCAAAGGTTCTTCTGTAAGTTCTGAGGCAGTTCAGATGTATGGCATTCCGGCAGGAGTTTTTGTGAAAAAAAGTAACAGAAGGTGGAGCTGCTGATAAAGCAGGTCTGAAAGCAAACAGCGTTATTACTGAATTTAATGGAAAAACTGTTTCAAGTAGTAATCAGCTGATCGAATATCTTTCCTATTATGAACCAGATGAAGAGGTAGAGCTGACTGTGCAGGTTCCTCATGGAACAAGTTATAAAGAAGAGACTGTTAAAGTAACTTTGGATGAGAATACAGATGCTGATGACAGTGATGATAACGATAAAGACAGTAAGAAATCTAAAAGGATTCTAAGAAATCCTCAAAAGATGCTGATGAAGATGTAGACGAAGATACAGACAGTGAGGATAGTATGGACTCCGATGATACAGAGGAAAGTGAGAATCCATTTATCCAGTACTTTGAGAATCAGGGATTTTCAGATAATACCGGCAGAAAATAAAATTATATGATATCCGGATATAAAATCTGTGATAGTGTGTAGTGATGCGGATGATTTCATCTGCCTGATATCAGCACTTTCATATGTGAGAGAATTACATGTGAAAGTGCTTTATTATGCTATGGGAAACCATTCCATAATATTCTTATAGCATAATAAAGCCCTCCGGGCAAGGATCACACTGCGGCGGGTTGCTTATATTTGGAAAAAGATTCTAAGGTGCTTTTGTGAAAGAGCACTTGAGAACAGCTATATGGCGTGATATAATAATATCATTACGAAAACGCAGGTTTAACAGTGCAGATGGGGATAAAGAGGAGAAAAATATGACAGTAAAAGAATGTTATGAACAGATGGGTGCAGATTATGAAGGTGTACTTGGAAGACTGAGAAGTGAGGTTCTTATTAAGAAATTTGCAAAGAAATTTCTGGATGATGGAAGTTTCCGGAGTCTGAAGGATAATCTGGCACAGAAAAATGGGGAAGAAGCTTTTCGTGCAGCTCATACCTTAAAAGGTGTATGCCAGAACCTTGGATTTGATAATCTGTATAAGGCAAGCTTTGATATTACAGAGAAGCTCAGAGGAAGAGATACTGAAGGCTGTGAAGAACTTCTGGCAAAAGTGGAAGAGCAGTACAATAATACAGTAGATGCGATTCATATGATGGAAGACTGATGAAGGCAGCGATTTTTGATGTAGATGGAACGTTGTTGGATTCTATGTCTGTGTGGGAGGATATTGGAGAACGTTATCTTGCGAGTCAGAATATCACAGCGGAGAAAAATCTCCGGGCTGCTCTGCACACTATGAGTCTGGAGCAGGGAGCCGCCTGGATGAAAGAAAAATATCAGTTGGATAAGTCCATTTCACAGATTATAGAAGAGGTTCTGAAAATTGTAAGTGATTTTTACCGGTTTGAAGCACCGTTGAAACCAGGAGTGAAGAAAACTCTGGAATGGTTTAAAGAGAGAAATATACAGATGACAGTTGCAACATCTGGAAACCGGGAACTGACAGAAGCAGCACTTGCGAGAAACGGGATTCTGGATTATTTTGAGCAGATTTACACCTGTACAGAAACAGGTGCAGGAAAAGATGAACCGTTGATCTACCTGAAGGCAGCAGAATCTATGCAGGCAGAACCGAATGAGACACTTGTATTTGAGGATGCGCTTCACGCAGCGAAAACTGCAAAAAAAGCAGGATTTGTGGTTATTGGTGTCTATGATGAAGAAAACAGGAAGAATATTTCCAAAATGAAAGAAGTCTGCGACTGTTACTGTGACAGGATGGATGCGGCGATTGAGAATATATGTTTGACAATATAAAGAAGAGGTTTCGTTAAACTTTGTGGTAACGAAACCTCTTCTTTTTATTAAGTTATCGGTAAATTAGTACCAATGTGTCATTGGCAGATTATTATTAATTCCTTTGATCATAAGAATCTGGTGAAGATCAACGATTCCGTTATGGAAAGTAGCTGCATATGCGGACAGGTAAAGATCCCACACAAGACTATGATATATCTTGAAAGGGAGTTAGCGCCAATGGAAGAATTGTACAAAGACAGAGAAAAAAGTGGTGGAATCTTGTGAAAGGTTGATTATAAAAACTGGAAGTTTTTGTATAAAAGTCGTCGTATTAATTGAAATGAACTCTTCAATATACTATAATTGTAATATAAAATTCAAATGTACTCTGAAGAGTATATTTCAAAAGGAAGGGAGGAAACTTCGAGCAAAATTTCTCAGGAGGAATAGAAAATGAAGAGGAAAAGATTTACAGCACTGAAGGTTACACTCACAGCGATGATGCTGACGGCAGCACTTACATTTGGAGCAGGAAGTGCTTATGCGGCTGACCTGCCACAGGAGGGTGGAACACCTTCACCGGAGGTAACACCGGAACTGCCATTACCGACATCAACACCGAAAACAACACCAGTGCCTAAAAATGGACTGTTGAAGGAAGGGAAAGTATATCGCTATTACGTAAATAATAAACCAGTCAGAAATAAATGGAAAAAGATCAATGGTAAATACTACTGGTTTAAATCCAATGGAGTTGCAGCTCATGATGGACATTACAAGATTAAAGGAGTTTTTTATCTGTTTAATAAGAATGCACAGAGAATAATTCCGGGTAAGAAATCAATTGTAAAGGTTAATGGTGTAAAGTATTTTGTTGATGCCAAGGGAAGACCTGTTACAGGATGGAATGAGTTTAATGGTAGAATGTACTATGTGCATAAGAACGGTAAATGTGCAACAAATGAAACTATAGGTGGAATAAGATTTAATAAGAACGGATATGCTTCAAATCTGACACAGGCGAGATGCAAGCTTGCGGCAAGGAACTTTATTGCACGTCACAGTAATGCCAATGCAAGTAATTATGAAAAATTCCGTTCCTGCTTTTATTATATTATGGCCTATACAAACTTTGTAGGATACATGGATCCTACACCTCAGGAGTTTAAGACAAAAGATTGGGTTTATAAATATTCCCTTCAGATGTTCCAGAACGGTCTTACAGGAAACTGTTATGGAATTGCCAGCAGTGTGGCTGCAATCGCGAAGGAACTGGGATATGAACCCTATGTTATTACAATTCCGGATGGACACAGCTTTGTTATGATTAACGGGCTCTATTATGATAATATGTACGGAACGTTGTTTGGCGCAGCTACACGTCCTGCATATACAATAGAACATAAAATTAAATTTTAAGAAAAGGAGTATGGAGAATGAAGAAAACAAAGAGACTCCTTGCAGTTGTACTTTGTATGCTTCTTATGCTGACACCGTTGGCTGTTGTAGCAGAAACAGTGACAGTACAGGCAGCAGAGCCGCAGACTGTTAAGGTAAAACTGGACAAAAAGACAGGAAAGAGATATGGATATGATGAGAATAACCAGAAAGTCACTCAGCAGTGGGGAGTAACAGCAAAGGGTTTCCGTTATTATTTCGGAAAAAACGGAGCTGCTTATCAGGCTGATCAGGATATGGTTGGTAAGTATGGTATTCTGATGAAGAAGATTAATGGTAAGTACTATGGGTTTGATGTAAGTGGTCACACAGTAAAGGGAATACGTGTAGGAAGTGTCAGCATGTATGAGATTCCGAAGCTGTATTACTTTAATCCAAAAAGCAGGAGCTGTAGATAAAAATGAAGACGTCTTTATACAGAAAATATGCGGCAACATCTACTCTGGCAAAACAGAACAATGCGTCAAAGATTAAGAAGGTTCTGGGAAAATTATAAAAAGTGTACGATAAGTAAGGGCAATACCTGTATGCTTGATGGAAACGGCAAGGATGTCACCTACACATACGATTATGTACAGTTAAATGTTGTGCGTCCTACAGGAAAAGGAAGCAGCGCAGAAGTTGTTGCGAGTATCACGGTAAGACGATAATTATCCAGGTTAATCGGTTGCTTCGGCTGTGAAAAATTATAAAGCAGCTGAAGCAATTTGCAGATAGTAAGTTAACAAAAAAGAAAGGAACAGAGTTATGAACAGGCAAAAAAATCACAGCATTATTACTTAGCTCAGTAATGGCACTTACACCTGCCATGCCGGCTATGGCAGAACAGTCAACGATCGTTAATTATGTGGATGGAACAACTGATAGTACAGTTGAGACACCAGATGTAACTCCGACACCACTTCCGGAGAAGAAGGAAGGATGGGAAACTGTTGATGGAGTTAAATATTACTATGTAAATGGTGAGAAGATTACAAATAAGGTAAAGAAGATTGGTAAATACACTTATTGTTTTGATAAAACCGGAAAACTTGTGACTAATAAACCGTATTATAAGGTTAATGCAAAGACTTATTATAAGATTAAAAAGAATGGAAAGGCAACAAAGCTGTCAACAGTAGAAACTATGGCTGCAGTCCGACTTCAGAAGTGTAAAGGAAATCTGAAGAAGGCATTCAACTGGTCTGTTTCTCTGCAGTATGCAGGCAATGTAAAGGTTTCTGAAAAAAACACCTACAGAATATGGTTTATATGGATTTAAAACAGGCAGTGGCGATTGTTATGTAATGGCAGCTACTTTCTACTGGATGGCTAAAGTTGCAGGATATGATGCTCATTATGTAAAAGGATATTTCCAGAAATCCGGTGGTAAGAAGGGAGCACATGCGTGGGTTGAAATAGATCAGAAGGTGAATGGTAAAAAGAAAACTTATGTGTATGATCCGAATTTCCAGAAGGAATACAAACTGAATGGTTATAAACTTACATATGGTGCGAAACGTACTCTGAAATATGTAAATTATAAGAGAGTTAACTAAGCATTGAAATGTTTTTGACTTTGGTTACGAGCAAGTAACGAAGTGAATGATTTTATCTGTTTAACAGTAAGGCAAACAAGAACTATAAAGAATGACCAGAAAGGATTTAAAGACAATGAAGAAAAAAGGTTGTAACAGCATTTATGATGGCAGCACTTGGAAGCAGTCTGGTATTTACCCAGGCAGTGATGGCAGCAGATACTACAGCAAAAACAGAAACTTCAGAAGATGCGGATAAGGATGCCACAGAATCTGAAGATAAAGATGTAGCAGAAGATGCAGATAAAGCCGATGAAGAGAAAGAAGATTTAAAGACAATTGGTGAGAAAACGGAAGAGGACACAGAGGGTGTTTTTTCTGTAAAACTGAAAAATCTTACAGGTAAAGTTATCACAGGTGTTACTGTTAAGAATGAAAAAGACGAAGAATATCCGGATAATTTCCTGAAAGAAGAAGATAAGTTCGAAGCAGATGAGGAAAGAGTTCTCTGGTTTGATCCGAATGCTAAAGATAAAGCAGATGAGGAAAACAAGGATTCTTCAGATGATACAAAAGAGACCACAGATACTGAAGAAACAAAAACAGAAGATGCCAAAACAGATGAAAAAGCAGAAGGCGAAGATAAGGATGATGCTGAGAAGGAAATCCCGAAATATAATATTCAGTTAACTTTCGAGGATGGAACAACTGCTGAGATCCACACTTTCCCATTTGGCGATACAGAGGAAGCAGAACTTCATCTGGAAGGTGAAGTAGCATATCTGGTATTTGACAGTATCAGCCAGAAGAAAGAATACAATACTCTGGAAACAGAGAAAGCATTAGCTCCGAAGCCAACTGAGGCAGCTGCACAGGCAGCTTCTGAAACAACGCAGAGTTATGATAACAGTAGTGATTACAGCAATGACTATGATTACAACAATGACTATGATTATAGTAATGACTATGATTACAGTAATGATTATGATTATGGTAATGATGATTCCGGTGATTATGATGGTTCTGATGATGGTGGTTCCGATGACGGTGGAGACGGATGTCTGGATAATGGGTTATTAAATTAATCAGATTCAGTAGTTGTAAAGGGAAAATGCATTAAAAAGTATAATAAAACAGGGCACTGCATTATCTGAGGGAATAACATAGTGCAGTGCCCTTATTATAAGTACAACTGAAGAATTGTACATATTTAGGGAGAAAGATCATGTCATTAGTTTCAAACTTGTTTTTACTGTTTGTGGCGGTGAGTGTGCTTGTTTATTATATTGTGCCGCACAAATTTCAGTGGCTGGTTTTGTTATGTTTCAGCTATATATATTATCTGGCAGGTGGCGTCCGTTACGTGGGCTTTATCCTGTTTTCCACATTGGTTACCTGGGGGGATTGCACTTGCAGTTGAAAAGGCAGAGGCAGGTGGAAGTCACAAAAGTGCAAGAAATTTTCTGGTGCTTGGATTAATATTGAATTTTGGTATGCTTGGAGTGATAAAGTATACAAATTTTATGATTGAGAACCTCAATGCTTTGTTTCATATGAATTTAAGAGGAATGGAAATCCTGCTTCCATTGGGAATATCGTTTTACACTTTCCAATCCTCCGGATATCTTCTGGATGTGTACTGGAAGAGATGTGATGCGGAGAGGAATCCTGTAAAATATGCATTGTTTGTTTCTTTCTTTCCACAGATTCTGCAGGGACCAATCGGAAGATACAGTCGTTTGGCACATCAGCTTTATGAACCTCATAAATTCGAAGGTAAGAATATTACCAGAGGCTTTGAGCGCATTCTCTGGGGATTTTTTAAGAAGATGATCCTGGCGGACTGGGCAGCAGTGTTTGTAGATGCGATTTTCGACAATCTGGATCAGTACAGCGGACTGGCAATCTTTGGTGTATTATTTTACACAGTTCAGCTATATGCAGATTTTTCCGGTGGTATGGATGTGGTAATTGGTATTGCGTCTATGTTTGGAATTGAGCTGGATGAGAACTTCAAGCGTCCGTTCTTCTCCATTTCCATTACAGATTTCTGGCACCGCTGGCACATTACTCTTGGTACCTGGATGAAGGATTATGTGTTCTATCCTGTGACATTATCCAAGTGGATGGGAAAATTTGGCAAATGGGGCAAGAAGGTATTTGGCAAAAAGACCGGACGTACATTACCAATCTGTCTGGCGAATCTGATCGTATTCTTCGTTGTTGGTGTATGGCATGGTGCTGCCTGGAAGTACATTGTATACGGTATGTACAATGGTATTATCATTGCTTTCAGCGGACTTATGGCAGAGCATTACAGAAACTGGAAAAAGAAATTCAACATCACTGGAAAAGAGAACTGGTATCATGTATTTATGATCATCCGTACTTTTATCCTTGTAAATATCAGCTGGTTTTTTTGACAGAGCGGCCACAGTAGGACAGGCCTTTTCATATGATGAAGCTTTCTGTCACAAAGTTTGCACCGTCACAGTTACTGCTGATCCCGGCCGGTAAAGAAGGAACTGCTTTTACCCCTTATGCGCTGGCAATCCTGGTAGCAGGCTGCATCATTCTGTTTATTGTAAGTGTCCTTCAGGAACGTGGCATGAAGATAAGAGAATCACTTGCAGGACTGAGTCTGCCAATTACTGTAGCAATTTATTTTTGTCTGCTGGCATCCATCGGATTCTTTGGATCAACAGCAGTAGCGAGAGGATTTATTTATGCACAATTTTAAGAAAGGTTTAAAAACGTTCCTGGTATTGGTCGTGTGTGTGGCTCTTCTGGCAGCACTTGACCTGGCACTTTATCCATGTACATTTATGAGAAATGATGTGCATGCAGTTGTGACACAGCAGTTTGATGACATTATCGTGGGAACTTCCCATGGAAAGATGGATATTGATCCGGAGGTGATGCAGGAAGTTACCGGACGCAGTGGACATAATCTTTGCGTTGGCGGCGAGTATGGAATCGATGCGTATTATCTGACTAAACTGATCAAAGAGAAACAGAATCCGAAGAGAATTATCTATGAGGTTGACCCGGGATATTTTGTATCTGAAAAGGAAGAAGGAAATAACTACCTACTTTTTTATCATGAGTTTCCATTTTCAAAAGCAAAGGTAGAATATTTCTGGAATTCTATTGCGAAATGTAATTTCCGTACTGTGCTTTTCCCATGGTATGAATATTCTCTCAGCTATGAATTGCCGAAAGTCAAAGATACATTTACTCAGAAAGTAACGGGTGATTATGACGTATCTCATCTGAAGAGTGATTCTCAGGAATATCATGAAAGTGGATTTATTGAGAGATATCCGGTGGATGTGACAAAGCTTAAGAAATCAGAACCTAAGCTCTATGAAGAGGGTAAGGTAAACGAAGAGAACATGGAATATCTGAAGAAGCTGATCACATTCTGCAAGGAAAATGATATAGAGTTTGTTGCAGTAACTACGCCAATTCCAATAAATACTCTGAAGGATTACAGTGACAGTTATAATGCAGCATGGAAATATTTCGGGCAGTTCTTTGAAGAACAGGGCGTAGAGTATCTTAACTTTAATACGCAGTATTTTAAGGCATTTACACATGACCTGAAAGCATATACAGATTATGACGGACATATGAATGGAGATGCCGCAAAAGAATATTCTGAAGTGCTGGCACAAGTTTTAGAGAGCACTGGACAGAAAAATTGATCAGTTAATAGTAACTACTGATTATCGTTACTGGTAATTGAAGCAGGAACTTACCAGATTTAGTTTGAATCGAATAAGTATCCTGCTTTAATTGTAAATATTTACTTGTTGATATTGTGAAAATAGGACAGACAGTAGTAAAATGAATAAAAAACCTTGTGAAGTACAGAGGGGAGGAATTACATATGAAGACAAGTATTCTGGAATATCTTGAAGAATCCGCACGGAAATATCCGGATAAGACAGCTTTTGCAGATGAACATACATCCTGCACATTTAAGGAACTGGAGCAGACTGCACGCAGAACAGGAACTGCACTTGCGAAACATTTCACACCGAGAAATCCGGTGCCTGTATTTATGGAGAAGAGCGTAGAAACCATCGGGGTTTTCATGGGCGCTGTTTATGCAGGATGCTTTTATGTACTGATGGATACAAAACAGCCGGCGAGCAGACTTCAGCAGATCCTTGGAATTCTGGACAGTGATGTGATCGTTACATCTGAGAAATATCTGAAGGATTTGGAGAAGCTGGAGTTCAAAGGAAAGGTTCTGATGGCTCCGGATCTTGCAGCTGAGCAGGAGAATGAAGCTGTGCTGAATGAGATCAGAGAACAGGCATTGGATGTGGATCCGCTGTATGGAATTTTTACTTCCGGGTCAACAGGCGTTCCCAAGGGAGTAGTGGTAGGTCATCGTTCAGTGCTTGATTTTATCGATTGTTTTACAGAGCTTTTTGATATTACAGATAAAGATGTGATGGGAAATCAGGCACCCTGGGATTTTGATGTATCTGTTAAAGATATTTATTCCGGACTGAAGACAGGAGCAACTGTCCAGATTATTCCGAAGCAGCTATTCTCTTTCCCGATGAAGTTGATTGACTATCTGATCGAGAGGGAAGTGACCACGCTGGTGTGGGCGGTATCTGCGCTGTGTATTATCTCAACTTTGAACGGATTTGAATATAAAGTTCCGGATAAGATTAAGAAGATTCTTTTCTCAGGAGAGGCTATGCCTGTGAAACATCTGAATATCTGGAGAAAATATCTGCCGGATGTTATGTATGTAAATATTTATGGACCAACTGAGATCACATGTAATTGTACGTATTATATTGTAGACAGGGAGTTCCAGCCTGGAGATGTACTTCCTATGGGCAAGGCATTTCCAAATGAAAAAGTATTCCTTCTGGATGAAGAAGACAAGCTGATCACAGAGAAAAATAAAAATTGGTGAACTCTGTGTAACAGGAAGTGCACTTGCACTGGGATATTACAAAAAGCAGAGAACAGACTGCGAAGGTCTTTGTTCAGAATCCACTGAATGACAGATATCTGGAGCCAATGTACAGAACCGGTGATCTTGCTTATTATAATGAACGTGGTGAGTTGTGCTTTGCAACACGTAAGGATTTCCAGATTAAGCATATGGGACATCGTATTGAGCTTGGAGAAATCGAGGCTGCTATGGATAAGGTTCCGGAGATTGTGAGAAGCTGCTGTATTTTTGATACAGTTAAAAGCAAGATCGTAGCTTTTTATGAAGGAGATATCGAGAGAAGACCGCTGGCAAAAGCGTTGGGGCAGTATGTACCTGCTTTTATGGTTCCGAATGTATTCCGCCAGGTGGAGAGCATGCCTCTTACAAAGAATGGAAAGATTGACAGAAAAGCTCTTACAGCTATGTATCAGGAGGAAAAGAAATGAGTTCCTATGGATTTATAAAAGAACTGATCGAGAAAGAACATACTCCAACTCCAGCTTATGTTTTTGACCTGGATAAGATGAAGGAATTTGTAAAAAAAGTGCAGAGCTGTCTTGGAGAGAGCGCACAGTTATGTTATGCTATGAAAGCAAACCCTTTTCTTACAGGACCCATGATGGATGTGGTTCCTACATTTGAAGTGTGCTCACCGGGTGAATTTCGAATTTGTGAGCGTGTTGGTGTGCCGATGGAGAGAATTGTTCTTTCGGGTGTGTATAAGAACCCTAAAGATATGGAATATGTACTTTCTACATATGGAGGAAAGGGAGTGTATACTGTAGAATCTTTGCAGCATTTACAGATTCTGAATGATACTGCAGTGAGACTTGGCATGAAGATTACGGTGCTGATCCGTGTGACAAGCGGAAATCAGTTTGGCGTAGATGAAGCAGATATCAGGAAAATCATTTCTGACAGAACAGATTATCCGGGGGTTGAGATAGAGGGACTTCAGTTCTATTCCGGAACTCAGAAGAAAGATCTCAGTCAGATGAAAACAGAGCTGGAGCATCTGGATGAATTTATCGGGGAGCTGAAATCTGAGAGTGGATTTGAAGCACAGGTGCTTGAGTATGGTCCGGGATTTTTTGTCCCATATTTTAAGAAGGATAAGAGCGAGGACGTGGAGAATATTCTGAGTGAGTTCAGAGCACTTTTGGAAAGTCTTAATTTCAAGGGTAAGGTTGTTCTTGAGATGGGAAGATTTCTGGCAGCAGCCTGTGGATATTATGTGACATCAATCGTGGATATGAAGGTGAATAAAGAACAGCCGTATGTGATCATGGACGGTGGTATCAATCATCTGAATTATTATGGACAGGCGATGGCAATGAAACAGCCGTACTGTACACAGCTTGATACAGAAGGAAATGAGAAGACAGGGGGAGAAGAAGAATCCTGGAATCTTTGCGGTGCACTCTGCACGGTCAGCGATGTGGTCGTAAAGCGATTTCCACTTCACAAACCGCAGCTTCATGATATACTGGTATTTGAACGGGTAGGTGCTTATTCCGTTACAGAAGGAATCTATTTATTCCTGAGCCGTCCTCTTCCGAGAATCTATTTCTGGACAGAGGGAGAGGGACTGCGCATGGTGCGGGATGGTGTACATACAGATCTTTTAAATTCAGAGAAATAAAAGACCATGGCAATACCGAAAAATAATGGAATTGCTGAAAAAACAAGAAATAAGGAGATATGAAAAAATGGAAGAATTAATTGAATTACTGGAAGAAATCCAGCCGGATGCAGATTTTGAAAACTGTGATACTTTGATTGATGATGGAATTCTTGATTCCTTTGCAATCCTGTCTATTGTAAGTGAACTGCAGGATACTTATGACATTACTATTACACCGGCAGATATTATTCCGGAGAATTTTAACTCTGCAAAAGCACTGTGGGATATGGTGTGCAGACTGAAAGGTTGATTTATTTATACAAAGCAGACAGGGATTATAATAGTTCTCATAAAATCAGTTAAAAGGGGGACGCAAAGCCCAATAATTCCTATCGGCTCGGTTTCGGACCTTAAGAAAAGCTAAGCCCCGCAAGATCAGCTAAAAGCATTCGCAGATAACTCAAACTCGCTGCGCTCAGACAGTGAGTGATCTGCGAATAACGCTGATCTTGCGGGGCTAAGATTTTCTAAAGATCCTGCAAATGTCGCTCGATAGGAATTATTGGGCTTTGCTGGCAGTTGGCTGTGACTGGGCGGCTGAGGGAGAAGAGGAATGGTGATCTGTTAGTTTTGTGGAATAGAAAAGTTTCTTATATAGTATGAAGGGGACGGAAAAGCTGGGGCGTTGTGTATATATGGTATGTGAGTGCTGTGTGCAGGGCGGGGGAGGATGAAGGTGGATGGATAGAATCCAGGTGTCGGATGGGATGAATGTCTGATGTGGACTGGATGAATCCAGGAGTGTGTTTAAAAAAATCATTTCCACAATGTGTACGCCCCACTTTGCGGTATATTTTGCCCGAATTCGGTTGCCGTAGTAAGGCGGAAATAAAAAAGTTTGTCAAATTATGAAATTAACTGTTGACATTGTGGTTTTTCGGTGTTATATTAGATGAGCTGTCGGAAATAATTGTTTATTAGATAAAAACAATTCAGATAGATTTCTGAAAGAAAAAAGAAATTAAAAAAGTGCTTGACAACTTGAAACAAACGTGTTAAAGTAATCAAGTCGCTTGAACAGAGCCGACAATCACAGATCAGAAGAACAGTTCCGAAATTCGGAAGAGTTCGAAAAACTTTGAAAAAACTTGAAAAAAGTGCTTGACAAAGGAAAAGAGATGTGATAAAGTAAACAAGCTGTCGCAAGACAGACAACCTTGATAACTAAACAGTGAAACACATACGATTCTCGAAAATTCTTTACATTTTTAAGAACGGTTTGAAAAACCAAAAACAGTAAAACGAGAGATAGCTAGTTGGTTGTCTTGAGTGAATCAAACATTTTATCAGAGAGTTTGATCCTGGCTCAGGATGAACGCTGGCGGCGTGCTTAACACATGCAAGTCGAACGGGAAATATTTCATTGAGACTTCGGTGGATTTGATCTATT
>ENA-OQCV01000128-OQCV01000128.1-human-gut-metagenome-genome-assembly--contig:-NODE-128-length-21579-cov-3.446112_pt1 | contig 21579 bp, 23 predicted proteins | sample MGYA00242766_ERZ504592 | MGnify/ENA primary metagenome ERZ504592 (study PRJEB26092, sample SAMD00036315) | human gut metagenome | host: Homo sapiens | study: EMG produced TPA metagenomics assembly of...
TTTTCCATGCCAGATCACAGAGGAAGAGGAGAAGGCTTTCTGCGCAGGTGTTTATTATGAGGCATATAAGAAGCTGGGTGCGCATCCTGTGGAGATTAAAGGAGTGAAAGGTACTCTTTTTGCTGTCTGGGCTCCGAATGCAGTAAGTGTAAATATCGCAGGTGATTTTAATGGATGGATCGGACGTGCAACTATTATGCATCGTATGCCTATGTCCGGTATCTTTGAGCTGTTTGTACCCGGGGTAGAGGCAGGAACACACTATAAATATGAAATTAAAGTCAAAGGCGGCGAAGTTCTGTTAAAGGCTGATCCTTATGGGAACAGTGCAGAGCATGATCCTGAGGGAGCATCTGTGGTAGCAGATGTAAGTGCTTTTCAGTGGAATGACGGAGACTGGATGAAGGAGCGTTCCAGATTTGATGACAGGAAACAGCCGGTTTCTATATATGAAACATCTCTGGAGGAATGGAAATCCGCTGAGGAACTGGTGGAATTTCTTGCAGAGGAAGATTTTACCCATGTGGAACTTCATCCTGTGATGGAATACCTGGATGATATTACAGGTGGTTATTCTACATATGCATATTATGCACCTACTTCCAGATTTGGAAGCGTGGCGGATTTTCAGAAGCTGGTAGATGAACTGCATCAGGCAAGGGGTCGGTGTGATCCTGGACTGGACACCTGCACAGTTCCCGCGTTATGCCTCCGGTCTGGAGAAATTTGACGGAACACCTCTTTATGAGAGACAGAATCCGGCAGAAGCCATTCATCCGTTCTGGGGAACATTGCTCTATAATTACGGAAGCCCGATGGTGAAGGACTTTCTGATCTCCAATGCCTGCTTCTGGGCTGAGGTCTACCATGCTGACGGTCTGCGTATGGACGATGTGGATGCCATGCTGTATCTGGATTATGGCAGAAATCCGGGAGAGTGGACACCTAATATTTACGGAACCAATGAAAATCTGGATGCTCTGGAATTTCTGAAGCATCTGAATTCTGTGATAAAGGAGAGAAATCCCGGATTGCTTTTAGTTGCTCAGGAGAACGGACTCTGGCCGGAGCTGACAGACAGTGTGGGAAATGACCATCTGGGATTTGACTATAAATGGAGTGGCGGATGGACAAAAGATCTGCTTGAATATCTGAGCAAGGATCCTATTGAGAGAAAGAATTACCATGATCAGCTGACTATGTCCATGCTTTATGCATACTGCGAACATTATATTCTGACGCTTGGCAGCAGGGATGTTGGTACATTGAAGGATTTCGCGGATAAGTTGCCGGGAAGTGAAGAACAGAAGAATGCGCAGATCAGAGAGGCTTATGTTTATATGATGCTTCATCCGGGATGCAAGATGATGGCACCGGATAAAGATATGCCGAAAGAACTGGAGGTATTTGTCAAAGACCTCAATAATATGTATCTTGCTCATCCTGCACTTTATCAGCTGGATGATGAATATGATGGATTTGAATGGGTTCAGCTGATGAAGTATGAGGAGAATGTGATCGCATTCATGAGAAAAACAGAGAAACCGGAAGAAACTATTCTGGCTGTCTGCAATTTCGCGGCAATCCCATATGAAAACTACAATGTGGGAGTTCCTTTTGCCGGCAAAATATAAAGAAATCTTTAACAGTGATGATAAAAAGTACGGTGGTAATGGTGTAGTAAATACGAGAGTTAAAGCAGCGAAGAAGGCTGAGTGTGATGAGAGAGAGTATTCCATCACATTGAAGCTTCCGGCACTTGGCGTGGCAGTCTTTACCTGCGCTCCGGAAGAAACTGAGAAAAAGCCTGCTGCCGAGCACAGCCAGATCAAGAAATCCATCACCAAGACAAGAACTGTACGAAAGGCTGCCGGGAAAACAAAAGCAGCTGTAAAAACCGCAGTGAAACCGGTGACGAAAACAGTATCTGAAATACCGGTCAAAAAGGACTTGACAGAGAAGAAATAATATTATAAACTAAATGCTGTGGCTGTCAGAATTATCAATTTCTGACAGATTACAGCATAAGCTGAAATAGCTCAGTCGGTAGAGCACTTCACTCGTAATGAAGGGGTCGTGAGTTCGAGTCTCATTTTCAGCTTGTTTAAAAAGCTTCTAAAACTAAGAGTTTGGGAGCTTTTTGTATGACAATAGAATTTTATATTTTATTGTATAAATCTGAAGGGAGGAAGGGCAATGGCAAAAGAAAAGAAAATTGTATGTATGGTAGATTCATACGAAAAAAGGAACCATTGCTGTTTCCCATGCAGGAGTGCGTTCTGATTGGATGGAGCAGGACGGACCAGTAGATTGTGTAAGAGAGAAGATATTTGCCGTTGGATGGAAAATTCGTCCAGGGGCTGTTTTTGCTTATAGAAAAACGACAGAGAGATACGGACATTATCTGATCAGCGGGTTGTAAAATCCTCAGATATGTGTCTGTATCTTTTTGTACTTATACAAATATATGAGTATTTATTTAATAATTTATCAATGTAATAACTGTAAAACAGTCGTTTATGTGGAATTTTATAACTAAAAGCAGATGATTTTATCTGCCTGTCTCACAGGAAAGGAGAATGCTATTGCCGGATATTTTACTGGAATTAAAGAATATAAAAAAGAGTTTTACTCCCGGGGAAGATGTTCTGGATGATATCTGTCTTACTGTTGCAAGAGGAGAATTTGTCACTCTTCTTGGTTCATCCGGATGCGGTAAGACTACTACGTTGCGTATTGTTGCTGGTCTGGAACAGACAGACAGTGGAAGTGTATGGATCAATGGTCAGGATGTGACAAAACTGCCTCCTGATAAACGGGATGTAAATACCGTATTTCAAAATTATGCTCTTTTTCCGCATATGAATGTGGCGGAAAACATAGGGTATGGACTGAAACTGCGAAAAGTTCCCAGAGGAGAGATCAAAAAGAAAGTCGCACAGATGCTGGAACTGGTGCAGCTTGAAGGATATGAAAAAAGAAAGCCTTCCGAACTCTCGGGCGGTCAGAAACAGAGAGTTGCCATTGCGAGAGCACTGGTGAATAATCCCAAGATACTGCTTCTGGATGAGCCGCTGGGAGCACTGGATCTGCAGCTTCGCCGTGCGATGCAGATAGAACTGAAGCATCTGCAGAAGAAACTGGGAATTACATTTATCTATATCACTCATGATCAGGAAGAAGCTATCAATATGTCTGACAGGATCGCGGTGATGAAGGACGGACGTATAGAGCAGATCGGAACACCGGATGAGATCTATAATCATCCAAAGACCAGTTATGTGGCAACATTTGTAGGAAATGCAAATATCCTGCATGGGGTTGCAGAGAGTATTCAGGGAGAGAATGCAATCGTAAAGATTGAAAATGACAGGGTAATTGTAAAGCTTGAAACAAGTCAGCAGGATACAGGGGATACAGGGGCAAAACAATACCTGGCAGCAGGAGAGAAAGTAACTCTGGCTGTGAGAAGCGAAAATATATTGTTACAGGAAACTGCTGTAATCGGTGATACCGGTACAGATCACAGAGACACTGTTGATATAAGTGTGTCAGGCGGTGGTTTGGATGCACATAATAAGAATAGTGTATCAGGTTTACAGGCAACTGTTACAGAGAAGAATTTCGCAGGAGGTCAGCTTCGTGTAACTCTGAAGCTGAGTGATGGTACACAGTTGATCGCCAGCAGATACGGAATCGACGCATCCGTCGCAGAAGGCCAGACAGTAAGATGCAGTTTTCTGCCGACAGATGCAGTACTGGTAGACAGGGAGGACATTCATGAAGAAGCGTAGAAACCGTTCTGACAGTTCTGCATGGATGGCACTTCCACTGTACATTTTTACCATTGTATTTGTGGTATGCCCTCTTATCTATATGGTGGCGCTGAGTTTTGCTACGCCGTCCAGAGGATTTGGGGTGACTTGGAAATTTACGCTGGACAATTACAGAAATATTCTGGAACCTGTATATCTGAATACATTTGTGGAATCACTGAACCTGGCATTTACCAGTACGATAGTGATCGCTTTGATCGGCTATCCGTTCGGGTATTTCATGGCGAGGCTGCCGGAGCACAGAAAGAAAAAGGCACAGCTTCTGTTGTCCACGCCGTTCTGGGTAAATTCCCTGATTCGTCTGTATGGCTGGATCATTATTCTGCAGAAAAAAGGACTTTTGAATTTTGTATTGATAAAACTCGGGATCATTGAGAAACCGCTGTCCATCCTGTACAGCTATCCGGCAATTGTGATCGGTATGATTTATGTGCTTCTCCCGTTTATGATCATGTCTGTATACTCCAGCGCAGAGAAGCTGGACTGGTCTTATGTGGAGGCTGCCAGAGACCTTGGGGCATCCAGACTGCAGGCATTTTTTACCATAACACTGAAACTTACACTGCCCGGGCTGCTTTCGGGTGTGATCCTGACTTTCGTGCCATCCATGGGACTGCTTTTTCATTGCAGATATCCTGGGCGGAAATAAAGTGGTACTTGTGGGAAGTCTGATCCAGGATCAGATGACCAGAGGAAGTAACTGGCCCTTTGCAGCAGCACTTGCTGTGGTGATGATGGTACTTACAACTGTACTGATCATGATTTACAGGAAAGTGACAAATGCCAGAGAACTGGAGGGAATCGGATGAAAAAGAATTCAAGATTTGCCGGATTTTATATGGGGCTGATTTTCTTCCTGATGTATCTCCCTATTGCAGTAGTGATCGTTTTCTCATTTAATGAATCCAAACTGCCAGTGAAATTTACAGGCTTTTCCCTGAAATGGTATCAGGAACTTTTCCATGACAGAGCAATGTTGGAAGCACTGGTGAACAGTCTGATCCTTGGGGTATTAAGCTGTCTGGTTAGTGCAGTGATCGGTACTCTGGGTGCAGTTGGGTTATCAAGGATTCACTGGAAGTCAAAAGGGGCGTTGGAATACATTTCCATATTGCCGTTAATGATACCGGAGATTATCCTTGGTATGGTGCTGATGGCATTCTTTTATATGCTGAACCTGCCCTTTGGCATGCTGACACTGTTAATAGGCCATACGGTATTCTGTGTGCCTTATATTCTAATGGAAGTGAAGGCAAGACTGGCAGGCATGGATCCGGCACTGGAAGAGGCAGCAAGGGATCTGGGTGCGGGACCGTTCAGGGCTTTCCGGGATATTACGCTGCCCTTAATTATGCCGGCAGTAATTTCAGGTTCGCTGCTTGCGTTTGCCATGTCTATGGATGATGTGGTAATAAGTATCTTTGTAAACGGACCGCGTCTGTCTACGCTGCCGATCAAGGTGTACACACAGCTGAGAACAGGAGTGACGCCGGAGATCAATGCGTTATGTACCATTCTGCTGGCAGCTACACTGGTTATTTTTATTGTTTATTCACTGATAACAAAGAAGAAAAATAAATGTTATAGTTTTTAGGAACGTTCTGAACAGCCGGTCAATGCTTTTGGAACAGCCGGATTATAAAAAACAGAGAAAAATACATTCAGAGGAAGGAAAAGATGATGAACAAACTGATTGAGTTAAAAAATCTGACCAAGAATTTTGATGATCAGCAGGTTTTGCGCGGCATCAATCTGGATATTTACGAAAAGGAATTCCTGACACTTTTGGGACCCAGCGGATGTGGAAAGACAACCACCCTTCGAATCATTGCAGGCTTTGAAGAACCAAGTGACGGAGAAGTACTGTTTAACGGGATTGAGATCTCCAAGCTTCCCCCGTACAAGAGAGAGGTTAACACTGTGTTTCAGAAGTATGCTCTTTTTCCTCATTTAAATGTGGCGGAGAACATCGGTTTCGGGCTGAATCTGAAGAAGGTCGATAAAACTGTCATCGCCCAGAAGGTGGAGCGTATGCTGAAGATGGTTGGTCTGGAAGGCTTTGGGAAAAGAGATGTAACTCTGCTCTCCGGTGGACAGCAGCAGCGAGTGGCCATTGCCAGAGCTCTGGTAAATGAGCCGAAGGTTCTGCTTTTAGATGAGCCCCTGGGTGCACTGGATGCAAAGATTCGTAAACAGATGCAGGTAGAATTAAAGAAGATCCAGCAGGAAGTCGGCATCACTTTCATTTATGTTACCCATGACCAGGAAGAAGCCCTGTCCATGTCAGATACGGTTGTTGTTATGAATAACGGTGAGATTCAGCAGATCGGCTCTCCTACAGATATCTACAATGAGCCGGAAAACCGTTTTGTTGCAGGCTTTATCGGTGAATCTAATATTATCGAGGGAACCATGATCCGTGATTATCTGGTTGCTTTTGACGGATTTGAGTTTGAATGTGTGGATAAGGGATTTGAAGATAATGAAGAGATTGAAGTTGTATTAAGACCTGAGGATCTGGATATCGTAGATCCCGGTCAGGCGAAGATCAGGGGAATCGTGCGGAATATTACGTTCAAGGGTGTACATTATGAGATCCTTATTGAAACAAAACTTCGTACTTATATGGTTCATACCACAGATTATGCGGAAGTCGGAAGGGAAGTGGGACTGAAATTTGGGCCTGAAGACATCCATGTTATGTGTAAGATGGGAAGCTACTGATGAAACAGTACAGAAATCTTATCAAACCATATCTTGTGTGGGCATTTGTGGTCATTGTCATCCCGCTGATACTGATCGCATTATATGCATTTACAGAAGATGGAAATGAGGTGCTGACGTTCTCCTTTACCCTGGAGAATTTCCGCAAATTCCTGGAAGCAACGTATATGAGCGTTATTTTCAAGTCCTTTAAGCTTGGAATCCTGACGACGGTCATCTGTCTGGGACTTGGCTATCCGCTGGCATATATTATTTCCAAATGTCCGGAGAAATCCCAGAGTCTTCTGATCCTGCTGGTAACTATTCCGGAATGGATCAATATGCTTCTGCGTACTTATGCATGGATGAACCTGCTGTCGGACAATGGTATCATCAACCATTTGCTTGGATTACTGGGGATTTCCCCGGTGACAATGATGTATACAGACTTTTCCGTAGTGGTTGGTCTGGTCTGTAACTTTATGCCGTTTATGATCATCCCGATCCATACATCCCTGAGCAAAATGGATAAATCCTTTATCGAGGCTGCCTATGATCTGGGGGCAAATAAATTTCAGACCTTCACAAAGGTTATCTGGAAATTGTCCATCCCCGGTGTGCTTAATGGAATCATGATGGTATTCCTGCTGTCTATTTCTACATTCGTTATTCCGAAACTTCTCGGAGGCGGACAGTACATGCTGATCGGTAACCTGATCGAGTCTCAGTTTATCTCTGTTGGCGACTGGAACTTCGGAAGTGCGATTTCTCTGATTCTGGCTGTGCTCATTCTGATCTTTATGAGCCTGATGAAGAAGATGGATAAAGATGAATAAGGGAGGACGGCATGAAACGTAATAATAAATTTTTCTCAATGTTATATGTAGTACTCTGCCTTGCTTTCTTTTACCTGCCGATCCTGGTGACGATGATCTTTTCCTTTAACTCATCCAAATCACTGACCAGATTTACAGGCTTTTCCCTGCGCTGGTATCAGGAACTTCTCGGTAACGGGGAAGTAATTAAGGCAGTTTATGTATCTGTTACCATTGCGATCATTGCGACCATTGTTTCTACAATACTTGGAACCATTACAGCAATCGGTTTATCCAAATCAAAGAAGGTAATCAAGGAACTGCTTTTGAGTATTAATAATATCCCGATCCTGAATCCTGAGATCGTAACTGCCATCAGTCTGATGCTCTTGTTCTCTTCTCTGGGATTTCGAAAAGGATATCTGACTATGCTGCTGGCACATATTGCATTCTGTACCCCGTATGTAATTACCAGCGTTTATCCGAAGGTAAGGGCTCTGGATCCGAATATGGCAAATGCTGCCATGGACCTTGGGGCAACTCCTTTTCAGGCTCTGACAAAGGTTATCGTGCCCATGATCAAAGAGGGTATTTTTGCAGGTGCGTTGCTTGCATTTACCATGTCATTTGATGATTTCGTTATTTCCTATTTCGTATCAGGAAATGGTGTAAAGAATATCTCTATTGTTGTATATAATATGACAAAGCGTATCAATCCGACGATCAATGCTTTGTCAACCATCGTGATCGTAGTCATCATTGTGGTACTGCTTTTGTCCAATTTGCTTCCGAAGTTTAAGAATAAAGCCAGAAAGCTGAACAGGAAAGCAGTAAAAATTGTCTCTGTAGTTCTGGTTGTTGCCGTTACGGCAGGGCTGATCAAATGGGGATTCGTGGCGCAGTCCACTCATGTGCTGAAAGTTTACAATGCAGGAGAGTACATGGATCTTTCTCTTCTTGAAGATTTCGAAAAAGAATATGATTGTACGATCGTATACGAGACTTTTGAGTCAAATGAGATGATGTACACCAAGCTTTCAAGCGGTGAGACTTATGATGTGCTGATTCCGTCTGATTACATGATTGAGAGACTGATCAAAGAAGAATATCTGCAGGCACTTGACTGGAAAGAAATTCCGAATAAGCAAAAATCTGCTGAATGATGTCATGAACCAGAGCTATGATCCGGGCAACCGTTATTCCTGTCCGTATTTCTGGGGAACAGTAGGAATCCTTTATGATAAGACAGTAGTAGATGAGGCTGATCTGAAAGATGGCTGGAATCTTCTGTGTAATCCGAAATATAAAGGAAATATTTACATGTATGATTCTGAGAGGGATTCCTTTATGATAGCATTAAAAGCACTTGGGTATTCCATGAATACTACAAATGAGTCTGAGATCGAGGAGGCTTATCAGTGGCTGATCGATCAGCGTGACACTATGGATCCGATCTATGCAGGCGATGATGTGATCGACAACATGATTTCAGGAAACAAAGCGCTGGCAGTTGTGTACTCCGGAGATGCATCTTACATTATCAGTGAAAATCCGAATCTGGACTACTTTACACCGGAACAGGGAACCAACAGATGGTATGATGCAATGGTTATCACAAAGGACTGCAGCGAAGTACAGCTTGCCCATGAATTTATTGATTTTATGATCAGTGATAAATCTGCTCTTTCCAATACGGAAGAAGTAGGGTATACTTCTACAGTGAAGAGTGCTTTTGAAACCATGAAGGAGGGGGACTATGCCGGGATCAGTTCTTATATTCCGGATACAACCAACCCGAATAACGAAATCTTTGCTTATCAGCAGCCAAAGATCAAGCAGAAATTTGCGGAACTCTGGACAAAAGTAAAAGCAAGTAAAAAAGGATAGCCGCTGTCTGCCGATACAGTGGAAGGCGGACAGTGGCTGATACAGACAACAATGCAGAGCATAAGAAGGGAGATCATTTATGTAAAAAAAGAGTACTTGCAGTAGTGATGTGTGCATTAATGGCAGGAACAGCATTCACCGGATTCAAGGATGCAGGAGATGATAAAGAACTTGTTCTCTTTACATGGGAAGGAATGTTCCCGCAGGAAGTTCTGGATGATTTTGAAAAAGAGACAGGAGTTAAGGTTGTTTATTCAAACTTCGATACAGATGAAACCATGCTTGAGAAGCTTTCCATGGCAAAGGGCGGCGACTATGATATCGTGATCGCAGATGACTATATTCTGGAAACGGCGATCCAGGAAGGACTTGCAGAGAAGCTTGACAAGGATTCTCTGGAGTAATATCGGAAATATCAACCCATTATATCAGGGACAGTTCTATGATTCAGACGATGAATACACAGTTCCTTACGGAGCAGGTATTCCGCTGATCGTTTATGATCCGGAACAGGTGGATATCGATATCAAAGGATATAAAGACCTCTGGGATCCGTCTCTTGAGGACAGCATTGCACTGACTGCAAACTATCGTGTGCTCAATGGTATCACCCAGCTTTCCATGGGCGAGAGCATGAATGAAGAGGACGTTGACGTGATCAAGAAGACAGGAGAGAAGCTTCTGGAACTTGCTCCGAATGTACGTCTGATCCAGGATGACAATACACAGAATGCACTTCTCAACGGAGAAGCAAGTGTTGCATTTCTTTATACCTCTCAGGTAACAGCTGCTCTGGCTGAGAATCCTGATCTGAAGGTGGTATATCCGGAAGAAGGACTTGGATTTGGTATTATGGGTATGTTTATTCCAAGTGAAGCGCCGGATAAAGATGCGGCATATTCTTTCATGGATTACATCATGCAGCCGGAGGTTGCAGCGAAATGCACAGACTATATCGGCTATTACAGCACAAATAAAGCAGCAGATAAGCTGGTAAATCCGGATCTGGTAGTTCCGGATGACGTTACAAAGGGCGAGATCGTCCAGAATGTAAGCCAGGACGCAGACGCACAGTATCAGAAGAACTGGACTGAATTTAAGGCTGCCTGCGACTAAGGGGTTAATCAACTAAGGAGTTAATATGGATGTTTACAAGGGAACCGGTGCCTTTTTCCGGAATTGCCATCGGTAAGATACTGTATTATCATAAAAGCGAATATCAGATGCGCCAGTACGAGATCACAGATGTGAAAACAGAGCTGAATATTTTCCGGCAGGCGCGCACCAGAGTCATGGAACAGCTGGAGGATTTATATGAAAAAAACTGCATAATTCAGGGAACCCAGGCAGAGATTTTTCTCAGACAGAAGAATCTGCTGGAGGGAAAAAGCTTTCAACGTGCCATTGAGAGTGTCATACAGAGTGAAAAAGTAAATTCTGCCTATGCGGTAATGACTACAAGGGATGAGATGCTTAAGACTTTCAGAACTCTGGAAGAGCCTGCGATTAAAGAACGGCTGGATAATATGCGGGAGATTTCCGACCGCCTGATCGGTGAACTGGGAGGTATCTCTCCCAGGATAGATCTTGGGGATGAGCCTGTGATCGTTGTGACGGAGAGTATCACGCCAACAGAACTGATGGAGATGGATAAGGATAAACTGATGGCTATTGTTACCCATCATGGTTCCGACATGTCTCATGCTGCCATTATGGCAAAAACAATGAATATACCGGCTCTGCTGGAAATTGACACAGATTCGGAGTGGGACGGACGGCAGGCTATTGTGGACGGATATACCGGAACTTTGTATATTGATCCGGATGAAGAGGTAAAAAAAGAATATGAGATCCGCAGGCAGGCTGATAAAGAAGAAAGAGAAGAGCTTCTGAAATTAAGGAGAGAACCGGATATCACAAAAGATGGCAGAAAAATTGAAATCTATGCCAATATCGGAAATATGGACGACCTGAACAGTGTGCTGTATTACGGAGCTGCCGGGATTGGTCTTCTGCGCAGTGAAATTCCAGTATCTTGGAAGAGAAAATTATCCTCGTGAAAATGAGCTGTTTCTTGCATACAAAAAGATTGCGGAGACCATGGGAGAAAAGCTCACCGTGATCCGTACGGCAGATCTCGGAGCAGACAAGCAGGCAGAATATCTGAATATCCCGGACGAGACAAATCCGATCATGGGGAACAGAGGAATCCGTCTCTGCCTTGACAGAAAAAGAATGTTCAAGGCACAGCTTCGGGCAATTTTCAGGGCGAGTGCATATGGAAACCTGGCGCTGATGTATCCGATGATCAGCTCAGAAGAGGAAATGGATGAGATCGAAGAAATTATCCGGGAAGTAAAGATCGGGCTGGATGAAAAAGGAATTCCGTATAAACATATTAAGACAGGAATCATGATCGAAACTCCGGCAGCAGTCATGATCAGCCGGGAGCTTGCCAGAAGAGTGGATTTCCTGAGTCTTGGAACCAATGACCTGAGTCAGTATACACTGGCGATGGACAGACAGAATCCGCTTCTGCGCAAGAAATATAATGACCATCACCCGGCAGTACTGCGTATGATTCAAATGGTGATCGAAGCGGGACATGCAGAAAACAGACGTGTCTGTAATCTGTGGGGAACTTGCTGCAGGATACTGCCCTGACAGAAGAATTTCTGAGGATGGGTGTGGAACTGTCTCTCTGGTAGTGCCGGCATGTATTTTGCCGGTAAGAAAAGCACTGAGACAGGTGGATCTGTCCGGAGATGATAAAGGTGCAGTGAATTTGGTGAAAAGTAAAGTGGTATTACTTCCCTGCCGGGAATATGATGAAGAAAAAATTCTATATGCTGCTGAAACAGGGGCTGGATTTTCTGGGTGGAGTGGAGACTCTGATTCCAAAGGATGCGCAGATCCTGCTGAAGCCGAATCTGCTGAAAAAAGCAGAGGTAGAGAAAGCAGTGATCACACATCCGGTTGTAGTAGGAGCCTTTGCGGGAATCCTGCGTGAAAGTGGGTATGAGAATATTGTGCTTGCAGATTCCTGCGGTCATGGAACCACTCAGGCAGTGATCCGCGGAACAGGAATGGATACTTATCTGGAGAAATATCATATTCCGGCTGTTGATTATTCTGAGGGCGTGAAAACTGCTTATCCGCAGGGAGTCCAGGCAAAGGAATTTATTCTGCCAAAAGAACTGTTGGAGCAGGACTGTGTGATTTCCCTGAGCAAGATGAAAACACATGCATTAGAACGTATCACCGGTGCGGTTAAGAACAGCTATGGGTTTATATATGGATTCCATAAAGCGAAGGGGCACACGCAGTACCCGAGTGCAGACAGCTTTGCCAGAATGCTTATTGATCTGAATAAATGTGTGGCACCGAAGCTGTATGTGATGGATGGGATTGTGGCCATGGAGGGCAACGGACCGGGTTCGGGAGATCCGGTTCCTATGAATGTACTGCTGATGTCCACCGATCCGGTTGCACTGGACAGTGTATTCAGCCGTCTGGTTTATCTGAAACCGGAGATGGTTCCGACGAACTATCATGGTGAGAAAATGGGACTTGGTACATGGAAAGAAGAGGAGATTACCCTTCTGACACCAGACGGGGAGATTTCCATGGCAGAGGCAGTGAAAAAATACGGAAATCCGGCTTTTAATGTAGACCGCACAGAAGTGCGAAAGAATATCTGGACAAGAATGGCGGGAGCGTTAAACATTTTTCAGAAAAAACCATATATAGAAGCTGATAAATGTGTCCGCTGTGGGATCTGTGTGCAGAGCTGTCCGGTTCCGGGGAAAGCTGTGGATTTCAGAAAAGGCAAAGGAAAGCCGCCGGTATATGATTACAGAAAGTGTATCCGCTGTTTCTGCTGCCAGGAGATGTGCCCGAAGAAGGCAATCAAAGTGAAGTAGATGAAAAGCAGATAATAAAAAGCACAACTGTTTATAGAATTGCCATGGTATTTTCGCAGGATCAGGACAGAGGAAAGCCGGACAATTACCAAAAAGCACATAACAGAGGATGAGAATATCTCGGATTGAGACAGATTCTATCCTAAGTTATGTGCATTTTTTGAGTCATATCCCTCTTTAACCGAATCAGGAAAGTTCCCTGCTTTGGCTGCGAATATTCGTTATTCGTCTGACTATGGCTGTCGAAGATACAAAATCTATCTTCCGAGGCTTCTGCTTATCTCGCGGATGAATTCCGGAGTAGTACCACAGCATCCTCCAACAACAGACGCACCATTTTCGATCAGAACCTTCATATGTTCAGCAAAGCTTTTGGCGTCCATACTGTAAATGGCATTTCCCTGATCATCAATCGTCGGCATACCGGCATTAGGTTTGGCAATGACAGGAATGGATACGTTCTCTTTGATATTGCGGACAACGGATACCAGCTGGTCAGGTCCTACAGAACAGTTGATCCCAACTGCCACAGCACCTGCACCCTCAAGGGCAATCGCAGCCTCCACAGCATTTCCTCCGCTGAAAATGCTTCCGTCAGCTTCTACGGTCATTGTACACATTACAGGAAGAGAACTTACGGATGCAGCAGCATCCAGTGCAGCAAGTGTTTCCTCGATATTGATCATGGTTTCCGCAGCGATCAGATCAACACCTGCATCCTCAAGAACCTTAATCTGTTCACAGTATGTTTCATATGCCATCTCATAGGTGAGATCACCGGCAGGCTCCATCATCTTGCCTGTTGTGGTAATATCACCGGCAACATAGACCTTATGGCCTACTGCCTCTCTGGAAATATTTACAAGTGCATGGTTCATTTCCGCAAGCTTATCCTGCAGTCCGTGAAGTCCGAGACTGTAACGGTTTCCGCCGAAAGTAGGTGCGTATACGATCTGGCTTCCTGCTTCAACATAAGCCTTTTGCAGATTCTGCAGAACTTCTTTGTGCTCCATGATCCATGCTTCTGTACAGATTCCTCTTGGCATTCCGGCGGCCATAAGATTGGAACCGGTAGCACCGTCGAGCAGTACAACATCCTGTGTCAGCTTCTGAAATTCTTCTCTAGTCATGGAAATTTCCTCCTGTGTTTTTCCTATGAAAGTCCTGAGTGGCTGCCATGAATCAGTCATGTCTGCATGGGTAAATTCGTGGATACCGGACAGGATGACTTTCATATACTGTGACATTATAGCACAGCTTTCAGGATAAATGGAGAAAATTAATAAATTTTTATTTCATATGATGCAGTAAAAATTTCATCCTTGTCCAGAGTGTTGATATATTTCTTTTCCGGAAGTTCGCCCTTAAATCCAAAATCATCACAGCGTCCCATCCATGGTTCAAGACATACAAAAGGAGAACCCGGGACGGACCAGATGCCAAAGCTTGGAAATCCATGACAGATCAGTTCCACATAAGGAGTTCCGTCAGGGAAAGCGATGCCGGCCTTTTCAATCTGGTCATCAAAAATAAGGGCATCTTTGTCAAACATGTGAGCATCAATAAGGCAGAAACCATTCTCAAGCTCCAGCGTATAAGCTTTATCTGCGACCGCGGTGCCTGATGACATGTCGATCAGCAGATAGGAGAGGGAATCCCGGCCGTCGAAAGTAAGATGATATTGCTCCTGGGAGCCAATTCCTCCGGCAGGTACATTGAATGCAGGATGGCCGCCAATTGTAAAATACATGGTTTCATCATTAAGGCTGATCACTTCCCAGCATACACTGACCTGGTTCTTCTCCAGAACATGCTTGATCTTCAGCTCAAAATCATATGGATAATTTTCTCTTGTGGCATCAGAAGATTTCAGCCTATGGGTGATGGAATCAGCAGTCATATCCACGCAGGTAAATTCGCTGTCCCTGGCAAACCCATGCTGACTGGAGGGATATTCGACTCCATTAATACGATAGTGATCCTCAAAATGACGTCCCACATTAGGGAAAAGAACCGGTGCGTGGCGTTTCCAGTAAGCCGGATCTGCCTGCCAGATCACTTCTCTGTTATGTACTTTATCAAAAATGCTGCAAAGCTCAGCACCATGATCGTCTACAGATACTCTAAGATAGTCGTTTTCAATTGTATGGATCATAAATGAATCCTCCTTGATCGATAAATATTGTGTAACTGTTCAGCTGGCAGTATTCTGCAAATCACCGAAGGTGATTTGAAATGCATTTTGGTTCGTAACTGCGAAGGTACCGAATAGTCACGGACATTGATGTCCGGCAATTTTTAAAAAGGTTTTGATTGCTATAAGTTAGATGCCGGAATCAATCTGTCTATAAGTATAACACATGGGCCGGATTAATTATAGTTATAAATATACAAAAATAGATCTGAAATGTCGTGGTAAATTGAAAAATACACTGATATAGTGACGAAATACAGAAAACATATGTGTAAAAACCACAATAAATGATTGACGAATAAAAAAATATTTGTTACAATTTACCTCAACGAGTCCTGCGGGACCAGAGCGTGTCTGAAAAATTGTGCCACACATCTTGCGTAAAGCATTTTTTCAGACACACTCTAAGACATAATGAACAAAACGTGAAAACAAGGAGGTCATTGCTATGGCGAAAAAAGAAATATCATTGTTGGACAATCAGGAGGACCTACTGCAGTAATCAATTCCAGTCTTGCCGGAGTTTATAAGAATGCCTTTGAACGAGGATTTGACAAAGTATACGGAATGCTTCACGGCATTCAGGGACTGTTGGATGAACAGTATATTGATCTGTCAACACAGATTCATTCAGAACTGGATATCGAATTACTCAAGAGAACACCATCTGCATTTTTAGGTTCCTGTCGTTACAAGCTTCCTGAGATTCACGAAGATAAAGCAATTTATGAGAAAATTTTTGAGATCTTAAATAAACTGGATATCTATGCGTTTATCTACATTGGCGGAAATGATTCCATGGATACGATCAAGAAACTGTCTGATTATGCGATTCTCACAGGACAGACTCAGAAGTTCCTTGGTGTTCCGAAAACAATCGACAATGACCTGGCGCTGACAGACCATACACCCGGATTCGGAAGTGCTGCAAAATATATCGGCGCATCCACAAAAGAAGTGATCCGCGATGCATTGGGACTTACTTATAAGAAAAATATGATTACGATCATGGAGATCATGGGACGTAATGCCGGATGGCTTACAGGTGCCACAGCACTGGCAAAATCTGAGGACTGCGACGGACCGGATTTGATCTATCTGCCGGAAGTGCCATTTTGATGTTGAGAAATTCCTTGCAAAAGTAAAGATCTTCTGAATGAAAAAAGCATCTATTGTAATCGCAGTTTCCGAGGGAATCAAGCTGGCAGACGGAAGATATGTATGTGAGCTTGGAAGCGTGGGAGACTATGTGGATGCATTTGGACACAAACAGCTTCAGGGAACAGCCACTTATCTGGCAAACTTCCTGGCAGCGGAGTGCGGATGCAAGACAAGAGCTGTTGAACTTTCCACATTACAGAGAAGTGCTTCCCATATGGCATCCAGAGTGGATATTGATGAAGCATTCATGGTAGGTGGTGCTGCAGTTAAAGCTGCAGATGAAGGTGACACAGGTAAGATGGTTGTTATCGACCGTGTTTCCGATGATCCCTACATGGCAGCTACAGGTATCTACGATGTACACAGAATCGCAAATGAGGAGAAACTTGTTCCGAGAGAATGGATGAATAAAGATGCTACAAACGTAACTAAGGATTTTGTAGACTATATTAAACCTCTGATCCAGGGAGATTATCAGCCTATTATGGTAAATGGTATGCCGAGACATCTGGTACTGAACATGAAAAAAGGCAGAAAGAAATAATTGATGAAAATTATAAACGGGCAGCCGGGCAGATCAACTTATCTGTTTTGCTTCCCGTTTTTTCCTGTTATAATGAGATGTGAGAGAAAAATATAGATAAAGACCAGAATAAAGGACTGAGAAAACCTTAACAATAATAAGAATAATAAAATAAATCACTTTATGCAGAATATATAAAAATTTTAGCTAATTTTAGCAGAATAACCTTGACGAAATGACACAAATTCTATAAAATAATTATGTGCGTATAAGAAACATATATTTACTTATGTGCGAAAGGTGTGGCTGTTCAGTTACTTCACAACAGAATGCTGAATAGTTACAAAAGACAATAATTTAGGAGGAAAATGTAAAATGGCAAAATGGGTTTACATGTTTACAGAAGGTAACGCTAATATGAGAAACCTTCTGGGTGGTAAAGGTGCCAACCTTGCTGAAATGACAAACCTTGGTCTTCCTGTACCTCAGGGCTTCACAATCACAACAGAAGCTTGTACTCAGTACTATGAAGACGGAAGACAGATCAATGATGAGATCATGGCTCAGATCATGGAAGCAATCACCAAAATGGAAGGAGTTACCGGAAAGAAATTCGGTGACAAAGAAAATCCTCTGCTTGTTTCCGTTCGTTCTGGTGCGAGAGCTTCTATGCCAGGTATGATGGATACTATCCTGAACCTTGGTTTAAATGAAGACGTTGTTAACGTACTTGCTGAAAAACTCCGGCAATGCTCGTTGGGCATGGGACTGCTACAGAAGATTCATCCAGATGTACTCTGATGTAGTTATGGAAGTCGGAAAGAAATATTTCGAAGAACTTATCGATGAGATGAAAGCTAAAAGAGGTGTTAAGCAGGATGTTGAACTTACTGCAGAAGACCTTCATGAATTAGCAGAACAGTTCAAAGCTGAATATAAGCAAAAATCGGTGCTGATTTCCCAACTGATCCTAAGGAACAGTTAATGGGTGCTATCAAAGCCGTATTCCGTTCCTGGGACAACCCACGTGCGAACGTATATCGTCGTGACAACGATATCCCATATTCCTGGGGTACTGCAGTTAACGTACAGATGATGGCATTTGGTAACATGGGTGATGACTGTGGTACAGGTGTTGCCTTCACACGTGACCCTGCTACAGGAGCTAACGGTCTGTTTGGTGAATTCCTTACAAATGCTCAGGGTGAAGACGTTGTTGCCGGTGTTCGTACACCTATGCACATCTCCGAAATGGAACAGAAATTCCCGGAAGCATTCGTACAGTTCAAACAGGTTTGCGAAACACTTGAAAAACACTACAGAGACATGCAGGATATGGAGTTTACTGTAGAGCATGGTAAACTGTATATGCTTCAGACACGTAACGGTAAGAGAACAGCTCAGGCTGCTTTAAAGATCGCTTGTGACCTTGTTGATGAGGGAATGAGAACAGAAGAAGAAGCTGTAGCTATGATCGACCCACGTAACCTTGATACTCTTCTTCACCCACAGTTTGATGCTGCTGCTCTGAAAGCTGCTACACCAATGGGTAAAGGCCTTGGCGCTTCTCCTGGAGCTGCTTGCGGTAAGATCGTATTCACAGCTGATGACGCTGTTGAATGGGCTGAAAGAGGAGAGAAAGTCGTACTTGTACGTCTTGAGACATCTCCGGAAGACATCACAGGTATGAAATCTGCTCAGGGTATCCTGACAGTTCGTGGTGGTATGACATCTCACGCAGCAGTTGTTGCCCGTGGTATGGGTGAGTGCTGTGTATCCGGATGCGGTGATATCGCTATGGACGAAGAAAACAAGAAATTCACACTTGCTGGTAAAGAATTCCACGAAGGAGACTTCATCTCCATCGATGGTACAACCGGTAACATCTACGACGGAATCATCCCGACTGTAGACGCTACAATCGCCGGCGAGTTCGGACGCATCATGGCATGGGCTGACAAGTACAGAACAATGAAAGTTCGTACAAACGCAGATACTCCTGCAGATGCTAAGAAAGCTGTAGAGCTTGGTGCAGAAGGCATCGGTCTTTGCCGTACAGAGCATATGTTCTTCGGTGAGGGACGTATCGATGCATTCCGTGAAATGATCTGCTCCGAAACAGCAGAAGAGAGAGAAAAAGCACTTGCAAAAGTTCTTCCATATCAGCAGGATGACTTCAAAGGTCTCTTTGAAGCTCTGGAAGGTAACCCTGTTACTATCCGTTTCCTGGATCCGCCTCTTCATGAGTTCGTTCCTACAGATGAAGCTGACATCAAGAAACTTGCAGATGCTCAGGGCAAAACTGTAGATCAGATCAAGACTATCATCGCTTCTCTTCATGAGTTCAACCCGATGATGGGACATCGTGGATGCCGTCTTGCTGTTACTTATCCTGAAATCGCTAAGATGCAGACAACAGCAGTTATCCGCGCAGCAATCGAAGTTAAGAAAGCTCATCCGGACTGGACAATCAAACCGGAAATCATGATCCCACTTGTTGGCGATGTAAAAGAGCTTAAATATGTTAAGAAATTCGTAGTTGAGACAGCTGATGCTGAGATCAAAGCCGCTGGTTCTGATCTTCAGTATGAAGTTGGTACAATGATCGAGATCCCGAGAGCAGCTCTTACAGCTGATGAGATCGCTAAAGAGGCAGACTTCTTCTGCTTCGGTACAAACGACCTTACTCAGATGACATACGGCTTCTCCCGTGATGATGCAGGTAAATTCCTCAATGCATACTATGACGCTAAGATCTTCGAGAACGATCCATTTGCAAAACTGGATCAGGTTGGCGTTGGTAAGCTGATGAAGATGGCTATCGAACTCGGCAAACCGGTTAACCCGAACCTTCACGTAGGTATCTGCGGCGAGCATGGTGGAGATCCGTCTTCTGTAGAATTCTGCCACAAGATCGGTCTTAACTATGTATCCTGCTCACCATTCCGTGTACCGATCGCTCGTCTTGCAGCAGCACAGGCAGCTATCGCAGAGAAGAATTGCATAATTAGCATATTTTGTCACAGGGCAAACCCGATTATCCAGTTTTAGGGCAAACTTTCTATCCAGTTAGTTTCCTCAAAACAACCGTCCTGTAACATGAAAACTTGATTCAAATGGTTATTCAAAATGATTATTTTCATAATCATAATCAATCAAAATCAAGTAGTTGTCCAAGCATAAGAATTGACCTTGTTAGTCTGATAGAGATAATACACTTCTCATCAGACTTCCAAGGTCATTTTTTGTTACACAATTTGTGCAAGTCAATTTGTTTGAACTGCCTGTATGTCATTTATTACTACTTAAACACTATGTCATACACACTAAATATCAATTAAAAACAGCCCAGTAGATAATTACTACTGAGCCATTAAAAAGAGATTTAGTATACAAACGCAAGCAAAAAAGCAACAACTACTGATTAGTATTCTTATTGTCATTAGATTCGTAAAAATGTGCTTCAAAATCAACCATACCGAATAGACGGATGTGAATTGATTGAGTATGTTTGGAAAATGCGACTTTCCCTACTAACATGATAAGCACTATTGCAATGACAATAAAAACCAGTAATTGCAATATATCCATAGATATGCTCCTTCCTATGTAGTTTTGGTATACCGCATACTATTTTACAGTGTTTTGAGGAAAAGTAAATAGACAAAATACAGAAAAGAATGACCTTGTAACCTATAATGAATTTCTTACAACCAACAAAAAAATGGGAACATCCTACTGCGAATAGGAAGCTCCCATCATTGGAAAAGTATTATTTTATCCTATTAATAAGTAAAGAATTATACATCAAAATTTCATTAAGAGTTATGGCTTTGGAGATTTCCATATACTCAAAAAATGAAACAGGACAAAATTCAATAACCTTACCTGATTGACAGGTAATAGTTAGAGAGTTGCTTTCCCAGTTTATTGCCTGAATTGGTGTTGGGTTCGGGCTTGTATGAACTGGACTTGTAAGAATGTTCATAATATCACCTCTTTCCTCTGCTGCACAGTATTATTCTGTTGTATAAGTGTTGCACCCTGTTACCGTTAATAACAGACCACAATATTATTATACGAGAATAGCAAAGAAAAGAGGAACTGATAAATGGTTACAGGGTCTTTTCTGTTGGAACAAAAAACCTGACTGCTAAAACCTTTATAATATCTTCGAACATTATTGTAGTCCAATGGGTATAAATCATAAAGAGTACATTATAAAGTATCTTAAAAGTGCTGTATCTTAAAAGTGCTGTCTGTGTATATGGTGGTACACAGACAGCAACATGAAAAATACTAAAGCTGGTATTAGAAAAAATGCCATAATACAGATTTAACACAGACCATTACTCTTCATTATCAGTAACTTCAGATGAGATATTATCATATGTGGCTGATAAATCAAATCCATTAGATACACTGAAATGAATATGGAACGATTTCAATTTTTTCGATAAAGTCAAGTTTGCTTATACCGTATATACAGATTAAAATCTGCAATAGTTTGAAATAGTTCTAGTAATGAATCCATATT
>ENA-OQCV01000129-OQCV01000129.1-human-gut-metagenome-genome-assembly--contig:-NODE-129-length-21334-cov-2.801292_pt1 | contig 21334 bp, 20 predicted proteins | sample MGYA00242766_ERZ504592 | MGnify/ENA primary metagenome ERZ504592 (study PRJEB26092, sample SAMD00036315) | human gut metagenome | host: Homo sapiens | study: EMG produced TPA metagenomics assembly of...
TCAAAAAAACACTCTCCGCAGGAACATACCTTAATACACTTCATATATGGAAAAAAATCATTCTTTCCCTCATAGCTTTATCTGCAATAGCGGTGTCTTCGTGCCAACCGACAACCGCCAAAGCAGAAGCGGAAAAACAGGATGTTTATAGAATTTCGGCAACCATTTCCAACCAAAACATTACGGATTTCCAAGAAGACGCGCAAGGCTATATCTGGATAGGAACCACACGAGGACTGAACAGATTCAACGCACACGAATACCGGCAATATTACAGTTCCAACGACTCACTGCAACTGCCCGGAGATAGAATCCAGGATATTTTCATGGACTCACGCAAACGCTTATGGATAGCGACAACCAACGGAACATGCCGATATACCGACCAAGACAACTTCTGCCAGATACCCATAAACGTGCCCTATAATAATAGGAACGGACATCAGTTCATAGAAAGCAAGGATGGAAAAATCTTCCTAAACATGGTGGTACATCTCTGCGTCTATAACCCTGAAACAGACACTTTCAACCGTATTTTCATCAACTTTGACCCGGACAAGACCTATAAACAGACCTGCTACATAGATAACAACAACTGTCTGTGGGCCGTCAACCCCAGTATCCATCCGATGCTACGACTCCCGAAACATGCAACTGACAGACTCCATACCCATGCCGCAGAAGATTACCTACTCTTACATGCACAACCATACCTCCCTATGGCTGGCAAGCAAGAACCGACTCTTCATATTCGATACCGAAAGCAAAAGATTCAAAACGACTCCCGAAGCAATAAGTAATCATCCCATCTTATCGAAAGCCGCCATCACCTATATACACCCGTACGACAAGAACAGGCTACTGATTTGCACGCAAAAGCATACGTTCCTTTACAACCACATAGAAAACACCGTCATACATGAAAAGGAAAACGGATTTCCATTTGAAGTCCCGCAACATGGCATCAAATGCATGTACACCGACTCGCACAAGAATCTGTGGATAGGCTCGCCGGACCAAGGCTATACCGTACGCTATCATTATAAGGAGCGTTTCAACAGCAACAATTATCTGCGTTCGTTCTTCCATCAAAAATCCATCATAGCCCTCGATGCCGACTCCTGCAACTTGTATATATCCACCCTGAAAGACGGAATGTATATCTACAACCTGAATACCAAGCATATAGAAGCTGTGAATATCAGTAGAATCCTACCTGCACAAAACACAGAAAATATAATTGTCAGACACATCTATCACGACAAAGACCGGCACATCTGGCTTGCCACCAATACCAATCAAGTCATAAAATGCGTGCTCGAGTCTAATCAATTAAAAGCAACGGGTATTTTTTCCGTCCCTTCCGTACTGTGCATAACGCAAGACCGTAACGGAACAATATGGGCAGGCAGCTTCAGCCAGGCAATATATGCCCTGAAAAAAGGTGAAAAGGTATTCACACCCGTATCACTTTATCCCCAGTCATTTTTCACCTTTACTCCTACCCTACGTCCCCTCTCCAATGGAGAAGTATGGATTGCCTCCTTTGCCAACAAGATTCGTTCAATAAATCCGGATACATGGAAAATCCGGATACCGGACATCTCGAGGGCAGACAGCCTGGCCTGCATACGCCGTTCTAAATTTATCCCTTCCGTGTTATACGAAGACAGCCAAGGAGATATCTGGATTGGAACCTCCCATAACGGTCTTTTACGATATACTTCGCAGAATCATAAATTATCTCCCATATCCGGCATTGGCTGCACAGAGATTTGCAGCATCGAAGAAGATATACAAGGGAACCTATGGATATCCACATTATACGGATTAAGTAAATATGAGCGCCGGACCAATCAAATCAGCAACTACTATGCAAGCGACGGTATCGGCGGCAATCAATTCTACGACCGTGCATCCTGCCGACTTTCAAACGGAACCTTAGTATTCGGCGGCACTCACGGAATGACATTCTTCAATCCGGTGGAAACTCCTTTCAAATACGATGTTCCCCTGACGTTCGAGAATCTGAAGATTCATAACAAGCTTGTATATCCCGGAAAGAATGCAATCATCGACAAGGACCTCTCCTACCAACCGGACGTATATCTGAAACATAGCCAGACCAGCTTCAGCATATCATTTGCCGCATTGGATTATAGTGAATACGAACGAATACACTATCACTACCAATTGGAAGGCATTGACCGCTACTGGATAAATGCACACACCAACCGGGAAGCTTATTATGCCAACCTTCCCACAGGAACCTATATGTTCAAAGTAAAAATCACCAATGAAGACCAAAGCATAATCGGAGAAGAAAACAGTTGCGCATCATCGTCAAACCTGCTCCTTGGAATACCTGGTGGGCAAGATGTGCATATGCTCTGGCAATCATCGGAATAGCCGGTACACTTATACACAGTTGGCGGCGCGTAAGAATCGAGAAAGAAACCGCCTGCCGTGCCGAACAAGAAAAAGCACAAGAGCAGAAAATGAATAAGACATACATGAGCTATTTTACCAACATATCCCACGAGTTCCGGACACCACTGACCACGATGTTGGGTTCCATCAGACAACTGTGTGCCGCCCCCGGCCAATACAGTGCCAACCGGGAACTACTGAATGTTCTGCAAGACGGTATTCTGCGGATGCTCCAGCTAGTCAACCAATTGCTCGATTTCAACAAATTAGACAACGACAATCTGGGACTGGAGGTCCAACAGACCAACCTTGCCTCCACCATCAAACGAATCATCAGTTTCTTCAACATCAATGCCCAAAGCAAGAATATAACCCTTAGCATTCAGGGATTACACCATGACATCCTCTATTGGGCCGATGAAGACAAAGTAGAGAAAATACTGAGCAATCTGCTTTCCAATGCCATGAAGTTTACTCCTACAGGAGGTGAAATAGAAATCTCGTTCGCCATCGTCACACGCCAAGAAGCCGAGGAGTTCTTCTGCCTGACAGAACAAGACAAAAGCGTCCGGTATATCCGGATTTCCGTAACCAACACCGGAGAAAACATTCCGGAAGAACAGCTGGAAAAAATCTTTGAACGGTTCTATCAGATAAAAGGCAACAAAGGGACTTACAATTGGGGAACCGGCATCGGGCTTTATTATGCCCGATGCCTTGCCCGGTTGCACCACGGATACCTGAAAGCGGCAAACCGGAAAGAAGGGAACGGAGCCATGTTTATCCTGATTCTGCCCGCAGACGATTTCTCGTACACAAAAGAGGAACGGTTCTATGGCAAAAAAAAACTCATAGACAATACTTCCATAGAACCTGCGAAAACAGAACCGGATGCTACCCATGAAGGCAAAACAAGTCCAAAAACAATACTGATAATAGACGATGACCCGGCCATCATGCACTATCTGCAGATTCTGCTGACCCCGCATTATCACATCATCAGCCGACTCAATTCCACCAATATCTTCCAAACCATTACAGATGAAGCCCCAGATTTAATACTGAGCGATGTACTGATGCCGGACAAAGACGGTTACCAGCTTTGCAAGGAGATTAAAGCAAACCTACAATTCTGTCATATACCCGTCATTCTGGTAACCGCCAAATCCACCGTGGAAAACCAGATAGAAGGATTGCATACCGGAGCTGACGCATACGTGCCCAAACCTTTTTGAACCGGCTTACTTGCTGGCCCTGATTGAATCACTATTGACGAACCGTGATAAAATGCGCAGTTTCCTGACGAACAATACCCGAACAAGCCGGATGAAAGAACTTGCCCTTGCCCCAAAAGACGAGGCTTTCATGGCAGAACTGTATAAACTAATGGAAAATGAACTGGATAACCCCGAACTGGACATCACGCGGATGGCCGAATTACTCAAAATCTCCCGTACCAAATTTTACTACAAGGTGAAGGGATTAACCGGCAAGAATCCAAGTGTCTTCTTCAGGACTTATAAACTGAACCGCGCAGCCGAACTAATCAAGGAAGGAACCTATACCATCTCCGAATAGCGGACATGACCGGTTTCAATACCCTTCCCCACTTCTCTACCTGCTTTAAAAAGCAATTCGGCATAAATCCGAGTGAGTATCAATAAACCTTGTATGTCCCTTACCAGCACCCACGGCTCCCTCTAATTCCCTTGAAAAGAAAGAGCCGTGGCCTGTATAGAGATTACTTCTGATAAAAGCCGCCAATCATCGCTTGCCATAAACCAGTTTCTTCGTCCGCGGGTCGCGGGAGAATTGTTTCATGAAATCCCACATCAACCGTGCATCAGGCTTGAAGTTCCAATGACCGTAGTCATTCACAGCCACAACTTTAATCAGCGGAATGTCTCCCTTGTAAAGTACTCCCGCTTCCATCGTGACGCGCTTGTTGGTGGAAATCACTTCCCTATCCTTTAGTGCTATGCCGAAGGTGGCATCTTTGGAAAAGTCAGGCCGGCTGCTCACCTCCATGCCGTTCATGGTCTGATAGGCAGTCCAGGCACAGAAGAAGGCATTGGTGCGCCAATTGTTTTCGTTTACAAAAGGCACGACTTCGTCGTCCGTACCCGTCACAGAGAAATAAGCGGTCTCCACACTGCCCCGTTTCTGCACCGCCTCGTTCATCAGGGCTTCGCCACTGTAACCGAACATATACCGGTCGGGGGTCAGCCCAGCCGATTGGGCACCCACAGCGGCAAATACGTGCGACTTGCGTATACCAAGTCCCGTAGCCGTGGCGGCTCCTGCCGAAAGCCCTTCGGCATATACCCGCGAAGGGTCTATCTGCGGATAGGTCTTCAACAGATGATACACCACCTGCTCGATGCCGTCCAACCCCATAGGAGCATAACCGTTGCCCTGCCACTCCAATTCGGCAACAATGAAGTTCTCCTCAACCGCCAACTCAATGAAGCCGGATGTCTCAGCCTGTGTACGCGGATCATTGTTGTTGCCATGCAGCAAAAGCAACAACGGCACAGAAGCCTTTTCTGCCTTCAAAGTAGCTTCCGGATGGAATTCATACCATAGGAAATCGCCTGTACCGATAAGGTCTTTCTTCATCACACGACGAGTGATTCCCCAATCTTCGGGCATGATATACGGCTCCAGCTCATACGTACCATATTGGTCGAATTGAGCTCCCGTGTACCAAGTATGTTCGTAATTGTTGAAACGGTAGTTCTTGCAAAGCAAAGTCTTCCAAGCTTCCGCAAAAGCTTCTTTCAGGGAAATGTACTTGTTTGCACTCACCACAACCTGCTGTAGAGGCTCCTGCCGGTTGGCATAACAAGCCAACCCGTCTTCTTTCCGCACCGGTTCCGCCTGATTCTGCAAGATATAGGCTGCCGCTACCTGCCGACTGTGTGTTCCGGCAATAAAAGCAGGAACGGGGGCGGCACCCTCAGCCGTCTTGGCCGGTCGGCCATTCAGCGATACGATACCGGCAACAGCACCCGCATGTCCGGCAATGGTTCTATTAACGAACGTCGCCCCCTTACCTATACCGATTATCTTCAGATTAGTAAAAACACGCATCTTGTTCAGGAAATTCTTATAAGCTTCCAAAATCCTTCACCGCATCATACTCCTTTCCCAAGGGGTTCATCACACAGACCGTCCCCGAATAGGTGTGCGCATAGGACGCAATACCCAATTCATCCGTCAACGCCGCCGCTTCGGAAGCATCGCACGGCTTGTCCGGATAAATCACGGAAAAAAGGGGAGAAGCCGGGAAAACGTCCCTCTACACTTTTGCACGTATCACGCGTAATGTAAACTTCCTGCTCCAACCCAGGAAAACGAACAAACGGAGGAAGCCCTTCAGGGTTCCACCAGCCCCTTTCATCTGCAATGCAACTACAGAAAACAAGAGCCCAAAAATGAAATTCAGTTTCATAGTATCTTTAACAATTTGTTTTACGACCGCAATATTAGCGAATTACCCTCAAAGCATTCTTTCCTATTTGTTCAAATGTTTATCCTCCGGTTCAATTTTATTCATTACATTTGCAGTGTTTCTTAAAACCAACCGTATATGGCACATCGTCTTAATACCAACAAACAGTTTATGGTAGGCAACGGCATCCTTGCCTTTGCCGTGATTTTCGTAGTCGTCATCTTTGTCTACATGAGCATGAGGCTGCAACAACAGAAAGCGGAAAACCGCAACTTCATCGAAACCTATACCATCACACTGACGAAAGGCTTTGCCGGAGACTCCACCTCCATCTTCATCAACGACAGCCTGCTGGTGAACCGCACCATGACGGAAGAACCTTTCATCCTCGAGGTGAAACGCTTTGCCGAACAAAGCGCACTGATGATTGTGAACAATGCAACCGAGAAGCTTTCCCTGTTTGAGCTTAGCGAAAAAGGAGGAGAATACCGGTTCGAGAAGGAAGGAGAAGAGGTAAAACAACTGGCGCAGGAATAAAAAAGGCTCAGCAAGGAGTGTTGTCAGACGTTATCAACTTTCATTTATTTTTCTTACATCAATATAAAGCAAATCATCATGGTCTGTTATACTATACAGTTCCATAAAATCCTCTGTTACCAAGTAATATTCGTCAAGCCCCTCACAGTCGCCGATAAATATATGTATATCAGACATTCTTGCTTTATAAACGATAAAATCCCTGTTCCAATAATCAATAAAAAAACTAGAAAACGATATTTTTTGTCAATTATATCCAATAGATGAAAATAAGGATCTTCCATGTTACAATCTATACTATATGGCACATATTTAAATTTCAGCCATAATGCACGAGGATTTCCAATTACAAATGTGTCATATAACCGTTGTATTAAAATCTCTTTATCGACATCTCCTATTTCCTGAAATGGAAGATGGTTATCTTTGATTGTTCGTTCTATTTCTTTATAATCAAACATGACATTTTGGCTTCTGTTAATAATCTCGCATTATCCATACCGGTATTAACTTTCTGAGATACCTTTCAAACGTGATAGAAGAGGCAGACCGCTATATCTCCGTTTTGTATTTCCGGAGTTCTGTTCTCAATGCCTGAGCCCTTCCATCAGTCATCCGGTCGAGCAAAGCCCAGAAACGTTTCCCGTGATTCATCTCGCGGGTATGCGCCAGTTCGTGCAGCAACACATAGTCTATCAGATGTTTGGGAAGAAGTACCAGGTAATAGGACAGATTGATATTGCCACGCGTGGAACAGCTTCCCCAACGCCCGCTACTGGAATTAATCTTCACACTCTTGTAAGGAAGGTTATGTTGCATGGAAAGCATATACAGGCGGGGAGGAAGAATAATCTTTGCATTCCGTCGCAAAGCCTCCTCAATCACCTTACGTAGCCAAGCCTGCAGATTCTCATCCGAGAAATCCGCATCCGGCGGACAGATTATCTGCATTTCTCCCAACTCGGAACGGGACAAGAACCGTTCCCGTTGTCCGCCGACCAACGTCAGCTTGAAGAACTCCGTATCAATGCGGTAATCCAAATCAATCAGCTTTCTGACCTGCTTCTGTCTGGCAGCCCTCAAACGCGGACGAAGCTGCTCGATGGCATTCTCTACCTCGGCAAGAGAAGTCCGGGGAGGCACGGTCACGTGAATTCCATCCTCCCTTTGTACGGAAAGTGAGACGCCGTGCCCGGGCATTGACCCGGACAAACAAAGGACCTAGCTCTTTATCTTCTATAATGCGGTTTACTGTCATAAATCAAAGCCTCTCCCGTAGGAAGGGGCGGGGAAGAGGCTTTGCAAATGAACAAAGAATCGTCCAAAAAATGCAAGCAAACACCTGACAAAAGGCGGACGGAGTGTCCGATAATGAACACTATGTAAAAGTTATTACACTTTAGTTATCAGCGACTTACACTTGTGGCACAATAATTGATTAAAGTATGATGACCGAGCGTCCTTTGAAAAAAGCATTTCTACATGCAACTTTTTCAAGGCAAATCACGTCTAACTAATAAATACTGAATCACAAAAAAGCAAAAAAAGTATGAAAGCTCTAACAACATTTATCGCAATCGCCTTATTGGCATTCAGTACAACCGCTTGTTCACAACAACACACATACCGTTCCGGAGGCTTCGGCAGCAAGACGGTCAAGGCAAGCAAGAACTATGTAACCAAAGACATAAAAGTGAACAACTTCACCAAGCTGAGTGTAGCCGGCAGCCCCGACGTGACCTACACGCAGAAGTCCGGCAAACCGACAGTGGAAGTATACACCTCGGACAACATTGTAGACTTACTGGATATCCGTGTCAAGGACAATACTCTCTACATCGGCTTCAAGAAGAATGTCAGCGTATCCTACAATAAACTGGAAGTACGTGTGTCCGCAGAAAAGTTGAACGGCATTGCCGTGGCAGGTTCGGGAGACGTGGAACTGAAAAACGGACTGAAGACGGACAACCTCAAAATTTCCGTAGCCGGTTCGGGTGACATCAGTGGAAACAACATCTCCTGCATAGACCTCGATATTTCCATCGCAGGCTCGGGAGACATCAACAGCAGCGACATCACTTGCAATGACCTCCAAGTATCCGTTGCAGGTTCAGGTGACATGAAGCTGAACAACGTAACGGCCAACTTCACCAAAGCATCCGTTGCCGGTTCGGGCACCGCTATCCTGAGTGGCAGCACCCAAGAAGCTGAATACAGTGTGGCAGGTTCGGGTGATTTGTTTGCTTCCGATTTCGTTGCCAAGAAAGCATCCGCCAGTGTTGCCGGTTCAGGCGACATCAAGTGCCATGCCACAGATTTCCTGAAAGTACGCACCAGCGGAAGTGGCAGTGTAGGCTACAAGGGCAATCCGGAACTGGATTATCCGAAGAAAGGACTGTATAAGCTCTAACATTGGAAAATATAGACTTTAAGATTAATAATTATAAGCCTAAACTAAATTCTCTCTCAAATAATTACCTATAAAGATGACGAAGGACTCCCGCGAGGAAGTCCTTCGGTTTTTTGTACGCCCCACATCTCCGAAGCACGGGAACAACTATCATTTATCTACATTCAGAATACCCGACTCATTGTCGCTGTTATTGATGCGTCTGTCGGATGATTTGTAACGCTTGCCGAACTCGAAGTTATAACTCAGCTTGATAACCGCCATCTGTCCTATCTCTTTCGCATGGCTCCACGAGGTATAGGGTGCCACTTTGCTTACCCGTTCCTTACCCGTCTTGTAGTTGTTGGTGAACGGGAACATCATCCCTACCCCCAGCTGCAGGCGCTTGTGGGTATAAGTGGCCAGAATGGCAGTCTGATTCTCGCCCTTATAAATCGTTTCGCCCATCAGTTCGTTCGCCCTTTTACTGAATTGTCCCAACAGAGAGAACTGCTTATAATTGAACACGGCAACCAGATTGTAATAGAAGTCATTATACGTATGGGTATAGGTATTGCCGTTAGACCAGTAACGTGTAAATCCACCATCTATACTCAGCGTCAGGAAATTCTTCAGACTACCAATGTTCAGTCCGCGGAATGTGAAAGAAGGGCCAAAGCGCAGAAACTGTGCAGAACGCTGGTTCTCGCTCATCGAAACCAACTTGTCTCCCTCGGCAAACACACTCTCCATGATGATATTCTTGTGATAGCCATGTGTCACATTCAGCATGAAGACGAACTTCTGCTTCATATAGGAGTAGTTCAACGTATTGTTAAAGACACTGTAAGTCTCCAATGCCGGATTGCCGCGTACTATCTGGATGGTATCTATCGCCTGCTCCACATTGGTCAACGCACTGAGCGAAGGAATCTTGGGTTCGACATTGAACCGATAGTTGATGTTGCCGTTCTTGTGCGGCGAGAAGTTCAGACGGACAGTGGGGTAAAGGTGTAATAGGTATGTTCCTCCCCTCCTTCCTTGAAATAAGAGCGGGTCAATCCGGCACTCACACCATAACTCACTTTCTTGATATTTCCCTGCACCTCGGCAAATCGCCGCTGTCTTTGCCTGGTTCATTTCCGAAACGACGGGTGAGGAGCCTGCATACTCGTTCCTGGCATACATCCGGTAGTGCCGCAATCCGGAACTGAATACGAGGGACTTGAAACGCTTGTCGTAGATGGCTTCACCGATGATGGAACGCTTGTTTCCCGTCACATCGGTTTCAAGCATCGCCAGGTCTTCGGCTTGAGGAGTATATTCGTGGTAGAGCCTGTTATTGTCGGTGTGCATCAGCGTACCGGTCACGCTCATCGTAAGCATCTGATTCTTCGGTAATGTACGCTGGTAATAAAGGTCGAGCGAAGGAGTGTAGCCGGACTGCTTGTTCTTCAGTCCGGAGAAGATATAGTTATCGGCATCCGCAGCATCATACAGCTTGTTCGACTGGTTCAGAGAGGGAGCATCATAGATACTGTTGCGGAACACGACGTTGAATACGTACTTATCCTGCTCCGTCAGATTGTAAGAGAGGTCGATATTGTGGGTAAAGTGCTTGTTTTGGTCGTGAAGCCCCTCCTGCACACGATGTATCGTCTTATTTTCCAACACATATGTCTCATCTATATCCGTATACGTTTTCTTGAAGTTACGGGCAGACAAGTTATAGAACAATCCCCATTGTGACTTTTTATGATTGAACTTGGCCACCACATTGTCCTCGCTAAACAATATGTGGGGAGCATTAGTGGCTTGTATATTGACCAGTCCGCCCGTTTCGCGGCGGCGGACAATGATGTCTACCACAGCCCCCAGGCTGCTGTCGCCATAGCGCTCTCCCGGATTTTCAATGAATTCTATTCTTACAATCTCCTTGGGCAGGAGGGCTGCCACTTCGGTGGAGGTAGCCACAATACCGTTGATACGTGTCTGTACGCTGCCGCCATTGGCTTCCAGGCCTTTACCAAGAGCATCCACCTTCAAGTGCGGAATGGCAAGGTTCAGCATCAGGTCGTAGGGATTATAGGAATTCTTCATGGCAGTAGCGGTGGGTACTACAACCATGCGGTCTACCTTCTGCGTGATATTGCTGCCCGATATTACCACCTCGTCCAGTGCTACCGACTGTTCTTTCAAGATAATGTCTCCCATCTGCACAGTGCCTTGGGGAGTCCTGATGACAATCTGTTCGCCGACGTAACCGATATAAGAGAGTCTTAACAGGAAATCCGAACCGGCAGTGGCTCTCAAAGCAAATTTACCTTTGCCATCAGTGGTGCTTCCCGTAACGAATGAAGAGTCGGGCAAGGAAATCAAGGCTACATTGACAAATTCCACCGGACGGTTCTGTTCATCTACAATTGTACCGTTTACTTTCACTGTTTGTGCCGCTGCGGCAAAGCTACCCAACAGGCATACGATAGCTATAACAAGAATCTTTTTCATAAATGCCGGTGTTTAGAGTTTGTCTTTTAAAGCTGACTCGATGATTGCCTTTATCTCTTCTGACGAAAGAGTTTCTTTATTGGTCCACTCCTTGTCTCTCTCCTCCGAGATATCCAATACGGAATCGCAATGTTCCGACATCAGCAGAAAGAGCATTTTCTCTGAAGTTTCGCCCGACGCGCTTATTACCTCATAGTGCACTTCGGCATACTTGCAAAATTTGCCGTCTACGTTACGACCACATTTACGCTCCAGGTATCCGTAACGGAATTTCTCACCTTCGCCTAACTGCGACTTAACATATTCCTTAGTTGCCGACTTTATTTTATACTGGTCGCTTCCGGGGAAGTAACATGAAGTAAGAGATACAAGTGCGAAACACGCTGCGATTGCCATTGTTCTGAATGTACTTTTCATAAGACTTTCTGTTTTTTGATTTGATGCAAAGTTAAGGCAAGAAGTCTCTTAACTCCTACTAAATCGCACTATTAAAAGTCTTAATACTTAGCACATAAAGCACTGATTATCAACAATGACATATTATAAAAGTCTTAATCCGGCCTCTTCCGGTCTAAATGCCTCTTATGCACTCCACAATATCCTGTTTTTCGCCTGCATTTATCTTCTTTCGGATGGAAGTTTTACGCACGTAGATGGTCGCACTTGTCTGTTGGGTCACCACTCCGATTTCTTTGGTGGAGAAACCTGCACAGAGCAAGCAGCATATCTGCACTTCCTTATCGGATAAGAGTTGTCCGAATCTTTCCACCATGCGGGAGTAGAATCCGTCGTATAGTCTATCGATTACCGGATAAAGGTCCGCCCAGGCAAGCAGTCCTTCCACCGGAATCTCCTTATTGCTGATGCCCGAGATAAGTTTCAGCAATGCCTGGTTCTGTGAGGTAGGTGTATTGGCAACAAGCCGTATGATACCCAGCTGCTGCAGAAGCAACTTCTTGAAGAAAGCGTCGCTATTCTCCTCTTGGTTATCCGATGCCTTCTGGGCATCTTCCAGTAGACGGGTCAGTGTATCAATACGTTCTTCGGCTTCGGCAAGGCGTTTCCTTCTGTTGCGGATATAGAAACTCAAGGACAGCAGCACCCCGACAAGCAGAACGGCAACCAGTACAGAATACATCCGCGTCTTTTGCCGCTTGATTATCAGCTCGTAGTTCAACCGCTGAAGATTGTTCTTGGTCTCCAGCTGTTGCTCTATTACACTGTTCTGGTCCCTCATCTCAACTCTGACGGAGTCGGCAAACCTGCCGAAGGTGATAATATCCAAAGGTGTACCGGAAGTATAGTCCAGAACGGTTTTCAGCTGTACCAATGCACTGCGTACGGAGAAGCCTTCGGCTTTATCTCCTCCGTGATTCTGTTCATTGGCCCATGCCTGGTTCCAGTAGTAACGGGCAGAATCAAGCTGATGAAGGTTGAGAAAGTTTTCGGCAAAGGTAATTTGCAGCATCACATGGTTACCCACTGCCGGCATCAGACGTTTGACACGGCGCAGGAGGTCATTGGATTTGACGTATTCGCGGTTATTGGCAAGCGCTGTGGCATAGTTCCTCATATAGTGACAAGCCGAAGCCGTATCGGCTGCCGCCAATGCCATATCGATGCTCCGTTCAAAATAATCAGAAGAAGAAGGATGGTTAATCAACGCCATATTAAGTCCTAAGTTATAGAATACGGAACTACGTTCTCGGACAGACAGTTTATCAGCGTATTGCAATATCTTTTCCATCAGCTCTATCACCTGGGAGTGATCATTTCTCTGATAAGCCACCTCTGCCTTTGCCCCGATGAAAAAAGAAGAAGCCAGAAGGTGTCTTTCCGGGCTATGGCATAGTCCAAGCCATTCTCAATCGCTTCATCCATGCGCTCCTCCTGCTTCATCCATTTATAATAGGAGGCTTCAAGCAGGTAGCCATCAAGCATACGGGAAGAGTCTTTCCGCTCACGATAGTAGTGTATCGCTTCAGGAAGCAGCGAATCTTCCGCCAATGACATACCCATACGGTAGCGGGCCTGCGCACAGTTCCAAACGAACTGCATCCACTCCGCTTCTGAAAACCCGACATCCTTTTCTATGGAATTAAGCAACTTCAGCGCACTGTCCGGACGGCTCTGCAACAAAGAGTCGGTCTGCGCCAAAAGTTTTTTGTTGCCATGACAGTCATTACAGCCTACAAAGCACATAATGCCTAAAAGCATAATACAGATGTATAGTATGTTTCTCATCTTCTCCATTGTATATATTTGCAGTGAGTAAAGTTGAGAAAAAACGGCAGACTCCAAACTATATATACTGTAAATAATAACTCCCTTAAATAAAAAGCCTTGTAACCCACAGGCAAGAACAACAAAGGGACGCTGCATCACGCGGCGTCCCTTCTATTTTAGTTAGTTTTTATAAGATTTTGAGAGAATTGAAACTTCACAGCCTCAAGTTGTTTTAATAAAGCACACTAACTATTATTATGTTTAAAGCAAATGAAAATGTTATTTTAAAAGCAAATGAAAATATCTATTCCTTGATTTCCAGCTCCTTGTTCACCCGGCGCAGGCTGTCCATCACCTGCTTCTCATGAGACACGGGCACATCTCCCGAAAGAGCTACCGACGGTGCGGAAATCTGTTTACCGATAGTATCGGCTGCGGCCACCTCCTCTACATCCGAGAAAAATGAATGTTGCATCACATTCCCCATAGAAAGGACCACTGCCACTACTGCAGCGGCTTTGAACAACGGCATGAAACGTGCGGTCAATGTCATGCGCTTTGCCTTGACCACCGGAACTTCCACTTCGGCAAGCACCCGGGCATCAAAATCCTCACCCAAATGCACTTCCTGCTGAAGCTGCTGATATACGAACAAGTCCTTGTAGCGAAGCAAGTGTCCGGGAACATCGTTACCGCTAAAGAAAGCACGCAGGCATGCTTCCTCTTCCAAAGAAGTTTCGCACTGCCAGTAGCGTTCCAAGAGTTGTTCTATATATTTAGAGTCCATAACCTTCTATATCAATAAACGTTTGTTTTACTTTTTGCCGCGCCCTGAAGAGGTTCACTTTTACCTGCTCCTCGGTCAAGTTCAGGACCGCTGCTATTTCTTTATAGCTCTTACCTTCCACATCCCTAAGCTGCATAATCAACCGCTGTTTTTCGGGAAGCTTGTTCATCAGCCGATGTATCAACGCCATCCGTTCCTTGTTCACCAGCTTCTCGTAAGGGCCCGATGCATCGGAGGCCTGCTCCATTTCGGGGGTCAGCTCCACGGTACGGGAGTCTTTTCGCTCGCTACGGTCTATCGCCAGATTTCTTGCCACTGTCAGGCAATAGGCTTCGATAGAGCCGAATTGCGACCACTCGTCACGCTTGTTCCAGACCCTTATCAGCGTTTCCTGCACGACATCCTCTGCCTCTGCCCTATCGAACGTAATTCTCAGGGCTAACCGAAAGAGCTTGTCCTTCAGCGGGAGAATGTCATTGCGAAAGCTGAGTTCTTGCATCTCTAATAAATTGACGGTTAAGTATTCAGAAAGTTACAGCCTATTGCCGATTTTTTTTGAATTATTTTCGGATACGGGTTCCACTGTTCCCGTTGATGGCTGATGCTAAAGTGATTACGACTTCGGACACACCCGCATTCAACGCCTCGAAAGAGTTCTCCAATTTTGGAATCATGCCACCTTGAATCACTCCATCGGCTACATATTGCTTAAATTCCTCCGGCGTTATCTGTGGAATCACGCTGTCATCATCGTCTTCGCTGCGCAGCACACCCTTCTTTTCAAAGCAGAACACCAAAGTTACATCGAACAAACCTGCCAAAGCCTTGGCGGTCTCTCCGGCAATAGTGTCGGCATTCGTATTCAGCATGTGCCCGTCTCCATCGTGTGTCAACGGAGCCATCACGGGAACCACACCCTTATGAATGAGGTCTGCCAAGAAAGCATCATTCACCTGCTTCACATCGCCCACAAACCCATAATCCACCTCCTTCACGGGACGCTTTACCGAACGGATTACATCCATATCGGCTCCCGTCAAGCCCAGTGCATTGACACCACGCGCCTGCAAGCCGGCAACGATATTCTTATTCACCAGTCCGCCATACACCATGGTCACCACCTTCAGCGTTTCGGTATCAGTGATGCGGCGGCCATTCACCATTTTACTTTCAATACCCAGTTGGGCAGCGAGCTTCGTGGCCGAGCGTCCGCCTCCGTGTACCAAGACCTTGTAGCCTTCGATGGCTGCAAAGTCATCCAATAACTTATAGAGGGTGGCTTCCTCTTCTACGATCTTGCCACCCACCTTTATTACAGTCAGTTTCTCCATTTTATTCCAAATAAGTATATCCGTACAGTCCGGAACGGTAATTAGACAAGAATTCCTTCCCTTCTTCCACAGAGATACGCCCTTCCTTGACGGACTGCGTCACCCAAGTTTCCAGCGTACGTACCAGTTTTTTAGGATTATATTGCACGTAATCCAACACCTCAGCCACCGTCTCGCCGTCAATCAGTTGGTCGATGGTGTAGCCTTTGGAATTGACAGACACATGCACGGCATTCGTATCACCAAACAGATTGTGCATATCTCCCAGAATCTCTTGATAAGCTCCGACCAGAAAAACCGCCAGATAGTAGTGTTCCTTGTCGCGCAACGAGTGCAACGGCAGGGTGGTCGTATCGGCACGCGAGCTGACGAAATTGGCAATCTTGCCGTCCGAGTCGCAAGTCATGTCCTGCAAGGTAGCCTCACGGTCGGGTCTTTCATCCAGCCGCTGTATGGGCATGATGGGGAACATCTGGTCGATGGCCCAGGAATCGGGCAATGACTGGAACAGCGAGAAGTTACAGAAATACTTGTCGGCAAGCAGCTTGCTCAACTTGCGGAATTCCTCGGGGCAGTGCTTCATGCCGCTGGCAATGGAGTTGATTTCGCGGCAGATACTCCAGTAGAGTTTCTCTATTTGTGCACGCGTATTCAGGTCGACGATGCCATGGCTGAAAAGGTCGAGTGCCTCTTCGCGTATCTGCTGCGCATCGTGCCAAGGTTCCAGCATACTGCGCTGGCTCAGATTATCCCAGATGTCATACAGTTCCTTCACCAGTTCGTGAGCATCCTCTCCCGGTTCCCAGTCGTCGTCCATTTCGGGCAGGGAAGCCGTTTCCAGCACTTCGAAGATAAGCACGGAGTGATGGGCAGTCAGGCTGCGTCCCGTCTCGGTAATGATATTGGGATGAGGGAACCCGTGTTTGTCGGCAACATCGACGAAAGTCGACACCACATCGTTGACATATTCCTGGATGGAATAGTTGACGGAGCTTTCGCTACTTGAAGAGCGTGTACCGTCATAATCAACTCCCATACCGCCACCGGTATCCACGAATTCGATGTTGAAGCCCATCTTGTTCAGCTGCACAAAGAATTGCGAAGCTTCACGCAAAGCATTCTTGATGCGGCGTATCTTGGTTATCTGACTGCCGATATGGAAATGTATCAGCTTCAGACAGTCCTTCATATCTTTTTTCTCCAAGAAGTCCAGCGCTTCGAGCAGTTCACTGGATGTCAGTCCGAACTTGCTGGCATCTCCTCCGCTTTCTTCCCATTTGCCACTTCCACTGGAAGCCAATTTAATGCGAATGCCGATATTAGGTTTCACCTTCAATTGCTTCGCCATCTTGGCAATAAGATTCAACTCATTAAGTTTCTCTACAACAAGAAAAATGCGTTTGCCCATTTTCTGTGCCAACAGTGCCAGTTCAATGAAGCTCTCGTCCTTATATCCGTTACAAACCACGAGGGAACCCGGGTCTGTATTGACCCCTATCACAGCATGCAACTCCGGCTTTGAACCCGCTTCCAGCCCCAGATTGAACTTCTTCCCATGGTTAATCATCTCTTCTACCACGGGACGCATCTGATTCACTTTAATGGGATAGATAATAAAGTTCTCTCCTTTATACCCGTACTCGTCGGCTGCCTGTCTGAAGCAGCAGGACACCTTCTCGATGCGGTTGTCCAGAATATCGGGAAAACGCACCAAGACCGGAGCCGCTACATCGCGCAACTGCAACTCGTCCACCAACTCTTTTAAATCGACGGCAACTCCATCCTTACGCGGTGTCACCACAACATGACCTTTGTCATTGATACCAAAGTACGAAGTGCCCCAACCAGTTACGTTGTACAGCTCTTCTGAATCTTCAATACGCCATTTTCTCATCAGTACATTTACTATTAGACTATTTACAATTTACTATTTTCCCACTATAGTGTGTCTTATTAAAGGGGGCGACAAAAATACACATAAATCTAATATATCCAGCTCCTCGGACTGAAAAATACACATTTACAAGGGATTAAAGTCCTAAAAGTTGGCGTAACCGTTGCACGGATTCGCTAATCTGGCTACGGCTTTCCAGATAACCGGCATCAAAACGATAACGGGCCTGCGAGTAGAAAGGCGCACGCTTGGCCAGCGCCTCCACAATGAAGGTGCGCAAATCCTCGTCCGTCTTGCCTTGCAGGATGGGGCGCTGCTGCTTCGCCACCCGGAGCCGGCGGAACAGAATATCGGGGTGTACATCCAGGAACACCGTCTGCCCGCAACCGTTCATGTACTCCATATTGTCAAAAAAACAAGGAGTACCACCGCCGGTAGAGACCACGACATCCTCAAATTCCCCTACTTCATGCAGCATGTTCCGCTCCAATTCACGAAAAGAGGCTTCTCCCCGCTCGGTGAACAATTCACGGATTGATTTGTGAAAACGTTCTTCGATGTACCAGTCCAAATCAATGAACGGCACATTCATTTCGCGGGCAAAAGCCTTTCCTAAAGTAGTTTTACCGGCTCCCATGTAGCCGGTCAAGAAAATACGTATCATATCTGCTACGAGTTACAGGTTTCCTGCAAAGGTAGCAATTCCAAGCTGAAAACGCCTCTGTATCAGAGAAAAAATTTTGATACGCTTGCTTAAATCTTCGAATTCCTTTTCTCCCGGTTCACCGGTGGGTGTACCGAAGGGCATCTGTGCAATCATCATCCAGTCGTCGGGCAGGTTCCAGGTGCGACGTACCTCGTCGTCAATCAAGGGGTTATAATGTTGCAGGGAGGCGCCCAACCCCATATCTTCCAGCATAGTCCAGATGGCAAACTGGTGCATAGCGGAGGTATGCTGTGACCAAGTGGGGAAATTATCCTTATAGGAAGGGAATGTTTCCTGCAGCTTCTTGACTACAGAAGTATCTTCAAAATAGAGCACAGTACCGTGTCCGCTGGCAAAACAGCCGTCAATCTTGGCTTCCGTCTTGGCAAAAGCCTCGGCAGAGATGCGTGCTTTCAGGGTTTCCTTCACGATGTTCCACAATTTTTTATGTTCGTCGCCCAGCAACAATACAATTCTTGTAGACTGTGAATTGAAAGCTGACGGCACATTCTTTACGGCTTCACGAATAATGTGTACTATTTCTTCATCCAGTACTGGCGAATCGCTGCCGATAGAGTAATAACTACGGCGATGCGCCATGGCTTCTGCAAATGTTCTCTTCATATCATTTTATTTATTGTCTGTTCTTATTAAGAATAAATGAGTTATATCAAAATTACAAACTCAAGGAATTGGACCGATACTCTTTTTTTGACTTCCCACTTCTTCTCAATTTAAAAGAACAAGCGAACGGAGCCGATTGTTCGCATTTGTGAAATATATTCGTACCTTTGCCGCAGTTATGAAAAAAGGAGAAATTCTACGTTGTATGGGCAGGCGTCACTCCGGGCATTTATACATCCTGGACCGAATGCCAGCTACAGACCAAAGGCTATGAGGGGGCAAAGTTCAAATCGTTCGACACCCGCGAGGAAGCAGAGCAGGCCTTTGCCGCTTCACCCTACGATTACATCAAGCGCAATACATCCGCAGGCAGCACGCCATCCAAGCCGTCTCAAAATGCAGACGCTCCCTACCCCGCCGCTGTACTCGAAAAACAGCCTTGCCGTAGATGCCGCATGCAGCGGAAATCCCGGAGCAATGGAGTACCGTGGGGTACACGTTGCCAGCCGCCAGCAGGTTTTCCACTACGGTCCCGTGTACGGCACCAACAACATCGGAGAGTTTCTTGCCATCGTGCACGGCCTTGCCCTGCTGAAGCAAAAGGGCTTCGACATGCCTATCTACAGCGACAGCGTCAATGCCATCGGTTGGGTGAAACAGAAGAAATGCAAGACCAAGCTACCCCGCGACTCCAGAACCGAACAACATTTTCCTGCTGATAGAGCGCGCCGAGAAATGGCTGCGTGAAAACACCTACTCCACCCCTATCCTGAAATGGGAAACCAGGCAATGGGGAGAAATACCCGCGGACTTCGGAAGAAAATAGCAGGGCGGAACACCCATATCCCCATGACAAGACCCTCGCATACACGGGGGATAATGTCGTTATGCCACTACAGAAACAGCCTTATCCTTCTACTGAAACTTCGTCCCGCAATTGCGGGCCCGACAGCCCGCATACGGCAACCGTACGGCCCGCAGCCGGCAACCGGGGAGCCCGCAGTTGGAAAACCGAGGTTTTGCATCAGGCTTTCCTATATTATACATGCGCCAAAACGACAAAACCAACGGGCAACGGTGCCATTAAGCCGCAGAGTTTGGAACGCTCCGCCCTTGAAAAACAGAGGCTTTTAACCGCAGTTAACAAATTTCACTTCACATAGGTTTTACATCTGTGTATAAGCCTGTTACAATAAAAAAGAAGGATAAAAGTGACGACCGGAAGTGACGACAAACAATTGGTCAACACTCTCGTCACCGTTGTCAACACCCTCTCCATCCCCCTTCTGCAAAGGGATAGAACGCTACCGGTGACGAGTGACGAGAAAAAACCGTGTTTTCTTTTTTAGGAGATTAAAAAATGCAAGATAGGCATCGGAAAAGGCATAGTTGACTAACCTTTGCAAAACATTATTCAAAAAAATCACATTTCTTTATTACGGAGTATGATAGAAATTAGGAAAACAGAGATTGCAGAACTCGGCATCCTTATGGAGCTTTTTGAACAGGGAAAGCGCATCATGCGCAAAAGCGGAAACATGAAACAGTGGACCGCGGCTATCCCGATGAAGAACTTGTAAAGAAGGACATCGAGAACGGAAACAGCTACGTATGCCTCGATGAAGAACGGAACATAGTAGGGACTTTCACTTTCATACAAGGGAACGACCCTACTTACGCCCGAATTTACGAAGGAGCATGGAGTGACGACACGCGTCCCTACGGCGTCATCCACCGCCTGGCAAGCACGGAGCAAAGCAAAGGAGTGGCATCCGCCTGCCTGCAATGGTGCTACCGCCAGATTCCCAACCTACGGGCAGACACGCACCGCGACAACCATATCCTGCAACACATCCTCAAAAAAAGCACGGCTTCCAATATTGCGGCATCATATACCTGCAGAATGGAGACGAACGGCTGGCCTTTCAGAAGCTGTAGCGACGGCACATGCACCAAACTCATACGGGCCGGCTGCCGCCGTATTTCTTCTTCAGCTCCTCCACGGTTGTTCCGGTGAAATACTCTTCCACGAAATCCCAACGCTGGCTGTCGGTCAGAGTATCCGTACCGAAGAAAAAGGAGAACAGCTCAATCTGCTCCTCGAAGATACGTTCGTTCGTGTCCAGTATAAGATTATGATATTTGTCGGAATCCGCCAACTGTTGCAGAAGTTCCGGGTTATCGAACCGTACATGCACGCAGGGCGTACCGCCTCCCTCGACGCTGAACGACAGGCAGTCGAGCATGGAAAGAAGGTTGAGCAACATATTCAAATCGGAGAACGGAGTGCAATAGAACTGCAAGCGGTCGCCCTGTTGCCTGCGATACGCTGGGCGAACAGCTTCTGATAACGGGACAGAAGCAGGTCGAAACCTTTGGTGACGGTAAACGAAAGCTCGTTCGAGTCTTTCTTCTTGACGCTGCTGATATAACTTACGCTGCGCCCCT
>ENA-OQCV01000130-OQCV01000130.1-human-gut-metagenome-genome-assembly--contig:-NODE-130-length-21295-cov-7.448791_pt1 | contig 21295 bp, 23 predicted proteins | sample MGYA00242766_ERZ504592 | MGnify/ENA primary metagenome ERZ504592 (study PRJEB26092, sample SAMD00036315) | human gut metagenome | host: Homo sapiens | study: EMG produced TPA metagenomics assembly of...
ATTTGCTAAAAACAATTAAGTTATGGGTAAAGATAAAAGTGAAACTAAACCTAAATACACTAGAGAATTTCATAGTGGAGAAAGGAATAAAAAAGAAGTTAAAGTTCCTAGTAAACTTAAACTTGGAAATATTGGTATTGATAGTATTATTAAAACTAAATAATTTAGTGTTATGATTAAAGTTGAAAGTAAATTTAAAGATTTTGGTATTCAAATACCTACTGACATTAGCGAAATAACAAGTGAAGCACTTGACGCTGTTCTTACTAATGTAGTTGTTGCTAAACATTATTGTGTTGTTGCTCTTTGCCAAAATGAAAGTTTGTTTGGTGTTATTAATAATAAAGTAAGTACAGTTGAGGTTATGCCAATTATTGCTAAAATTAGTAAAGAAGATGCTGAACTTATTGGTATGAACCAAATGGATAAGATTATTATTGACCGTTCTACTCTTGAACGTGGTTATCATCTTTATCTTAAACATAATGTTCTTAGTCCTCAATTTGTTAATAAGTTTATTACTAATGATACTGAATTAACTCGTTCTATTACTGTTGGTACTTTGGACAAAATCAAGGATATTAAAAAGGACAAAAAGTTTGGTTTATTGAATTTAAAGTTATAGCTATTAATGATTTAAGAGCCGCTATTACTGATAAACATAAAGCTATTAATCCTTTTATTTATCATTCTGTTGAAAAAGCTAATTAGCCATTTCGTCTAAATAATCGAACTCTTCTTAGAACTACTTATGTATAATTTAAAATTATAGGTACTTGTGTTCTTGTTTATAGTAGTAATCTAAGAAGAGTTCTTAAACTTTCAATTATGGATTTTAAGACTAATACTAGTTTTAATATTGCTAATACTAGTTCTCATGAAGATTTTGATGATGATTATATTCTTATCTATAAAGATATAAATAATATATTAGATGATATTGGATTTCAAGGTGATGATAGAATACTTTGTAAATCTATTATTGAAAGTCTTGAAAAAGAAGCTAGTATTAATATACGAAAAGATAAATGTGTTGCTATTCCTCATATTGGTACTATTCAAAAGAATTGGTATCGTTCCAAACTTATTAGTCATTATAAAGACTTTAAAGAAGCTAGAAAAACCTATGACTAGAGAAGAGTATAAAGAATATACTGCTAAAGTTATGGAAGAAGAAAAGCAAAAACATTATGAAGAAGAAGAAAAGATTAAGACTGAACTTAAGTTTAAAAAAGAAACTTCTTCCTACTTGGATTAAACTAAGTAAAAAACACAGTGCTGCTTATGCTAATCTTTGGCTATATGCTATGGGTAAACTTGAAATTATTGAATTTGATGAAGAAGTAGAAGAAATATATGAACGGTTTGGAATTGGATTGGATGCTGACCATAGATGAAACTGGTATGCCAAAAGCTCCTACACTTAAACAACTTCTTGATAGAGATGTTAGTCTTCTTTATACTAGAGATAAATCTCCTAATAAAGAGATGTATGTTAAAGAAGTTGGAGTTATTTATTATCTTGGTGACCCTAAAGGTCCGTGTCTACAAGAAGGTCTTAGTGAAAAAGAAGCTCTTAAGAAAGCTATTGAAAACTTTGATTTACCTAAAAATTATCAACCTGATATTCTTGTTTGGAAACTTATTAAAAGATATTATAATCAAAAAGCTGGAGCTGGTATGGAAGCTGTACTTAATATTAAGCGTGGTATTCATAATGTTGCTCTAGCTGCTAGTAAGTTAAATGAATTGTTGAATGACAAGTTATCTGATGGTGCTAGTCTAGAAAATGTTCCAGTTGTTATTGGTTATATGAAACAAATTAATGATTTAGCTAATCAGTTTCCAAACACGATTAAAGCTATTAATGTAGCTGAAGAAAATCTTCTGTATGAACAAGAGAATGTTGCTGGTAGAGGTGGAGTTGAAATTACTAGTAGTATGATTGAGGAATAAGCTGATGCTAATCTACTCCATCCTCCACGGGGAGTCTAGCGTAGGCACGTAGTGCCGAAGCGGGTCCAAACTAGTGTTGAACTTAATGGTATTAATAATATGGAACTTAGAGATAAAAGATATAATGATATTAGACTTATTTTTCATGAAGAAGAACATAAATATAATGATAGTCTAGGTAATGATTATATTTCAACTACTACTATCCTTCATAATTATGCTCCAAAGTTCGATAAGAACTATTGGTTGAGAAAGAAGTCTAAAGAACTAGGAATAAGTGAGAAGAAACTAGAGGAACAATGGTCAACTATTACTAAAGAAGCTTGTGAACGTGGAACTAATACTCACAATGGTCTTGAAGATGGTGTTAAAGGAGCATCTATGTTTCAACAAGCTATTAATTATCTTGATAAACGTGAAGATGGTGTAATGGTTACTATTGCTGATATACCAAATTTTGGTGCTAATTATAAATTACTTAATCTTAAAGATTTTATTGAACTTACAGATAATCGTTATCCTCTTATTTATGATGCATTTAAAATGTACACTGAAAGAGGATATAAGATTTATAGTGAGATTGGTATGTTTCTTATAGATTGGTTAATTAGTGGAACTATTGATATTCTTCTAGTTAATGAAGATACTAATTGTGCTGTTGTAGGTGATTGGAAAACAAATCGTGGTGGATTAAAATTTAGTAGTGGTTATTATAAGAAAGATAAAACAGTTAAACCTGCACAACAAACTAATGTTTGGGTTGATAAAGATGAACGACTTTTAGCTCCTCTTAATCATCTTCCTAATTGTAACGGTGCTATATATAATCTTCAACTTAGTATGTATGCTTTTGCTGTTGAATATATACTTGGTTTAACTATTAAAGGTATTTGGTTATGTCATATTGATAGTGATTTTGAACTTAATAAATATGGTATGCCAAAAAGATTTTCTGATGGTCTTTATCATATTAAAGAAAATCCTGTTGAAACTACTAAATTTTTTACTATGAATTATCTACGTGATGATATTAATAAAGTTCTTAAAGATAGAGAATTACAAATTAAAGCTAGTGGTGTTCAAACTCAATTTAAACTTGCTATATGAAATTAAATAAAGATAATTTAATTGGAGTAATTATTGGTTTTATTGTTTTAGTTATATTTGCTATTTGTTTATCTAGCGGATGTACTAAACGTATTACTCCAGTTCCTGAAATTCGTTATGTTCCTGTTACTGATTCTACTGCGGTTAATGAATTAGTTCTAACTAAAGAATTGCTTCGTAGAACTCAAGATTCTCTTAATGCTTATAAGTCTGATACTACAATTAGTGCTGATTATTTTGTAGCTAAATATAAACTTGAACGTATTAGATATTATAATGATATTGCAGGTAAAGGAAATAATATCAAATTTCTTAGAGGTTGGATTCGTAGAACTCTTGAAGAATAAGTTATGTATATTATTAATCGTAGAAAAAAATATAAGATTAATTGGCGATGAACATCATATTGGTGATGACTTTGAATTTGTGATTTATAAAGTTCAAATTAAAGTTCTTTGGTTTTGGGTTACAATTAAAGAATTTGATGGAGATGAATATTATGATGCTGTTGACTGTTTTAGATATTGTACTAATCCTTATATAAATTAAATTATGGCTTACTTTGGAGATGCATTTTCAAAAAACTATCTATTGAAAGAAGGTGGTTATGTAAACGATAAAGATGATGCTGGTGGAGAAACTTATAGAGGTATCAGTCGTAAATATAATCCTACTTGGCAAGGTTGGATTATGATTGATTCTTATAAGAAACATTATACTGTTGGTAGTAAAGAGTTTAAGTCTAAACTTGATAATGATGTTCAGCTTCAGAAACTTGTTTGGGAAAAGTATAAAATAGGTTATTGGGATGTATTTGAACTTGATGATTTTAATAGTCAGAGAGTTGCTGAACAACTATTTGATACTAACGTGAATTGTGGTCAAGTTGCAGCTATCAAGATGGCTCAAAGAGTTCTTGGACTTAAAGAAACTGGTAGATGGAACCTTGATTTGCTTAATAAACTTATAGAAATAAAAGATTAACTTAATACTGTATAGAATTATGAAGAAGATATTAATAGCAATATTTATAATAGCGATTATTAATTTGTGTTTAACTTTGTATTTATCAATAAGTCGTTTTAGTGTAGAAGCCAATTCATATAATAAAAGTGACACCGCTATTAATCATGTTCGGATTGATTCTATACAGTTAGTTATAACTGAAAGAGAAAGTATAGTTTATAAACTTAAAGAACATGAGAAAGATATTGAAGATAAAGTTATTAGTCTTAATGACAGTGCTACTTGGGAGTTGTTCAAGAAGTTGGTGTCAGAGTGAGATTGATAATGTAGTGCATCCTCCACGGGGAGTCAACACTACTGATACAACTGTTCTTGTCCCTATTAATATGATTAAGATTGCTAATACTAAAATTATTAAAGCTAAACTTTATAAAGATATTATTAACGAACAAGATAGTATAATTAATCTCCATAAGATTAAATATAATGCTCTTTATAAAGAAGTTGAAACTTTACAAAATAATCTTGATAATAGTAATAAAGTAAATGATAATTTAAATAAGTCTATTGAACGTATTAAACGTAAGAATAGATATTTGGTAAGCGGTGGTGCTGTTTGCGCTATCGCTTTTGTTGTTTGTTTACTAGTTAAATAAAATATTATGGCTGATGGTAAATATCCTTTTCTAGAATACATTGAAGAACCTGATAAAGAGAAAAAGTATAAGAAAGCTAGTGATTGTGGATGGTATGACCCTCATAATAACTTTTTAATTGGAGATAGTGGTGGCTTTCTTTTAAATATTAGACCTGGCAAATTTGTTAATACTGAACTTTTTAATGAAGCTGCTAGAACATATCAAGCCACAGGTAGATATACACAATTTAAAGTTGATAGTGTTCCTCATAGACAATTTAGACGTAGAGAATGTGATAGACGACGTAATGGTTTTTCTGCTCCTTGTTGGCAAAATCCGGATGGAAGTATAGAAGATGTTTGGATAACAGGTGGTCATTATAATTTTCTTAATTATACTCGTATGGAGCGCACAGATGAATCATCTGTTATTGTTACTGAACATGGAGCCACTGCTAAAAAGATTTATAGTTTTCCTAGTTTTATTGATGCTCAATTTTGGACTTGGCAAATTATAGAATTTTGTAGACGTAATGGTTTACATCTTATTATTGATAAAACTCGACGTGGAGGTTTTTCTTACATTATGGCTGCTGATAGTTCTAATGAAGTTAACCTATCTAAACATAAAGTTGTTATTCATGTTGCAGCTGATAATAAGTATTTAATTAAACAAGGAGGTTTAAGTGACTTTGCTGTTAATAACTTAAAGTTCTTTGAAGAAAAGACGCCATTTAAAAGAGGTATATATAGTCCTACTACTGATAGTTTTAAACTTGGTTATCGTATGAAAAATGGAGTTGAAGCTGATGATAGTTGGTCTAGTTCTCTTTTAAGCGTTAGTGCTAATAATAATCCAGACTGTGCTATTGGTAAAGATGCTGTTACAATTAAAGTTGAAGAGCTATCTACAATGCAGAATTTTGATGAGTTTATGAATGTAACCGAACCTACAATGACTGTTGGTACTCGTACTACTGGTACTCTTATGGCTTGGGGAACTGCTACTGCTGCTAATATGCAAATATTTGAACAAAACTTTTATAATCCTAGAGCATTTAGATTTATGGCTTTTGAAAATGTTTGGGATAATGATGCTCGTAATGAAGTTTGTGGATTTTTTAAATCTTATGCTTGGGGTCTTGAAGGAGAAATAGATGGAGTTAAAGGATTTGATGAAGATGGAAATAGTAATCTACGAATAGGACTTCAGCTTGCTGCACGAGAAAGAATTGAAAAGAAAAAGACTGCTAAGACTTTTGCAGAATATCTTAATTATCTTGGTCAGCGTGCTTTATTTCCTGCTGAATCTTTTAGCAGTGCTAGTGAAAATATATTTAGTAGTGAAGCTCTTAATAAGTTTGAAGATAAACTTCGAGTTGATAATAGTTATAAGTTTTATACTGATGGTGAACTATTTGAAGATGGAACTAAAAAGATTTATTTTAAATCTAATGCTCGTATAAGAATTGAAAATCCTGATATGAAAACTTATGATTATATTCAAGGAGTTCCTAGACGTGGTAATGAAGACCCTCATGGTTGTATAAGAGTTTGGTTTGCTCCAGAATATGAAGAAATATATATTAATGATAGACTTGTAAGAATTATTCTTCCCGGTACTTATGTTGCAGTTTATGACCCTGTTGGTATTGATAAAGATAAAAAAGAAATTACTGATAGACATTCTCATAATAGTATATTTGTTATTGAAATGCCTAGAGAACGTAATGGATTTAAACCTAAGTTGTGTGCTGCATATTATGGACGTACTGAAAGACTAGAAGAAGCTGATGAAAAGTTTTATCGTTTATGTAAATGGTATAATTGTATTGGTACTGGACTTGTAGAAATAAATCGTGGTGAAACTGTTTCTAATTTTCGTAAATGGAAAGCTACTAAATATCTAGGCTATGAACCTTTATATGTTTGGGATTCTGCTGTTAAAGAAAAAGTTAGTACTAGTTATGGTTATAATATTGGTAGTGGTCCTAAGAAACTAGATGGTCTTCGACTTCTTAAAGAGTTCTTATATGAAGTTATTGGTAAGAATGAATTTGGAGAAGATATTTATGTTTTTGAAAGATTTCTTGATTATCAAACAATTCTTGAACTTAAAAAGTTTAATGCTGGAGGTAATTTTGACCGTATATCTAGTCTTATACTTTTGGGTATATATTGGAAGTCTATTGATATTAAAGGTAAACGAGACTTGCATAGTCGTAAGAAAGTTACAGAAGAAAATGATGAAAACAGATATTTTTGAATAGACAATGGCTTTTTAAAATTAAATAATTTAAAGATATGTATAATTTTGGTAGACTTGATTTTCCTAATCAACATGTTAGTTATGCTGAAAAACAAGAAGTTGATTGGTATGCTAAATGTTGTGATTATGTTATAGAAGCTGGTATTGCTTGTAAAGCTGATTTTAATGTAGAAGAAAAATTTAATATTCTTCTTGGTAATATTCCTAGAGAATATTATAGAAAAACTCTTAATCCTTATAATGAGAAAGATGAAAATCTTACTCGTTTTCCAGCTACTATGCGTAACTATGATATGATGAAAGGTATTATTAGAAGATATATTGGTGAATATATTAAAAATCCACATGATTTTATTGTTGGAGCTAATAATCCAGAAGTTGTATTTGCTAGAGATGCTGAACTTGGTAAACAAATTATGATGCTTGCAGAACAAGCTGTTGCTAAGAAGATACAAGAAAGTTATATGCAGTTTGTTAATGAAGGTAATAATCCTGAACAATTTAATCCTGAACAAGCTGTTGATATTGAAGCTTTTATTAAAGAATTTAATGAAAATTTTATTGATGATATTAGTGCACAAGGACAAGATTTAATTAATGTTATTGATGACCTTACTGATGCTTTTACTATATACGCTAGAGCTTATTTTGAATTTGTTGCTTTTGGAGCTTGTTATACATATAGAGATGTTGTAGGTAATCAATTAATTAAACGTGTTGTTAGTGTTAGAGATGCTTTTCCTGTTCCTAACGATAATATGTTTGCAGAAGATTATGATATGTTTGCTGAACGTCGTATGCTAACTAAACAGCAAATTATAGATGAATTTTATGAATATCTTTCTGAAAAAGAACGTGAAGCTCTTGATACATATTATCAATATAGTGCTACTACTTCTAGCGATAAAGCACTTTTAAATTGGGATAAATATATGTATTATTTTGGTGATATATGTAGTAAATTTAATAAAGATGATTTGCAACATATTAAGAACACTAATATAATGGCTCGTGATGCTAATAATGGTTTATTTGAAGTTTGGCATACTGTTTGGAGAGGTGAAATAAAAGAAGGTATTCTTACATATAGTAATGGAGCATTTGTTACAACAAGAATTGTTGATGAAACTTATCAGCTTAACCCTGCTGGTGGTGATATTAGTATTGAATGGGTGTGGCGTCCACAAGTTTATGAGAGCGTTAGAATTGGTTCTCGTGCTACAAGTATATATCCTTATAAGGCTCGTCCTATTGCTTACAATAGGAATGGTAAACTTCCTTATAATGGTATTGCAGAACTTTTGCCTGGTTTTGGAAGATTTAGTGTTGTAGATACAGTTATTCCTTATCAAGTATTTCGTAATATAGTTTCTTATCATAGAGAAATGGCTATTGCTAAAAATAAGATGAATGTTCTTATGATTGCTAAATCTCTTCTTGGTAAAAAACCTGCTGAAACTATATATCGTATGGCTGCTGATGGAGTGCTTTATATTGATGATGAAGATGATGCTAATCTTGTTAAAGCACAAAGTGTTCGTTATCTTGAAAGTCGTATGAATAATTATATTACTGAACTTGGACAACTTATCCAAGAGATTGAACAGACTGCTAAAATGGAATGTGATATGACTCCACAACGTTATGGTGAGATTGCTAATAGTGCTGGTAAAGGAGTTACTGACGAAGCAGTTATTCGTGGAAGTATGGGTTCTGTTATTATTGAATTTATATTTGATAAAATGAGAGAACGAGATTATCAAGCTGAAATGGATTATACTAAACTTGCTTGGATTGATGGTCTTAATACTTCTTATAAAACTAAAGATGGCGATATTAGATATTTAAGTCTTGATGTTAATAGTCATATATTTGCTAATTATATTATTACTTGTAAAACTTCTGTTAAAGAACGTGAGAAACTTGAACAATATAAACAACTTGCATTTAGTGCTGCTCAAAATGGTAATATGGATATGGCTAATGCTGCTATTCGTGGAGATAATGTTGCTCAAATTAGTAAACTTATTGATAAGTATCAAAATATTCAACGTGAGCATGAACTTGATGTTGAACGTGTTTCTCAACAAACAGAACAACTTCGTCAAGAATTTGAACTTGCTAAGATTGATAGAAAAGCAGAACAAGATAGAGAAACTATTAGAGTTGAAAAATATCTTGATGGTCAAATTGAAGCTATGAAAGCAAATGCTAATATTATGAGTTTTGATAATGGTCTTAGTGATGCTGAAAAGAGTCAAGCTGAAGAACGTATGGAAAATGCTAGACTTAATCTTGAACGTAGTAAACTTAGTTTAGATGCTCAAAAGACTTCTGTTGAAGCACAACTTAAAGAAAAAGAATTAGCTGTTAAACTTAAAGAAAGTGATGATAAAGTCAAGATTGCAAAAACGAATAAAAATCGTTATGATAGTAAAAGTAAATAATCGGCTGTACTTCTAAATTTTGTTCATAATAGGGCTGGACTTGCTTGTGAAAGTAGGTTCAGCCCATTTTCATTTTTCTTTACATCACATGAGCCATTTTAAGCTCATTCTAAGCACTTTATTCATTTCGTGATAGATTAATCATTATGATAAAATTTGATTCATACATGGCTTCTCTGAAAGCGACAGGATAGGTTATCAGTAATAAATATCCTAGTTAGCAATAGTATGTTAGTCGGCAAATCGGTTTAAAGGTGAACATATTTTAACGATATAAGTAAAACTCATGTTATTATTATAGTTTATATTTGTGATATAGTAATTAATTAAAAACAAAGAGTTATGCCTAATTTTGATAGTTTTGGTTTTAATGGTGAAACATCTAATGGTGATGGAAAACCTACTGACGACATTACAGACCTTGATACAGGTAAAACAGGGCAGTTAGATGCTAATGGTAATCCTATTGATGATATTACTAATAATGGTAATGGAGATGGGAATAGTGATTCTAATGCTAATAAAGATAACCAATCTTCATCCTCCACGGGGGGTAAGCCTAATGACAAAGCGAATGACGCTGATGCTGAACATGGTTTAGAAGAAGGTACTATTATCGAAGATGGAGATAATAAATATACTGTTGATAAAGACGGTAATCTTATTGACGATAAAGGTAATATCTTTAAAGCTAAAAACGAAGTTGCTGCTTATCTTAAAGAATTTGAAGTAGAAGATACTAAAGAAGAAAATACTATTGATGTTAAATCAATTCAAGAACTTGTAGGTGTTTCTGTTACTTCAGAAGATGGTAAACCAGTTGCTTTTGATAATACTCCTCAAGGAGTTGCAAGTTATATTCAATCCGTTATTGATTTAAAACGTGACGAATTTGCTCAAGCTGGTGTTAATAAATTATTTGAAGATTATCCTATTGTTGGTGATTTTCTTAATTATTATGTTGCAAATGGTAATTCATTTGAAGGCTTTGGTGAACTTCGAGATAGAAGCGGTATTGAAGTAGATGAAAATAATGTAAGTCAACAAGAAGCTATTGTTCGTGAGGCGTTTAAGGAATTTAATCGTCGTGGTAATGTTGATAAGTATATTCAATATCTTAAAGATAGTAATGAACTTTTCAATGTTGCTAAAGAAGAACTTGAAGCTCTTCAGAAAGCTGATAACGAAATGCGTGAAGCTAATGCTAAAGAAGCTATGCGAGTTAAAGCAGAAGAAGAGAAACAACTTGTGGAATTTTGGAATGGAGTTAAAGAATGTATTGATAAACGACAAATTGCTGGTTATCGTATTCCTGAAACTGTTATTATTGAACGTAATGGAAAACAAATTTCTACTACTCCAGAAGATTTCTTCAATTATGTTTATCAAGTTGATGATAAAGGACTTTCTCGTTATGAAAATGATTTAATGAAGTTATCTCCTGCTGAAAGACGCGATGAAGAACTGCTTAAGGCTTGGCTTAAATATACAGGTAAAGGTTATGATAGTTTGATAGAAATGGCTGTTTCTGATAAAGAAGCTAAAAAGTTGAAACTTACTGCTAGTCAACGTAAATCTACAAAAGGAGCTATTAAAATAACTAAACCTGACAGTAAAAAAAGACGTTCTGAAAGATGAGCGTTTTGGTTATTAATATAATAGTAAATTTGTAGATGAAAACATTACGTGTTATTGGACAAACTCGTTATGAAGATAGAGGTTATTCTAATGAAGAATCAATTGCTTATCTTCAGCTTCAAAAGCCAGAAGAAATTAATAGTTTTCTGACTTATAATTATGGTATGGATGATGACCGTTTTCCTTTAAGTTTTATTACTGAAGGTCAAGGTAGTCGTGGTATTAAAGATGTTGCTACTGTACAATGGACTTGGAAAACTATGGGTCGTATGAAGTTTACAGACTTTGTAACTTACTTTAATACTGCTGTTACTAAACCCGGTCAAAATGGTAGTGAATTTGAAGTTCATTTCTCTACTCATTGGTTTATTGAACAACATGGTCTTACTGCTCCCGATGGCGTTACTCAAGTTCGTATTCAGAAAGACTTAGGTGAATCTGCTTATGGTTATGCTTATCTTTTGAAACTTACTTCTCCCAATCCTGATGCTTATGTTGACCCTCAATGGTTGGCTAAAGGTATGTATTGGGCAATGAGTGCTCCTACTGTTTCTGAATCTTATTCTAAAGGTAACAGAAGTAATACTATGGGTCCTGCTGGAATGACTTCTCAACTTGAGTTTTATCGTTATTCTAAAGAAATAGCTGGTAATCTTGCTAATGTTGTTACTCAATATCAATTCCAAAATGATAATGGTGGTACTTCTAATCTTTGGATTAATGAAGAAATGCGACAGTTCAACTTGCACATGAGGGTGATGAATGAAGAACGTTTGTGGAAGTCTGAATATAACCGTTTACCTGATGGTACTATTCCTTTGAAAGACCATGATAATGGTAAACCTATTCCTCGTACTGCTGGTATGTTAGAAATTTGTCGTGAATCTAACTACGATACTTATGGTGAAGTTCTGACTCTTAACAAACTTGAACGTACAATCGGTGATGTTCTTGACCGTGATACTCAAGATGGTGATAAGAATGTAGCTCTTATGGGAGGTAAAGGATTTATTCGTGACTTTGAAATGGCTATCAGAACTGATGCTAAAGAAAACGGATTTATTACTCCTCTTGGTGAAAAGATGATTCAAGATAATGGTGATGGTCTTTCTTATGGACGTTACTTTAATAAGTATAAAACTCCAGATGGATATACTATTACTGTTATTCATAATGCTTATTTCGATAAGGGTACTGATGCTGAAGCTGCTAAGCAAAATGGTATGATTCATCCTACTACCGGTTTGCCTATTACTTCTCATCAAGCTGCTTTAATTGATATGAGTAATTATAAAGGTAATCAGAATGTTCGTATAGTACGTCAAAAAGGACAGGCTTATAAAGCTAAAGTTATCGAAGGTATGACTGATATTCCTGCTTGCTGGGGATTGCCTAATACTAATCATGCAGCTACTGAAATTGATATGGCTCGTTATGAAGTTAAAGGTTCTATTGGTTTGCAGGTAGATAATACCACTAAGATGTTCTTATTGAAATGTGTATTATAATCATTTAAAAGAAGCTATTTAAGATATGGATTTTAACAAAGTAAATGAAGCTAATAAAGCAGGAGAAAATACTCCTGCTGCTTCTAATGTAAATACAGATAAACAGGTTATACCCCCCGTAGAGGATGGAGTAGATAAACAGCCTGCTAATACAGTAGGATTTAGAGATGAAAGTCTTGATGAACCTTATACTGAAAAACGAACTATTACTATTAATTTAGTTACTAATTATTCATTATATCGTAGAGTTAATGATAAAACATTACCTAAACGGATGGATAAAATTGGTAGTTGTGTTCGTAGTTCTCGTACTCTTTCTTCTAATAAAGGTGAGATTGAATCTTATTTTCCTGCTTTAATTGGTCTTGCTCCTAATAATGAAAACTTTATTTCACGGGTTAAGGCTTATCTTAATAATATTAGTGTTTCAGTTGATGAACTAGGTAAGACTTTTGATATTTCTTTCTTTTGGAATCGTAAACGAGATTATCTTCGTTTTAGAGCCGAAGAAGAAGCTATTGAAACTGCTTATATGAATAGTGACCGTAAAGGAGTTAAAGAACTTAGAGAAGCTCTTGAAGCTAAGATTACTAAGTTAAATCTTCTTGAAAGTGAAAAGTATAAATATGGTTATCCTATTGTTCTTGATGATTATCTAATTTATCGTCATTGTTTATTATATAAAGATGTAGCTAAAGATATTGCTCTTATTAATTCTGACCCATCTATTAGATTTTATTTTAAAGATGACCAAAGAGAAGCTGAGCGTCTTGCTAAACATCGTCAGGAAATTAATTCTGCTAAAGGTAATTATGTTAAACTTCTCACGAATAGTGATTTGTTTGATGCTGTATTTATTCAATACTGTGTTGCCAATAATATTAATATTCCTAACGGTATGGCTATGGATACTGTTGATAAACAAACTCATCTTGATAAATTTAGTACAAATGAACCTGCTAAGTTTAATAAACTTTGCAATGATAAAGATATTACTATTAAATCTTTAATTGAGGTTCTTATTTCTCGTGGAGAATTTATCAGAGCAATTCATAATCAAAATATTACTACTCCTGATGGTGAGTTCATTGGTGCTAATGTTAAAGAAGCTGTTACATGGTTTAAAAAACCTACTAATAGTGCTCTTGTTAGTGCTTATAAAAATAAACTTAAAAACATTTGATTATGAACATTGGGGAGATGCACGTGACGTTCAGAGAACTGGCACAACAGATGGGTATGCAGACCGTTCGTGCTATTCTCATGGAAGATATAGATATTTGTCTTAATGCTGCTATAATTGAGAAAGCTAGAAATGTAATAGTAGAAAACGTTGGACCTGTTCCTTATAATGATAAGGTTGCTCGACAAAATGCTTCTATTAGTCCTGTTAATGCTCTTAGAACTTTATACACAGCGGGTACTGTTGACGGCGGAGATATTACAGGCGGTGGAACAGAAGTTGACCCTTATAAAATTAATATTGATAGCGACGGAATAATGCTATATACAGGCTTTCAAGTTAGTTATAATGGCAAGACAATTTATGATTGCAGAATTATTGAAGCTGAAGATTTAGGTCAAACGCTAAGAGATTTTTGTAATCGTGCTGCGAAAGATGCTCCGATAGTTACTATATTTGGAGATGAATCTGGTATCAATGTTGATATATATACTGGACGTAATAATACAGTTAAACCTCAATTAGTTAAATATCTTTATATCAAAGAACCTGCTAAAGTTAAATTTGATGAAGATAGAGAAGAAGATTGGGTTAATTGTGATTTACCTCCTTATTTACATATGGAAATAGTTATGCGTGCAGTACAGATTTATCTTGCTAGTATTGGTGCTACTTCTAATGGAGCTGATAAACAAAGTTAAACTCTAAATTAAATTAAAAATGAGACAGTTTTTGTTGGCGGGCAAAGTCGCTTATGGAGCGAGTTTACCTCTTGCTGCTGGGGCGGTTGCTTTTACTTATCTTGCTGATGGCAAAGAAACTATTGACGCTGACGGTTCTAAGATTACTGATAAATTTTACATTAATCTTGGTCGTGAAGCAAATGGTCCAGTAGTTCTTCCAGCTTATAAAAAACATCTTACTTTTGTTAAAGGTGTTTATCAAGCTGCTACTACTTTTTCTGCTAATCTCACTATTGGAGATGTAAATGCTTATTCTGATTATTCTATTATGATTGTGAAGAAAGGGTTAAAGTTCAATGAACGTAATCGTTGGACTGCTACCATTCATACTGGTCTTAGTCCTACTGCTAATGATGTAGCAAAGAAATTAGCTAACCAAATTAATAATAATACTGTTGGACATGGTATTAAAGCATCTGTTGCTGAGGCTAAAATCACTCTAACTGCTGAGTCTAAAGGTATTGATTATGAAATTCTTGGAGCTGATGAATTAGTTGGTATTGCAGTCACAGTTACAGCTACTGGTTTTCCTGCATATGGAGATGCGGCTTATATTACTGATTTGGCTAATAAAGCTGCTGCCGATGCTGGTATCGAATATACTTATCGAGATACTTATACTGAACTGTATCCTACATATCCGCTTAATCCTTTGAAACAACCTGATAGTGCAGATGCTGGATATACTATCTTTACTCTTCGTTTTGCTGTTCCACGTGAAATGAAAACTAGAGATGAAGTTGTTCATCAGATTGTACAAATAGCATTCCCTACTGGAGCTGCTGCTATTGCAACTGTTGAAACTATCCTTAAAGCTATTGCTACTGAAGAAAAAGCATAACCTATTACCCGACTCGATTAGGTAAATATTAGGTAATATTAATCGAATAGGGGCTATTGGTATTAGCATTAGTGTTGATACTGATAGTCCCTATTCTTGTATCTATAAAAATGGAATTAATTCAAAATGCCTTTGAACAAGGTCTTATTCCCGGTATTGTTATTGTTATTTATCTTATAATTAATAAGATAATTGATAATAACAAAAGAAATCCTTTAGATGATATTGCCAAACTTCTTAACATAGTTATTAGAGATATTATTGAAAAAGATAGAGAAAAATCTAAAGCTGTTATTTCTATTACTATGGTTAATGCAGCTTCGGAATGTGCAAAGTTTGTTGCTTCAACTATTATTACTAATAATGTTGATAATAATCGTGACCAAATAGAATATAACGCTAGACATTTAGTTAATAGTGTTTATTATGATGCTTATTCTAAACTTAATATGTATCGTGGTGATGAAGATTATCTTAGTCATTATATGAAAGAAGAATGGAAAGAAGATATTTATGGTGATATTATAAATATTGTCTATAATAAAAATCTTGATTCTAATCAACGTATTCTTGCGTTTAATAAACGTATTGATATTAGAGTTAATGATTATACTGCTTATATTATTAATAAGGCATTTAAATAAGATGATATTATGATAAGAGGTTATATTAGTAATCCAAAACAGCTATCTAAAGAGATGCAATTACGTATTGCAAGCATGGCTGAAAAACAGGCAAAGATAGCAGAATTAGGCTTCCCATTGGACGAAAAAAATTTGGTGCAAACTAACACAAGGGCAAATTTTGATTCAAGCTCTAGAAGCCTTAGAATTGCTTCTGATGAGGAACAAAATCAATAATTAATTCATATAATAACTTGATGTTAGAATGAGTGAACAAATAGATGATAGTTATGTTAATGGTGTCTATGTAAAGGCTGATGGAACTGAACAAGTTGAGATTAATCCTCAATATGTTTATATGACTGTTCCTAGTAAATATGTTTGTGTTTATCATAAACTATTAGTTCTTATGGCACAATATGGACTTGATATGCTTAATGATTGTTCTGCTACTTGTAAAGGTAATAATAAGAATATTGTTACTTGTTGGAATATGTTTCAATCTGCTATGGCAGCATATCAACTTGGTCAAGATAAACTTGCTGAAACTCTTCTTAAATATATTAAAGGTCAACTTAATATTATTTATGAAGGTAGTGAACAAGTTCAGTATAGTGGTTCTATTACACTTCCTGTTGATGAAGAAGGTAAAATTCATGCAATAGTTAGTTGTGGAGATGCTCCTAAATTTTATGTTGACCCTGAAACTGGTAAACTTTGGGAGAAGAAAGAAGAAGGCAAAGAATATAATGAAACTTATAGTCTTAGTGATGCTGATTATGATAATGAATAATGTGAATGTGTTCCATCCTCTACGGGGGGTCTACACTATGAATTTAGTAAACCTAAAGAACGTATGAAAACAATAGAAGAAGAACTTGGTAAAGTTAGTCTTACTTGTAATGGTCAATGGAATGATAGACCTTATGAAAGACTATGTATAGTTCATGATGGTTTCTATGCTAGCTATATATCTCGTAAAGCTGTTCCTGCTGGCATTCCTTTATCTAATGAAGAATATTGGCAACCTATTGCTAAACTTCGAGAAGATTTAGTTATTGATTATGAAACTTTCAAGAAAGAAATACTTGAACTTATTGCCGTTATTCAAAGAGGTCTTAAAGCTGCTAGAATTGTAGTATCTACAATGGAGGATAGAGATGCTCTTACTTGGGAACAAATTGGAGTAGGCTGTGAAGTTTATGTTATTGAAACTAAAAAGAGTTATATTCTTGATGAAATAACTCCTGTTACTAATGCAAAGAAATGGCATCTTGAAGCTGATTCTGAAATTGGTTCTAAATTTGTAGAATCGTTTAGTGGTATGTTTCCAAGAGCGATTGCTGAACGTGCAGTTGCTGATGAATTTGGTATTAATATTCAAGATAATTATCTTCGTCGTAATGTTGTAGTTAATTATATGGCACAAGTGCTTAAACAGTATTTTGAAGATAATGCTGTTCAAATACTTGAAGGTCAAATTACTCCTGAAATGCTTAGTGAATCTGTTAAACAAATGTTTACTGCTTCACAGATTACTAATGCAGCTGATGAAGAAGATTTAACAGTTGTTGATAATCTTCTTAAATTTGCAGATAAAGACTATAATACAAATGATTATAGTGGAAAGGCTCGTAAATATCTTCGTAAGAATATGATTAGTGGTGTTAATACTCTTACTCAAGATATGATTAACGAGCCTAATACTATTTATATACTTCAATATGATTATTGTTTAGCTGGACAAACTATTGAACTTCCAGATAATAGTATAATTCTTTGGAGAGGTGGTAGATTATATGATGGAGCTGTTAAACTAAATAAATGTAGACTTCTTAGTAATTATCGTCAGGAAGATATGTTTGATAAAGAAACTATATCTTTAGATGGTGATTGGGCTAAAGGTCAAATACTTTATCATCCTCTTGATTTAGGCGAAGATAATAAACAAGTTGAAATTGTTGGTTGGGGTGGTTCTTATACTAATGATTTTTATTGGTTTTGGGATGGTGAAAAATGGGTCAGTATGGGTTTTGATTTATCTGTATATCTTACTCGTGCTGAATTTGAAGCTTTCTTAGAGAAGTTGAGAGAAGAAATGGAAAAGTTCTATGCTTGGCTTCTTGCAGAACTTAAAAAGATTAATGACCATCTTGAAATTCATGACCAACAAATATCTAAATTACAACAAGATATAATTGATATTAATACTAGAATTGATAATCTTATTACTGAATATAATGCTAAGTTTACTGATATTTATAATAAGATTGGAGATTTAAATAGTAATATTGAAGGTAGTATTAATAATCTAGAACAATATATTAATAATAAGATTGAAGAGATTCTTAATAAGATAGACCAAAGTGGTGGTAACATAAGTAATGAGTATAAACAGTATTTTGAAAGTAATTATGTATCAATGTTTAAAAATAAGATTAGACCCGGTACTAATATTACTTTTGTTGAAAACTCTGATGGTACTATTACTATTAATGCTGCTGGTGGAGGTTCTGGCGGTGGCGGACTAACCGAAGAAGAAGTACGTAATATTATTAGTTCTATGCTTAATAATTATTATACTAAGCAAGAAATTAATGATATTATTGCTGGTCTTGAAGGAGGTGGTGGCTCTGGTGGAGATGGCACTCATAATGTCATGTCTGTTACTCAACTTGGTGAAGCTAGAACAGGTAAATATCTTGTTATGAATAAATTTGCAGAAAGTGAAACTAAACCTAGTAGACTTGATGTAGATTTTAATTCTCTTTATACTGATATTAAAAATAAATTAGTTGGAGAAGGATTTGGAGAAGGTGGTGGAAGTGGAGAAGGTAGTGGTGGAGTTGCTGCTAGTCAAATTCAATCTTGGATTGCTGCTGTTGTTCCTATTGGTTCTATTATGCTTTGGGATACTTCAACTCCTCCTGCTGGATGGGAAGTTTATACTGCTGCACAAGGACGTTTTGTTATGGGTTATATACCAAATGGTATTAATATTTATAATAATCCTAAACAAGGAAATCTTAATTGGAAAACAGTTCTTGAAAATATTAAAGATACATATGACCCTGCTGCTCCTGGTCGTAATATAAGTGCATATGGATTTTATATTGGTGGTACTGATTTGCCTCTACATCAACATGCTGTTGCTGTTGGTAAAACTAAATCCGGTGATAATAACCATCAAGTTATAGTACCTAGTAACTGGCGTTTTGTATCTGGAGATCTTAATCATGATGTTAAAAATGGTTGGCCTTATGGTGCTGACCAAAGTAGATTTGATAATCTTGGTATTAATCGTTCTACTAATTGGTATATGACTGGACCTAATATTAGCAATAATGGTGAAATGACTTGGAGCCAAATAAGTGGTAATAGATGGACAGGTAATTATCTTGCTATTAATAAACTTATGCCTACTATTGCTTTACATTATATTAAACGTGTTTCTAATCCGTGGTAATTATGGCTGAAGAAGAAAATGTTTTTGTTGGTACTAATTGTCAATCTTTTGACCCTAGTAAAGTTCAATGTGATAAAGAGGGCAATATGCCAATTCATATACTAGATAAGTATTGTGAAGAAAATGATACTAGATATAATATATATCCTTTAACTGTTATACAAGCTATATTTGATGGTTTAACTGGTACTAGACTTGATAGAATACTTGCTGCTTGTAATAGTGTTTATTTAACTTGGGAAGGTACTTTTGCTGATACTGTTAATAAACTTGATAAAATTTATCGTCGTAAAGGATATATTATTACTTATCGTGATGCAACTAATATTAATTGGACACAACGATATAATAGTGATGATATTAGCGATACTGCTTGGACTAATCCAGATAATTGGGAGGGATGGTCTTTTGATACTGTTATTAAAGATTTAGCAGAAGCACTTGAAGAGATATTTACTAATATAGGTGATTATAAAGACTTTCTTGATATTATTACTGGTTTTATTAATGATTTTGTTATTAATGTATTTAATAATATTAATAACTATCCTAAACTAGTTGAAATTATTAAGAATAGTACAGTTGAAAGTTTGCCTATTATTATTAGAGATATATTTAATAATATTAATGAATATCCTGAGCTTAAAGAGATATTTAATCAATATATTAAACAATGGACTGAAACCATCTTTAATAATATTTCTTCTTATCCTGCTCTTAGTCAATTTATTACTAATGCTATTAATTCTCATGTAGAAACTACTATTAATAATATATTTGATAATATTGATAGTTATCCTAATATTAAGAATCTTATTATTAATAATACTATTAACAAAGTAGTTGATATATTTAAGAATATAGGTCAATATCCAGAATTACAAGAAGCTATTCAGAATAATATTAATGAACGTGTTGATTATATATTTAATAATATTAATGAATATCCTGAACTTATTGGTATTCTTCTGATTTAGTTTGTAATTGTGTTAAAAATATATTTGCTGATATTAATAAATATCCTGCTCTTGTTACTTGTATTAATAATGCTGTAAATAGTAGAGTTGATTATATTTTTAATAATATTGATAGATTTCCTATTCTTAAGAATCTTATTGAAACTAAAGTAGAATCTAGAGTTACTTATATATTTGAACATATTAATAACTTTACTGAATTACTTAATGTTATTAAAGGTAATATAGAAAATATCTTTAATAATATTGATAATCATCCTAATCTTAAAGTTGTTATTGAGAATAAGGTTGAAGCAACAGTTGAAAAGATTCTTACTAATATAGATAATTATCCTCTTATTAAAGAAAAGATTATTCAGTTCTGTAATGAGGCAATTGAAGCTAAACGTGGTGTAGCTAACGGCATTGCTAGTCTTGATGAAGATGGTAAAGTTCCAGCAAGTCAATTACCAAGTTATGTTGATGATGTTCTTGAAGGATATTATGTTGATGAAACTCATTTTGCTGAAAAATATATAGAAGATGCTCCTGTATATTATACTCCTGAAAAAGGTAAGATTTATGTTGATATAAGTACAGATACTGATTATAGTGGTAAGACTTATCGTTGGTCTGGAACTAAATATTCAGTTATATCTGAAACTTTAGCTTTAGGTGAAGTTACAGGTACTGCTTATGATGGTGCTAAAGGTAAGAAAACTACTGATACTGTTAATAGTTTACCAAATATTATAGTAGTAAATAGTATTGATTTTATAGCAGAAAATGAAACCACTGTTCAATATAATGTTAATACTTATAATAAACAAAATAATGGATTATATCAACAACAAAATAATCCAAATAAAAAACTTCCTGTTGCTTCTAAGACTAAAGCTGGAGTTATGTCTGCTGCTGATAAAGTTAAACTTGATGAAACTTTACCTAATCAGAT